>Ga0315291_10001050_pt1 | contig 37182 bp, 37 predicted proteins | sample YL17G12_20_MG_FD_203070 | JGI IMG/M metagenome (GOLD analysis project Ga0315291, IMG submission 203070) | Sediment microbial communities from Yellowstone Lake, YNP, Wyoming, USA - YL17G12_20 | ecosystem: Environmental > Aquatic > Freshwater > Lake > Sediment | place: USA: Wyoming | collected...
CGGCGATCATCGGGATGTCGCGCTGGAGCAGCAGGGTGTACAGGCCCAGGGTGGTCGAGGCGATGGTGCCCATGCCCGCGGTGAGGATCGTTCCCAGCTCCGAACGGGTCATGCCGGCGAGATGCGGGTTGACGACGAGGGCCGACTCGACCCCGACGAAGATGTTGGACGAAACCGAAAGGGCCTCCGCCCCGCTGATCCGCATGGACTTGGAGAAGATCCGGGCGAAGAGGCGGACGAAAAAGGGCATGACGCGCAAGTGGTAGAGAGCGCCGAGAAGAGCGGCGAAGAAGATGATCGTCGGCAGGGCTTGGAAGGCCAGGGAGTAGCCGAGCGACGTCTCTCCGGCCTCGTTCGTCGCCCCGGGAGGCAGGGCCACGCGGCCGAAGACGAACTTCGTGCCGGCCGTGGCGCTTTCGAGGACGGCCACGACGGCCTTGTTGACCCAGAGGAAGACCGCCGTCCCGGCCGGAAGGACGAAGACGAACAGCCCGATGAGGAGCTGGAGCCCGATTCCCCAGAAGAGGACCCGCTTGTTGACGACTTTCCGGTTCGAAGAGAAAAGCCAGGCGACCCCGGCCAGGACGAAGATGCCCAGGAAGCTGACGAGGTTCGATGCTGTCATGCCCCCTACTCCCTAGGGCTCGAGCCTGAACTTTTTATGGGACGAGGCCGCGCCCCGGACGAGGGTCAGGCGCGACGGCGGGACGTCCAGGTATTCGGCCAGCCGCTCGGCGACTTCGCGGTTGGCCCGCCCTTTCTCCGGAGCGGCCGCGACCCGGACCCGGAAAATGCCGTCGCCGAGCTTCTCGACGCCCGGCGCCTTAGCGCGCGGCTGGACCTTGACCGTGAGGAGCGTCGTCATGCCTCTCCGCGCCGGACGTTCTAGCGTCCGGTGTTCGTCCCTGCCTAGTTCCGGTCCTTGAGGACCGAACGGTATTTGTCGAAGAGCTCCTGGAGCTCCTTCCGGGTGATGACGTAGCGGCTGACGTAGACGGACAGCGTCGAGCGGACCGGGTCGTTCGACTTGATGAGGACGTAGTCGCGCTGGGCGCCCGCCCGGGACTGCGGCGGGAAGCGGATCTCGACCTCGCGGGACTCGCCCGAGGGCAGGAAGAACGGGGAGGCGAGCGGCCGGCCGCCGGAGAAGAACTTGACGTTCTGGTGGGCCATCTCGACCTGGAGCTCGCGCTCGCCCATGCTCTTGATGACGATCGTCGCCGACGGCGTCTCGCCTTCGAGCGAGAGGCCCATGTCGACATTGTACTTGTCGACGTCGATCCTGGCCGAGGGCGGGACCTCGATGTCGACGGACAGGCTGAGCTCGGTCCGCTCGTTCTGAGCGTCGTTGGAGACGAGATAGACATAGCGGGTCATCTTCCCCGAATACCCCCGGGTGTCGAAGGTCGTCTTGATCTTGCCCTCCCTGCCCGGGGGGATCTTCTGGTCGGAAACAAGCGCCGCCGTACAGCCGCAAGTCGTCTCGACCTTGTCGATGACGAGGGTGGCGTTACCCTCGTTCTTGAAGACGAATTCGTGGTTGACGACGTCTCCCTGCTTGACCTTGCCGAAATTATGGGCTGTTTCCTTGAAGACGGCCCGGGGCTTCTTCGCCTGGGCCAAGGCGCCGGAGGCGAAGAGAAGGGCCAAGGCCGGAACGATGACGGCGCCCAGGCGCCGAGCGGCACGTTTGCTCATCGGTGTCTCCTCATAGAATGATACGCTATGTATACAGGATATTCTCACTTTTCCGCAAGGTCATTCGACCGTGACGCTCTTGGCCAGGTTGCGCGGCTGGTCGACGTCCAGGCCCTTGGCGGCGGCGGAATAATAGGCGAAGAGCTGCAGCGGCAGGACCGTCAGGAACGGGGAAAAGAGCTGGTGCACTTCGGGGATGGGGAAGACCTCTTCGGCCACGGCCCGGGCCTTGGCGTCGTCCTCGAAAGCCACGGCCAGGATCCGGCCGCTCCTGGCCTGGACCTCGGCGATATTGGAGAGCATCTTCTCGTAGACACGGTCGCGGGGGACGATGGCCAGGGTCGTCATTTTCTCGTCGATGAGAGCGATGGGGCCGTGCTTCATCTCGCCTCCGGCGTAGCCCTCGGCGTGGGTGTAGGAGATCTCCTTGAGCTTCAGGGCCCCTTCGAGGGCGATGGGGAAGTTGATCCAGCGGCCGAGGAAGAGATAGTCCTCGCAGGCAAGGTAGCGGCGGGCGGCCCGTTCGATATCGCCGGCCCGGCCGAGGACCCGGTCCATCTTGTGCGGCACGCGCTGGATCTCCTGGACGAGGGCCAGGCTCTCGCCGGCGCCGAGGCTCTCCCGGGCCTGGGCGAAACCCAGGGCGAAGAGGGCCAGGGCGGCCATCTGGCCGACGAAGGTCTTGGTCGCGGCGACCCCGATCTCCGGACCGGCGTGGAGGTCGAGAATGCCGTCGGCCGCGCGGGCCATCGAGGAATTGATGTTGTTCGTCACGGCCAGGACGGCCCGGGCCTTTTCCCCGGCCGCGCGGAGAGCGGCCAGCGTGTCGGCCGTCTCGCCCGATTGGGAGATCCCGAGGACGAGCGTCCGGCGGTCCATGGCGAAATCCCGGGAGCGGAGCTCGGAGGCGTATTCGACGTCGACGGGGACGTGGGCCAGCGTCTCGAGCAGGTATTTGCCGACGAGACCGGCGTGGTAGGAGGTCCCGCAGGCGATGAGGACGACCCGGTCGACCTCCCGGAAGACGGCCGGGGCGATGCCGGTGTCGTCGAGGAAGACCCGCCCCGATTCGAGGGAGATCCGGCTTTTCAGCGTGTCCCGGACGACGTCGGCCTGCTCGAAGATCTCCTTGGCCATGAAATGCTCGTAACCCCTCTTCTCGATCATGGCCGGTTCCCAGGTCAGGGTCTCGACCGCCTTCTCGACCGGCGCCCCGGCGAAGGTCGAGAAGCGGACGCCCGCCGGCGTGAGCACGGCGATCTCGCCGTCGTTCATGTAGGAAACGCGCCGGGTGTGGTGGAGGAGCGGTGTGATGTCCGAGGAGATGAAGGTTTCGCCGGAGCCGTGACCGACGACGGCGGGCGGACCGTTCTTGGCGACGACGATCTGGCCCGGGTCGCGCGACGAGATGCAGGCCACGGCGAAGGCCCCCTCGAGCTCGGCGACTGCCGCGCGGACGGCTCCCTCGAGCGACCCCTGGAAATACTTCTCGAGGAGGTGGACGATGACCTCGGTGTCCGTCTCCGTCCGGAAGACGTGGCCCTCGCCGCGGAGCCGCTCCTTGAGGGACCAATAGTTCTCGACGATGCCGTTGTGGACGAGGGCGATCGTTCCGCTGCAGTCGACGTGGGGGTGGGCGTTGTCCTCGCTCGGGCGCCCGTGGGTGGCCCAGCGGGTGTGGGCGATGCCGCAGCCGCCCGCGAGCGGATGGAGGCGGAGGTCCTCGTCGAGGTCCCTGATCTTCCCCTTGACCCGCCGGCGGCCGATGCCGTCGCCGCCGAGGACGGCGACCCCGGCCGAGTCGTAGCCCCGGTATTCGAGCCGCCGAAGTCCCTCGACCAGGTCCGGGACGACGTCCCTGAGCCCGGCGCAGCCGATGATACCGCACATGGTTATTCTCTTTCAGTCGTCGAGGGCTTCCACCCCTTCGTCGTCCTCGTCCAAAAGCTGCGGCGGAGGACAGCCGATGAGCGGCAGGTACTTGCCCCCCTCGGCATGCGGGTTCAGAGATTCGCGGTGCTTCTCCTCGGAGGTCGCCTTGAGGTAGTGGAAGAACTTGGAGAAGTTCTTGTGCAGCTCCTCGTTCTGGATGAGGTCCTCGGTGTTGAACTTGCCGACGACCTTCTCGAAACTCCCGGCCAGCTGACCGAGTTTCGTATCGTCGTCCTCCTCGACGGCCTCCATGAGGAGGTAGGGCCAGATGTCCTTGATCTCCTCGCCCTCGCCGAGCAGGACCTGGGAATAGTCCAGCACGTCGAGAGAGATGTAGAGGATGTTCTCTTTCTTGATGATGGCCTGGGCGCCGCCCTCCTTGACGAAGGCCTTGACGGGCAGCATGATCTTGGAGGCGAAGCGCATGAACTCGACGTGGGGGATGCCCGGCCGGATCTCGAGCCGCTTGATCTTGCGGAAATGGAAGAGCTGGGCCAGGTCCTGATAAGTCCGCTCGCCCTCCCAAAGCCGGTTGTCGATGAGGAGGGCATGGGGCGAGAAGCCGATGGACAGGGGACTGATGTAGACGAAGATGGCCTCGAGCTTGGCCATGAGCTCGTTGACGCTGCTCTTGAAAGCCGGATGGTCGAGGTTGTACATCGAGGCCATCTTGAAGGCGACGCGCAGGGCCCGGGCCATGGACCGGATGAGCTCGTCTTTGCCGGACGACCAGGAATGGTCCGGCGCCGCCGGGGCGGACTCGGCGGCCTTCACGAGCGTCGCTTCGCCGCCGACACCGGGCATAGGTTCACCTCATTGATTGGAACAGAGGACCATTCTCCTCTTCCCTGATGAAAATACCATCATCCCGATGGATGATTCAAGGGGTGATATCGCCTCCCCTTTTCCTTCTCATTGAGCCGTCCGGGAGCTTGTGCTATACTGCCCGAAAATGGAACGGAGGCTGACCTCATTCGCAGAGCAGTTCTGGCCCTATCGGACGGGACCGTCCTCGAGGGCGTAGGCTTCGGCGCGAGCGCCAAGATCGGGGGGGAAGTCGTTTTCAATACCGGGATCGTCGGCTACCCGGAATCCATCACCGACCCCTCCTATCACGGCCAGATCCTGTGCCAGACCTACCCGCTCATCGGCAACTATGGCGTCGATCCCTCCCGCTTCGAGTCGGAAAGGCCGCAGATCGCCGGCTATGTCGTTGCGGAGCTCTGCTCCCGTCCGTCCCACGAAACGTCGGTGAAAACCCTCGACGACTGGCTCCGGGAGAACGGCGTCCCGGGGATCTCCGGCATCGACACGCGGGCCCTGACGAAGAAGCTCCGGGTCCACGGCGTCATGCCCGGCCTTCTGGCCGTCGCCGACGGCCCTCTGAGCCTCGCGGGGCTGCGCCGCGAGGCCCGCGTCGCGCCCGACCCCAACGCCCGCGATCTCGTGGCCGAGGTCACAACGTCCGAGATCCGCATCACCAACCCCCGGGCCCGGAAGACGGTCGTCCTCATCGACTGCGGCGTCAAGCAGGGGATCATCCGGGCCCTCGTCCGGCGGGGCGTCTCGGTCGTCCGCGTCCCGGCCGACACGGACGCCGGCCGCATCCTGACCTTTGCGCCGCGGGGCGTTGTCATCTCCAACGGCCCGGGCGATCCGAAACGGGCCATAGCGACGATCGCCGCGGTCCGCGGGCTCCTGCGCGAGAATATTCCCCTTTTCGGCATCTGCCTGGGCAACCAGCTCCTGGCCTTGGCCGCGGGCGGGGACACGTTCAAGCTCAAATTCGGCCACCGGGGCCAGAACCAGCCCTGCCTCGAGGAGGGCACCAAGCGCTGTTACATCACCAGCCAGAATCACGGCTTCGCCGTCGACACCGCGACCCTGCCCCGCGGCTGGGCGCCCTGGTTCCGGAACGCCAACGACGGGACCAACGAGGGCATCCGCCACCGCCGCCGGCCCGTCTTCGGCGTCCAGTTCCACCCCGAGGCCTGCCCCGGGCCGACGGACACCGAATTCCTTTTCGACACGTTCCTCGAGGCCGCCGGATGAAAAAGCCAAAGAAGGTCCTCATCCTGGGGAGCGGCGCCCTCAAGATCGGCGAGGCCGGCGAGTTCGACTATTCCGGAAGTCAGGCCATCAAGGCCCTCAAAGAAGAGGGCTGCGAGGTCGTCCTCATCAATCCGAACATCGCCACGATCCAGACTTCCGAAGGGATGGCCGACAGGGTTTATTTCCTGCCCGTCACTCCCTATTTCGTCGAGAAGGTCATCGCCCGGGAAAAGCCCCAGGGCATCCTCCTCGCCTTCGGCGGCCAGACGGCCCTCAACTGCGGCGTCTCCCTCTGGAAAAGCGGAGTCCTCGAGAGAGCCGGACTGCCCGTTCTCGGGACGCCGATGGAGGCCGTCGAAAAGACGGAGGACCGCAAGCTTTTCAACCGGGCCCTGGCCGCGGTCGGCCTCAAGACGCCGAACGGCATTGCCGTCCGGACGGTCGCCGCGGGGCTCCTGGCGGCCGAGACCGTCGGCTACCCGGTCATGGCCCGCGTCGCCTACGCCCTCGGCGGCAAGGGCAGCGGCATCGCCTACACGCCGCGGGAGCTCCGCGAGACGCTGGAAAAGGCCTTCACCGCCGCCCCCCAGGTCCTCGTCGAGGAATACCTCGACGGCTGGAAGGAGATCGAGTACGAGGTCGTCCGCGACCGCGCCGACAACTGCGTCACCGTCTGCAACATGGAAAACTTCGACCCGATGGGCATCCACACGGGGGAGAGCATCGTCATCGCCCCGTCCCAGACGCTGACGAACGAGGAGTACCACCGCCTGCGGGCCATCGCCATCAAGGCCATCCGCCACCTGGGCATCGTCGGCGAATGCAACATCCAGTACGCCCTCAACCCCCGCGACGGCGACTATCGCATCATCGAGGTCAATGCCCGCCTGTCGCGAAGCTCCGCTTTGGCCAGCAAGGCCACGGGCTACCCGCTGGCTTTCGTCGCCGCCAAGCTCGCCCTCGGCCATCTCCTGCCCGACCTGCCGAACTCGATCACCAAGGTCACGTCGGCCTGCTTCGAGCCGGCCCTCGACTACCTCGTCGTCAAGATCCCGCGCTGGGACCTCAAGAAATTCGGCCGCGTCTCGAAGAAGATCGGCTCGGAGATGAAGTCCGTCGGTGAGGTCATGGCCGTCGGCCGGTCCTTCGAGGAAGCCATCCAGAAGGCGGCCCGGATGCTCCAGGTCGGCGTGTACGGCCTCGTGGCCAACGAGAACTACTCTTTCCGGAGCCTGGAGAAGGAACTCCGCCAACCGACCGACGAGCGTCTCTTCGGTATCGCCGAGGCTCTCAAGAAGGGCTTCACCGTTGACCGCATCCACGAGCTCACCCGGATCGACCGCTGGTTCCTCCACAAGATCAAGTCCGTCGTCGGCTGCGAGGCCCGGCTCAGGGGCCGCCGGCTCGGCGCCGTGCCGCCGGACCTTCTCCTCGAAGCCAAGCGGAAGGGCTTCTCCGATAAGCAGATCTCACTCCTCACCGGCTCGACGGAGCTCCGCGTCAGGAAGAGGCGGAAGGAGACGGGCCTCGTCCCGGCCGTGAAGCAGATCGATACCCTCGCCGCCGAGTACCCGGCCCAGACGAATTACCTCTACGTGACCTACAACGGCCGCGAGGACGACGTCTCCTTCCGCAAGGACAAGGGCCAACCGGGCCAGGTCATGGTTTTGGGCTCGGGGTCTTACAGCATCGGCTCCTCGGTCGAGTTCGACTGGTGCTGCGTCAATGCCGCCCTGGCCCTCAAAAAGCTCGGCTACGCGACGATCATGGTCAACTACAACCCGGAAACGGTGTCGACCGACTATGATATCTGCGACCGGCTTTACTTCGACGAGCTCAGCTTCGAGCGGGTCCTCGACATCTACGAGAAGGAGCGGCCCCTCGGCGTCCTCCTGTCGATGGGCGGCCAGATCCCGAACAACATCGCTCTGAGGTGCCACCAGGCCGGAGTGCGCGTCCTGGGGACGCCGCCGGCCAGCATCGACCGGGCCGAGAACCGCTTCAAGTTCTCGAAACTCCTCGACGAGCTCGGTGTCGACCAGCCCGAGTGGCGCGAGCTCCGCAGCGTCCGGGAGGCCAAGGCCTTCGCCCGGACGATCGGCTACCCCGTCCTCATCCGGCCATCCTACGTCCTGAGCGGGGCGGCCATGAGCATCGTCTTCAACGAAGACTACCTCGACCGCTACCTCCAGAAGGCCTCCCGGGTGACGCCCGAGTACCCCGTCGTCATCTCCAAGTTCATCGAGAACGCCAAGGAGATCGAGCTCGACGCCGTGGCCGACCGCGGCGAGGTCGTCGCCTCGGCCATCGTCGAGCACATCGAGAACGCCGGCGTCCATTCAGGCGACGCGACCATGGTCCTGCCGCCCCAGAAGCTCTATATCGAAACGATCCGCCGCATCCGCGGCATCGGCTGCGAGATCGCCCGGGCCCTGGAGATCACCGGCCCCTTCAACATCCAGTTCATCGCCAAGGACAACGCTATCAAGGTCATCGAGTGCAACCTCCGGGCCTCACGCTCTTTCCCCTTCGTCAGCAAGGTGGCCCGGACCAATTTCGTCGAGCTGGCCGTGGCCGCCATCATGGGCCAGCCCGTCCGCAACCGGAAGACGACGCTCGACCTGAACTACGTCGGCGTCAAGGCGCCCCAGTTCTCGTTCTCCCGCCTCAAGGGCGCCGACCCGGTCCTGGGCGTCGAGATGGCTTCGACCGGAGAGGTCGCCTGCCTGGGCGAGGACGTCCACGAGGCCTATCTCAAGGCCATCCTCTCGACAGGGTTCACCCTGCCGAAGAAGAACATCCTGCTGGCGATCGGCGGCGAGGAATCCAAGCACCGCTTCCTCGGCCCCGCCCAAACTCTGGCCGGCCTGGGCTACAGGATCTTCGCGACCGAGCGCACTTCGGCCTACTTCAAGGAGAACGGCGTCCCCAACACACGCCTGTTCAAGGTCCACGAGCGGCGGGGGCCGAACATCCGCGACTACATCGCCGGCCGCAAGATCGATCTCGTCATCTCCGTCCCCAACCCGGGGAAAAGGGTCGAGTTCAACTCGGCTTACAAGCTGAGGCGCATGGCCGTCGATTATTCGATCCCCATCCTGACCAACCTCCAAGCCGCCGACCTCTTCGTCCAGGCCCTGGCCGCGAAGAAGCCGGGCGACCTGGCCATCAAGCACTGGGCCGAGTACGAATAGATTCCGGCGCCGGACCATGACCTGACCGTTGTCGGGGATATGGAACGTCACCTCCCCCTGTCGGGTCGGAGAGGGCCGCCCTCACTCTCCTACTTGCGGGTCCCTTCGAGGAGCTCTTCCCAGATCTCCCTGAGCCCCTTCCCCTGAGTGACGGACGCGATATACCCGAGGTCCAGCTCCTCTCCGGAGATCTTGATGATCCCGGCGATGTCCCTCAGATGCTTATCCGAACGGCCTTCCCGATAGAACTCGAGTTTGCTGACGATGATATCCTCAGGGGACGAATACTGAATGGTCAGACCGTCCGGGGTCTGGACCGAGCGCCGCCTCTCGAAACGCCCGCGGTCGAACGGCCCTTCCTTGGGAATGATGACATCGATCTTATTGCCGGAGGACGGGTGGATGATATTGAACTGGCTCTTGGCGAGGATGGCCCGCCGGATCGAGGATTCGTCGATATAGAACTCCATCGCGGGGAAAGACCGGAGCAGGGCGGGGATATGGCTCTCCCGGATGTCGGCGACGATATCGATGTCCTGAGTGAGCCGCGGCTCCCCGTACAGGAAGGAGGCCATGGATCCGGTGACGAAATAGGGGATCGCATGGTCATTAAAGCAACGGGCGGCGTGATGAAGAAGTCTACGTTGATCCACGGAGCATCCTCTCGGCGACCGTTCGTTCGACTTGATCCTCGGTCCAGTCGGAGTGGAAAGATCTGATGGCCTCGTAGAGCATTTGCCTTGCGGACAGCCACATGCCGAGCGCTATTTCCAGCCGCTTCTCAGGCTTCATGGCCCGGTAAACACCGGCCATGACATCATCGACGCTTTCAAACGCGGGGATCCGGTCCTCCATGGCTATGGATGAGTATATAGCATTCCGTTCGACCCTTCCCCTCACAAAAAGAGAATACCCCGGCCGGGGACGAGAGTCAAGAACTTGAGATCCGGCGGCCCGGGACCGCGGCGGGCGGCTGCCATCAGGGCGACTTGCTCGAGGGCATAGGCCGGAGGCGGCTTCTCGCCCACGAACGTCAACTGTCGGGGATATGGGACGTCACCCGGGCGATGAGCTCCAGGTAGTCCATCCGTTCGTCGGGGCGACTGATTCAAGAAGCGTGCCTTAACTCTTCAAGGGGCGTACGGAGGCCGGGCGCGATATTGGTCAACGACCAGTTAGGCTCAAGTTGCCGCGGAAGACTCATCTCCGTCCCCAACCCGGGGAAAAGGGTCGAGTTCAACTCGGCTTACAAGCTGAGGCGCATGGCCGTCGATTATTCGATCCCCATCCTGACCAACCTCCAAGCCGCCGACCTCTTCGTCCAGGCCCTGGCCGCCAAGAACCCCGCCGACCTCAAGGTCAAGCACTGGGCCGAGTACGAATAGAGCGCTCGTGACCGGGCCCGGAGGTATTGACTTCCGCGCCTTGTCGCCGCCACCCGGCTGGGCTATAATTATCCATGGGTGACAAGATGAATAAACGAGCCTTCCTCTTCCCCTTCTTCGTGTTCTTGGCCCTGACGCTCATCGCCGCGGCCCAGGACGCGCCGGCCCGGCCGATGAAGGTCAAGGTCACGTCCGAACAGGCTAACCTCAGGGAAAAACCGGACATCGGCAGCGCCATCGTCCAACAGATCCCCGAGGGCACCGTTCTCGAAGTCGACAAGAAGGAAGGCGAGTGGTGCTTCGTCCGCTACCCCCTGGATGACGGCGGAGTCATCGGCGGCTACATCCATGAAAGCCTGGTCGAGGCCGTCGAGCAGGCGGCGGCGCCCGAGCCCGTGAGGACGACGCCGCAGATGCAGAGCGCCGCCGCGACGGGGAAGCCGTCCGGACAGAGCGCCTCCGCTTCGTTCCTGGAGTTTTCCCTGTCCGGGGGGACCGGCTGGACCGCTCCCCGGGACCTCAACGACGGCGCCCAGGGCTTCTCCGATTATCACGGCGCTTTCCTGGGGTTTCCAGCGTCGGGACCCGTCGATGCCCTGCACCTGGCGACGCTCGTCGGCCTCGAGCTTTCCTACAGGGTTTCGCCCCGGCTCTCCTTGGGACTTGGCGTCGATTATTTCTGGGGCGCGAACCGGGGCCGGGTCGGATTCACGGACGGGGTCTTCTTGGAGACTCTCGACACCAGCCCCTCGGTCAGCGCCGTCCCGGTCAAGCTCGGCGTCCGGTTCTATCCGGGAAAAGGCTTTTACATCCGGGGCAGCCTCTGCGTCTATTTCGTCAAGGCCGGCTACCTCTACCGCCTGGAACGGGGCGACACCTGGCAGGAATGGAAGGGCACTGCCACGGCGCATCGATTCGGAGCGGAAGCGGCGTTCGGCGGGGACTGGAAGGTCGGCGCGAACACGTCCTTCTTCGTCGAAGCGGGGTTCCGCATGGCCAGCCTCAGCGGGCTTTCGGGCCAAGACGTTTACCGGAACTCGGACGGCGTTACGCTGATCGAGGATGGGACGCTCACCTATTTCCGGAAAGAGGGCGCCGACTCCGGCGTCTATCCCCTGCTTTTCATCGGGGATAGCAAGCTGGCTGAAGAGGGGGTCGTCGACTCCCGCCAGGCCGGCATCAACCTCTCGGGCCTGGCCGCCCGGGCGGGGATCCGCTACCGGTTCTAAAGTGCGGCCGGGCCGCCTTCGACAGTTTCATAGCCTGACAACCCGCAAGTATCGGTCCACGTACTCTTCCGGAAGACAAGCGTCCTTGGCGCCGTCGAGGACGACCTTCTCGTAGTCGGGGTGAGGCTTCCCCGCGGTCCGTCCGGCCCGGGCATAGGTCATGGCGCGGTGGACGTTCCCCTCCGTGTCCTTGACGTCGACCTCTTTCCTGTCGTAGGTCCTCGGATACCCTTCGAACGCGTCCAGGGACAGCCGGTCTTTCTCGGTGATCTCGTAGAGGGCGCCCCAGACGCGTTCCCTATCGGCCCCGACCAAGTTCCCGACCGCGCCGTCCCAGGTCTCGGAATAACCGTCGTAGACGAAGCGCTGCCTTTCGAGGAAGACCGTCTTCAGGAACCGGCTCCCCGGGCACCATCTCTTCATCTGGATGAAGTTCATGTTCGAAGCATAGGCGAAATAGAGCACGGCCCACCTCCTCGATGAGCGGGTCTTCCCCTCGGCCCTGATTATAATACCGGCCCACGGCCCGCGCAACCCCCCTTATCGCGCCCGACGGCCGCGGAGGAGGAAAGATTCAGCGTTTCAGAACGGCCAGGGTCAGGACCGGATTGACTTCATGCCAGCCGCGTCCCGGCTGGGCATCGTAGCGGGCCGTTCCGTAGACGCGTACGCGGCTGCCCGGCTGGGGAATGGCCAGGCCGCCGAGCTTCCTGATCTCGCAGATCACGAACGGCTCCGGCTTTTGGAGGACCTCCACCAGCTTGATGTGCAGGCTTTTCTCGTGCTCGTCGAAGTACACGTCCTTGACGAACCCCTCCGTGACGACCCGGAACTCGGAGTTCGACGAGAACTCGGCGATGCGGACGGGCGCATAACCCTGGAGCAGGGGGGCGTCCCCGGTTTGGACGGCGCCGGCGACCGCCCGCGAGGGGATTTTGCGTAACGACACGACGAGAAGAACGGCTTGCGTCAGCACCAACACGACGAGGAGACGGACCGCGAGCGGCGTCGACAAGGCCTGCAGGATCCTCCCTCCGGCCATCGCCGGACGGGCGGGCCGGTCGAGCGTCGCGCCGATCGCCGCCCAGATCTCCTCGAACCCCGGCGGCCGCTGATCGGCATCGGGCGCGAGCCGGCCGAACTGCCGCCCGGCCTCGTGGCCGGAGCGGAGCTTGACCAAGAGCTCAGCGCATTCCCGGCAGGCGCCGAAGTGCCTTTCCAGGCGCTTCGCTTCACCGGGTGCGACCCCGCCTTCGAGGTAGGCTACGAATTTTTTTCGCAGGAAAAAGCACGGATATCTCATGCCCGAAGCTCCTGGCCCCCCGGTCTCTTCATGGGAGTCCCTTGAAAGGCCGCAGCCGCATTTCGAGCTGCGCCAGGGCCCGATTCAGCCTCGAGGCCACGGTTCCGGGCGGACACCCGAGGATCCGGCTCATCTTCGTGTAGGATAGGTCTTCCGCGTATTTGAGGACGACGACTTCGCGCATCTTGAAGGGCAGCTGCTTCACCGCGTCGCGGAGGGCCGCCCGGCGCGCTTCTTCCAAGTCGGATACGCGCGCCTTATCAATTTCGCGGCCGCTGCCGACGATGGCCTCAAGCGGGACGTGCGGGACTTCCCGCCTGCGCAGATGGTTGAGGCATTCGTTGTGGGCGATCCGATACATCCAGGTGAACAGGCCGGACTGGAACCGGAAGCCGCCGAGGCCCCGGAACGCTTTGAAAAAGACGTTCTGCATGACGTCCTGCGCCTGGGAGGAGTCCCCGACCAATGAAACGACCAGGGTCCAGACGGGGTCGCGATAGGCGCGATAGAGTTCCCGAAAAGCGTCCGCGTCGCCGCGACGCGCGGCCGACACGATATGACGCTCCCGTTCGCCGGGGAGAACCCTCAGCCCGACCGCCTGATCGGAACAACCCGCGGGAGCCACGGCGCCAATTTAGCCCCGGCCGGACACGATGTCAAGACATTTGCCGGACGGGCCGAACTCATGGAAGGATCCGGCCCGGGCGCGTGTCTAATATCATAAAAGGAGATATTCCCATGCCCAAATCCCTTTCGAGATCCCGAGGAATCACGCTGGTCCTGCTCATTTCGTTCCTGCTCCTGACCGGGACGTCTTTCGCCTCCTCCCTCCTCCCAAAGGACACGGACCCGGCGAAGACGGCGGCGAAAGAGAAGGCCGAACAGCAGTCCAAAGAAAAAGAGGCGGCCCAGGCGCAGACGAAGGTCGAGATCACGGTCACGGCGCCGCGCGTCGAGATCCCGCTCAAGAAAAATCCTGCCGCGACCACGGTCGTCGAGACCCCCATCCTCAAAACGATACCGCGGACGATCGCCATCGACGAGGTCATGAAGCTCGTTCCCGGCGTCCGGGTCGACAACCAGGCCGACGGAGAGCGCGTCCACTTCTCGATCCGCGGCGAAGGTATCCTGACCGAGCGCGGCACCCGCGGCATCCGGACGATCGTCGACGGCACCCCGCTCAACGATCCCTCCGGTTACATTTCGGATTTCTATGACATCGACTGGGCCGTGGTCCGCAGGATCGAGGTCCTCCGCGGGCCCGCCGCGGCCTTCTACGGCAGCAGTTCGTCGGGCGGGATCATCAACATCATGACCCGAGACGGCGGCCCCGACCCCATCTCGGGCGGCGCCACCCTCGTCCGCGGCGCCTACGGCCTCAAGAAGGGCCAGGCCGAAATAGGCGGCACGACGGGCATCCTGAACTACAGCCTCACGGGGTCGATGCTCACCGGAGACGCCTACCGCGACCAGTCGGCTTACGACGCCAATAACGCCCGAGGCAAGTTCGCCTTCACCCTCAGCCCGGCCGTGAAGATCACCGCCTTCCTCGGCTGGACGGATTTCTTCAATCAGAATCCCGAGGGCCTCAACCTCGACTGGTTCAGCGCCGACCCGGAGGTCCTCCGCCGCAAAGCGAACCCGGACGCCTATGCGTTCAACGAATACCAGGAGACCCAGCGCGCGACCAGCGGCCTGACGACCTCGATCGAGCTGGGGGCGAACCTGGACCTGGCCGTGTCGGCCTACTATCGTCATACCAAGTACAGGGAGTCCGTCCCATCATCCGTCATCCACCGCGACCTGGACACCCCCGGCTTCACGTTCCAGGTCAACCACGAGGCCGGTCAAGGACGGACCAAGAACTACCTGAGCGCCGGGGTGGACTTCGCCTGGCAGACCATCGACGAGTTCAAGCACCCCAACCTCGGCGACGCCGTCGAAGGCCCCGATTTCCTTTCCGACCAGACAATGTCCCAGACCGGGGCGGGCATCTTCCTCCTCGACCGCCTCGAACTCAGCCCAGAGTGGGGGGTATCGGGGATCGTCCGTTACGACAGGGTCACTAACCGGCTGACCGACCACCTACAGGCCGGAGGAGTGGACCTTTCCGGGGACGTCGCATACAAGAAACCCACGGGCAGGATCGGCGTGACCTGGAATCCGCTCTCCGACTTCGGCCTCTACGCCAGCTGGGGCACGGGGTTCCTGCCTCCCGGAACGGAGGAGCTGGTCAACAATCCCTATGCGCAGGGCGGGTATAACACCGAGCTCGTCGCGGCCACGTCGGTCGGCGAGGAGATCGGGGCCCGGGGCTCGATCGGCTCCTCGCTCAGCTACGACCTGGCCCTTTTTTACTTGGCCACGGAAAACGATTTCGGCCGGTACCGGATCTCCACACGGCCCCTCGAGACATTCTACGGCAACGTCGGCTCGACCAACCGTTATGGCCTCGAAGCGTTCCTGGCCTGGTATCCCGTCGAAGACGCGGCCCTGAGGCTGGCCTACACCTATTCCCATTTTAAGTACATCACCGTCGACACGCTCACCGGCGAGACGTTCACAGGGACCTGGCTGCCCAACATCCCGCAGCATCAGCTTTACGCCGACGCAGAATACCGCGTCACCAGGGCCCTGACGGCCGGGGCCGCCCTCGAATACGTGAGCGCCTGGTACATCGACGGGACGAACCAGATCCTCGAGAACGGTTACGGACGCACCGACCCGTACGCGCTCGTCCATGTCCGCGTCGGTTACAAGTTCGAGTCCGGCGGCACACCTCTGGAGCTCTTCCTCGCGGGCCGCAACATCTTCAACGTCCTCTACTACGGATTCACGGAGCCCGACCCGGACGGCAACTCGTATCAGCCGGCGGCGACGGCGGAATGGTCGCTCGGCCTGAGGATCGGCCTCCGCTAAAGGACGGATCGAACGGCGGCGCGGACAACGGGACGACGCCTGGCGAAAGCCCGCCGGGCAGCCGGATCGGCGAGCCGCTTCACCGATCCCGCGTCCCGCACTTGACGAAGAGCAGGGCCCCGGGTATGCTGATGAAGGAGATCAGCATGCCGATCAGCGCCCCCCTCCTGGCCATCTTGGCCTGTCCCCTTTGCAAAGCCGACATCAAGCTCACGGCCGACGAAAAAGGCCTGAAGTGCGTCTCCTGCCACCGCGTCTACCCGATCAAGGACGACATCCCGGTCATGATCATCGACGAGGCCTCGGTCGAACCCGGCCGGGCCGTCAAGACCTGACCATGTGCGGCGTCATCGGCATCTGGGGCAACGGCCCCGTGATACGGGACCTCTACCAGGGCCTCCTGGCCATCCAGCACCGGGGCCAGGATTCGGCCGGCGTCATCACCTTCGACGGCCGCTTCCACACGAAAAAGGGCAACGGCCTCGTCCACGACATCTTCACGCCCGAGGCCGTCCAGCACCTCCGCGGCCTGATCGGCCTCGGTCACACGCGCTATCCGACGATCGGCGGCGGCGGCGGCGAGGATGCCCAGCCCTTCCAGCTCAACTCGCCCTTCGGCATCATCATGGCCCACAACGGCAACGTGGCCAACTACAGGGAGCTCCGCGACGAGCTCTACGAGGAGCAGCACCGGCTGCTCAACTCCGACTGCGACCTGGAGATCCTCCTCAACATCTTCGCCGAATCCCTGGCCCGCGAACGGACGAAGAACCTGGCGCCCGAGCGCATCTACCGGGCCGTCGAGGCCGTCTTCGACAAGGTCCGGGGCAGTTATTCGGTCGTCGCCTACATCGCCGAGCAGGGCCTGGTGGCCTTCCGCGACCCGTACGGGATCAAGCCGCTCGCCTATGGCGTCCGCCGCGACGGCCTCCTCCCCTCCTACGCGGTCGCCTCGGAGACCGTCAGCCTGAACATCATGAACTTCGGCGAGATCAAGGACGTCGAGGCGGGCGAGGTCCTCTTCATCGACAAGGGCCGGACCCTTCACAAGAAGAGGATCCGCCGGGCCTGCCCGTCGCCCTGCCTCTTCGAATGGGTCTATTTCGCCCGGCCCGACTCGTTCATCGACAAGGTCAACGTCTACAAGTGCCGGGTCAACCTGGGCCGGTCCCTGGCCCGGGAGATCCGCCGGCGCAAGCTGGCCATCGACGTCGTCGTGCCCGTCCCTGATTCGGCCCGCGACGCCGCCATCGAGATCGCCCGCGATCTCAACCTGAAGTACAGCGAAGCCCTTGTCAAGAATCGCTATATCGGCCGGACCTTCATCATGCCCGCGGCCGACAAGCGGAAGGAGTCCGTCCGCCAGAAGCTCAACCCCATCGCCTCGGAGATCCGGGGAAAAAGGGTCCTCCTCGTCGACGACAGCATCGTCCGGGGCAACACCTCCAAGGTCATCATCGAGATGGTCCGCGAGTGCGGGGCGAAGAAGGTCTATTTCGCCTCCTACTCGCCGCCTCTCCGCCACCCCTGCGTCTACGGCATCGACATGCAGACGAAGACGGAGTTCGTCGCCCAGGACGCCGACGAGGCCGCCGTGGCCCGCAAGATCGGCGCCGACAAGGTCATCTACCAGTCGCTCGACGACCTGAAAAAGGCGGTCCGGACCGAGAACCCGAAGATCACGAATTTTTGCGCCGCCTGCTTCGACGGCATCTACCCGACGGGGGACATCACGCCGGACCTGCTCGAGGACATCGAGGCCGACCGCAAGCTCCACCAGGACAGCCAGCTCGAACTGCCCATCTGAGGCGCGAGGGAACTTTCTCCCCCCTTTTCGAGTCTTATCCATTGAGAGGGCTCGTCCTCTTCCGAGCATTCGTCCGACGAGGAGCGCCATGAATAAAAACGGAATTCCGCGTTATCTCTCGTTCGTCCCGGTCCTTGCGGTCCTGGCCGCCTCGATCCCTGGGTCCGGCATGGGATCCCTCCGCCTCGATGCCGCCTTCGTAGGTCCGACGGCCGCCCAGACGGCACCCGAGGCCAGGGCGGCCCGGATCGAGAAGGAGCTTCTGCCGGGCATCCTCATCACCGGCCGCCCGCTCGCCTCGGCCACCCTCGCCGAGCGCATGGCCTCCCTCAATATCCCCGGCGTAAGCATCGCCGTCATCAACGGCGGCGCTATCGAGTGGGCCAAGGGCTACGGCCTGGCCGAGGCGGGATCGACGACCCCGGTCACAACCCGGACCCTGTTCCAAGCGGCCTCCATCAGCAAGTCATTGGCCGCCCTGGCCGCGCTGCGCTTGGTCGAGCAGGGAAAGCTCGGCCTGGACGAGGACATCAACACGCGCCTCTCATCCTGGAAGGTCCCGGACAATGAGCTTACGCGGACCGAGAAGGTCACCCTGCGGCGCCTGCTCAGCCACACGGCGGGCCTGACCGTGCACGGCTTCGGAGGGTATCCGGCCGACGCCGCCGTGCCCACGGTCATCCAGGTGCTCAACGGTGAAAAGCCGGCCAACAGCGCCGCAGTCCGGGTCGATGTCGTCCCGGGAAGTCTCTGGCGGTACTCGGGCGGCGGCTACACGGTGATGCAGCTGCTGTTGACGGACGTGACGGGGAAGCCCTTCCCCGCCCTCCTGTCCGAGCTGGTCTTGAAACCGCTTGGATTGGGCGACAGCACTTACAAGCAGCCGCTGCCGGCTGAAAAACACGGCGTGGCGGCGACCGGGCACCGGCCGGACGGCAAGCTCATTCCCGGCCGCTACCACACCTACCCCGAGATGGCCGCGGCGGGGCTCTGGACGACCCCGACCGACCTGGCCCGTTTTCTCCTCGAAGTGCAGCGGGCGCTCCACGGGCAGTCCTCCGTGCTGACCACCGAAGCCGCCCGCCGGATGACGACCGTCGAGAAGGAGGGCTATGGCCTGGGCCTGTCTCTTCAGGGGACCGGGCCAACTTTGAGCTTCGGCCACGGCGGCTCCAATGAGGGCTTCAGGTGCCAGATGACGGCCTTCGTCGAGAGGGGCCAAGGCGCAGTCGTCATGACCAACGGTGACCAGGGGGACCTCCTGGGGCCGGAGATCCTCCGTGCCGTCGCGAGGGAGTATGACTGGCCATCTTACCAGCCGAAGGTGAAGACGACGGTCCGAGTCGTCCCGGAGGCCCTGGCCGCGCTGACCGGCCGCTACGAGCTGAGGCCGGGCCACACGATCATGATATCCCTGGAAGGGGAAACGCTCTTCGTCGTCGACGGCCAGGAGCGCATCGAGCTTAATCCGGAGTCGGAGACCCGCTTCTTCGAGCTGGTCGAGGGGACCACCGTCGATTTTCTGAAGGGGCAGGACGGGAAAGCCACCCACATGGTGATCGAGGGACGGATCAAGGCGCCGCGCGTCGGAGAGAAGTGAAGTCGTCCGGCCGGATGCGATGCGCTCAGAGCGACCGCGTCCGGACCTTCCGCCACCAGCTCATGTTCGAGGCGTACCAGCGAACCGTCTTTTTGAGCCCTTCCGCGAAAGGCGTCTCCGGCTCCCAGCCCAGGGCCCGGATGAGGCCCGAGTCCATGGCGTAACGGCGGTCGTGGCCGGGCCGGTCGGGGACGAACTGGATGAGCTCCCGGGCCGCGTCGAGCGCGGCCAGGATGCGCCGGGCGACTTCGATATTGGTCAGTTCGACGCCGCCCCCGACGTTGTAGACACTCCCGTGCCGGCCCCTCAGGACGGCCGCTTCGACGGCCAAGCAATGGTCCTCGACGTAGAGCCAATCCCTGACGTTCAGCCCGTCGCCAAACAAAGGGATCGTTTTGCCTTCGAGGGCGTTGGACAGGACGAACTCGCCGGCATCGTAGATCGACCGGTCGACATGGGTCTCTGCGGCGAAATGGACGACGCCCTGGACGCGGGCGAACACGCGCCGGACGAGGGCCTTGTCGCGGATGTCGCCGAGGATGAACTCGTAGCGCGGGTTGTCCTGGACATCGTGCAGGTTGTCGAGATTTCCGGCGTAGGTCAGCTTGTCCAGGTTGACGACCCGCGTCGCCGGGTGACGGCGGAGGACCATCCGAAATGGCTGCCGATGAAGCCCGCCCCGCCCGTGACGAGAATCGTCTTGCCGTCGAGGGACCGCTCCGAACTCATGGTCATCCTCCCGTGCCTAGAATCCGAATCCCCCCAGGAAGTCGAGCGTTTTCCCGATGGTCCCGAGGCCCAGCGAGACCCTGACCTGGGTGTCCGGGAAGTCGCGGTAGTAGAAGACCCGGACGTCGACCAGAATGTCGATGCACTGGTAATGGTAGGTCGCCTGGGCGCCCGTGTAGAGGAGCCGCCGTTCCTCGATGTTGTAGTCCGCCTCGAGTTGGAGGTCGAGTGAAAGGCGGTGCAGTCTCACCCCGCCGAAGGCGCCGACCTGGTCGCGCTTGTAGAGCGCGATCAGCCCGGGGTCGATCCCCGTGACCCAGGAATTCCGACTGGAGAACCAGCTCAGGGTCAGGAAATCGCCGTCCGCCTTGGAGCCGGCCGTGGCGCTGAGCCTCAAACTCGACAGATTCTTATAATAGGGATTGTAGGCGGCCGAGGCGTCGAAGCTGAACCTGGCCTGCGGGTAGAAGCGGAGCGTCCCCGTGATCTCCGATAACCGGGGCGCCTTCCCGTCGACAGGGAACAAGGACAGGGGGCCGTCCTCGGGCGAAAAATAGAAGGTTTGCCCCAGCCCAAGGGAAAAAACTTCGACCACCCGGTCCCCCGCCTTGAACAGGAACCGGCTGGTCAGGCCGTAGCTCATTTGGTGGTAGCGAAAAAACCCGTAGGAGGTCACGACCCGGTCGGCCTGGCTGACCGGGCTGTCGTAGGAGTAGCTGACGTGCGGCTCGACGATGTTCTTGAGCCGGGCCTGGCCGTCCCGGCCGTAGAAGATCCTGTAAAAAACGGGCCCGACGACCTCGATCCCGGCGACCAGGTTTCGGGTGAACAGCGGCTCGTCGACGATCCCGCCGGTCTCCGGGTCGAGGCTCTGTCCGTAAAAAAGGAGGTTCGCCGTGACCGAGGTCGTCGCGGTGAGCCAGGGGATCGAGGAAAACGGCAAGCTCAGCGTCGGACTGACGGCGAGACGGGTCGAGCGGCGCTCGGTCCCGTTCTCGTATTGGGACTTCCAGCCGTACTGCCAGCGGGTGAAGGACGTCGCCAGGGAGAAATAAAGCGGTGAGAAGAGCTTGGTCTTGAAGACGTTGAAATTTATCTGGGGAAGGGACGTCGTGACGTTGGCGTCGTCGAGCTGGGAAAAGTAGGTTTCGAAGCGCGCGGCCCGCGCGCTCAGGCTGAACCGGCGCCACGACCGGGAGAGATAGACCTGAAAGGTGCGGTTGTAGACCAGGGCCCGTTGGAAATTGTTGTCGAATTCCCGGAGGAAGCTGTAGGAGGTCTGGTAGTCGACGTTAGCGACGAGCGAGAAGCCGAAGGGCAGGGCCTGGGTGTGGTTGAGGCGGACGATGGACGAGTTGCCCGGTTTATCCCCCTGGGCATCCCTCTTATAACTGAAATAATAGAGGTTGAAGTCGCCATTCGTCCCGCCCGGGAAGAGGTACCTGTACTCGAGTCCCGTGCCGAGGCCGCGTGAAAGGAAGAAATCGACGCCAACCGTCGCGTCCATGTTCGGGGCGATAGCCCAGTAGAAATTCTGCGAAACGGCCAGTCCATTCTGGCCGCCGAAGCCGACCCGGGGCAGAAGGAAGCCCGTGGCCCGCTCCCGCAGGGGATAACGCAAGTAAGGGAGGTAAAGGACGGGAACGTTTTTCACCCGGATGACGGCGTTCCACATCTCCAGGTAGTCGTCTTTTTTCAGGTTGGCCCGGGAGAGGCTGAAGCTCCAGCGCGGATTCGGCTGGGTGCAGGCCGTGACCCGGGCGTTCTTCAAGCCGTAGAGGTCCTCGCTCTTCCGCTCGAGTGTTTCGGCTTCGAAAAGCATCGAAGGCGGAATGATTCCCGAGGCCTTCTCGACCGTCCCCCGCCCGGTTTCGAGGTTGAAGAGGACGCGTTCGGCGCGGATGACCTCGCCGCCCGACTGGGCGACGACGTTGCCATCGGCCAGGACGTCTTTCGTCTCGATGTTGTACTCCACCCGGTCGGCGAAGAGGAGGAATTCGCCGTAACGGACTTCGACGTCGCCCGAAGCGAAGACCCGGTCTTTCGTCTTCTCCTGGTTCCGCGCCAGGATCCTGACCTCGGCCGGGACGCTGGGGCCGGCTTGAGTGGCCGCGGATTGGGGGGCGGAGGTTTGTGAAACGAGCGTCACGGGCAACGCGAGTCCGGCCAGGCAGAGCCAGGCGAGGAGTCGCCGCCTTGGGAAAGGACGATACTCCATCGCTTGATATTTAGCACACCGACCTGGGAGAATCAACCCCATCGACTCCCCGGCCTGAAGCCCGGGGCATGCCTAGGGTTACTGAGCCGGGCAGAAAATAGATGTCTTCAGATTTCTATATAGCCCGGCTAGTACTCGTGGAGCAGCAAGGATTATGCAAAGTATTTGCTGCTCCCCGTAGTAATACTGAGCAGCGCTATTTACCCCGACTTAAAAATCGGGCTTTGGCGCCGGCGAACGCAGCGAACGTGGGGCTCAAGCCTCCGGGGGCTCGTCCTTCATCTGCTTCTTGAGCGCCCGAAAAAGACTGAGCAGGCCGGAGACGATTCCCAGCACGGTGAAAGAGAGGAGGAGCCAGGGATCCGTCCCGAGCCAGCGGTCGAGGAAATAGCCGAAAAAGAGGCCGACGGCGATGGACGATGGCAGGACGAGGCCGAGGGAGGCCAGTTCGGAGAGCCTCCTCAAGTCCGGCCGCCGCTGCGTGTCGTTCATCGGGCGGGCGTCTGACCTTCGCCGTTCGCCGCCGCTTCGACTCCCTTGGGTTTTTCCGCCCAGGCCCCGCCCTCGAGGACGAGGGCGTTCCAGCCGAAGCCGAACCCGAAGGCCAGGGTGAAGAGCTTGAACAGCTCCTCGAAAGTCCGGCCGGCGGCGCCGGCTTCGAAACGGGGGAATATCGTCAAGGTCAGGATGAGTCCGATCGCCGCGGAGGCCAGGGCCGACCAGACATAGCGGCGGCCGAAGCCCCGGATTTTTCCCTCCTTCACTTTTCGAAGCCAGGGCAGAAGGGTCCGGGCCAGGATGCCCAGAAGAAGGCCGAAAAACCTGACCAGGAATTCCATGGACATGACGGTTCGCCTCCCGGGGACTCGCGCTCGTTTCCGGCCCTATTCTCAGAAAAACACGGCGGGTTGTCAAGAAGGGGGAGGGAAATGCTATACTATTCCCGCCATGCAGACCGAAAATCCGAACGCCCTAGAGGAGGGCATCCTCCGCCGGATCCCCATCGAGATCCTGGCCGCCTCGGCCATCCTAGCCATCCCAGCTGCCCTCCTCTTCGACCTCCCGACCGGGCTCTTTTTCTTCGCCGGCGGGGCCTTGTCGGCCCTGGGGTTCACCGGACTCAAACAGTCCCTGACCCGGTTCCTGGCCCGGGACAGGAAGGGGGCCCTCCGCTCCGGGATCATCCTCTACGCGCTGCGCCTCCTGTTGATTTGCACCGCCTTTTTGCTTATAATCCGCCTCTATCCGAGGAAGATCCTTGCCTTCGGCGCGGGCTTTTCCATGCTCGTCCTGGTGTCCCTCATCGAAGGCATCCGAGGTCTTCTTCTCCTGAGAACATGGAAGGACTAGAACACAGCCTCTGGGTCGTCGAGGCCTTCAACCGCGTCTTCGGGCCGCCCCTGGCCGCAGTTCTCGGCCTCGTCGGGGTCGAGGTTCCCGACCCGCTCCACGTCGTCCCCGACTACCTGGTCATGGCCCTGATCGTGGCCCTCGCCCTGATCGTCCTCCTCGGCCTCGCTTCGCGCCGCCTGGCCCTCGTCCCCCGCGGACGGCAGAACGTCGCCGAAATGATCGTCCAGCTCCTCGAGGGCCTGGCCGTCGACACCATCGGCCCGGAGGGGCGGAAATACCTGCCGGTCATCGGCACCGTGGGGCTCTTCGTCTTCGGCTGTAACATGATCGGCCTCGTCCCCGGCTTCATGTCGCCGACGAGCAAGCTCAACGTCACCCTCGGCTGCGCCCTCGTCGTCTTCTTCTACTACCACGCCCAGGGCGTCAAGGCCCAGGGCCTCAAGTACTTCAAGCATTTCATGGGCCCCCTCCCGGCTCTGGCCCCGCTGATGATCCCGATCGAGGTCATCAGCCATTTCTCGCGGCCCGTGTCCCTGTCCATACGGCTTTTCGGCAATATCTTCGCCGAGGAGCTGCTCATTGTCATCATGGCCTCGATCATTCCCTTCCTCCTGCCCCTGCCGTTCATGGCCGCGGCCATTTTCACGTCGGTCATCCAATCGTTCGTCTTCGTCCTCTTGTCCTGCATCTACATCGCGGGCGCCGTTGCCCATGAAGAAGAGCACTAAACGAAAAGGAGTTCCGCCATGTCAAAGAAACTCAAAGCCCTGAGCCTGATGTTTTTCGGGGTCGCCCTGATGACGGCGCCTCTGCTGGCCCAGGACGCCGCAGCGGCCGCTGCGGCCCGCGCCGGCTTGTACAAGATGTCGCTCATCGTCGGCGCAGCGATCATGACCCTGTCTGTCGCCGCCGGCGCCTTCTGTCAGGCGAAAGCCATCAGCAGCGCCTGCGAAGGGATCTCCAGGAATCCGGGCGCGGCGCCGCAGATCCGCTACCTCCTCCTCTTCGGGCTCGTCCTCATCGAAACCCTGGTCATCTACGCCCTGCTCATCACCATCATCATCCTGATGGTCCAGTGGGGGAAGTACGTATAAGGCCTGACGGCCGAGGCCCCTCCGACCCGGATGCTAACAAGCCGCGGGCAGTCCCGACCGAAGGGAGGGGCAGACCCGAATGCTAATTAGCCGCGGGCAGTCCCGACCGAAGGGAGGGGCCGGACACCGGAGAGGATGACGCGCACTACGCTTCAGATACTGACCGCGTCCTTCAAGCGGTTCAACAGGGACAAGTGTTGGACTTCGGCCATCGTCGTCTCCTATTTCGCCCTGCTCTGTTCCGTCCCCTTGATCGCCTTGTTCTTTACGGTGACAGCCCGCTTCCTGGGCAACACGGAGATGGCCCTGCGCAGTCTCAACATCTTCACCGACGATTTCTTCGCCCGGCTCGACCCGGGCTTTTTCAAGGGTCTCGGGGACCTGTCCGGCGCCGTCGGGAAGCTCGGCCTCTTCGGCGTCGTCGGCTCGCTCGTATCGGCCAGCTTCCTCTTTTCGAGCCTCATCGCGGCCGTCAACCAGATCTTCCGGACGAAGTACCACAAATCATTCTTCTACAACCGGCTCATGGAATTTCTGCTCATGTTCGTCGTCGGCATCTTCATGCTCTTCTCGCTGGCCATGACCGCCGCCTGGACCGCCATCGGCCGGGCCCTCCAGGAGAGCGAGCTCGTCCGGACCGGCCTCAACCCCGAGGCCATCGCCGTCATCAACAACGTCTTCCTGAAGTACGTCATCCCCTTCGCCCTGACCTTCCTGATGTTCTTCATCCTTTACAAGTTCATCCCGGAGGTCAAGGTCCGCACGCGGGCGGCGCTCATTCCGGCCGCGGTCGCCGCCCTTCTGTTCGAGGTCTTCAAGCGGATCTTCGCCTTCTACGTCGTCCACTTCTCGGCGGTCGGCATCGTCCTGAAAAAGCTCCTCCAGGGCACCCTGACCTCGATCATTTTTTTCCTGCTCTGGACCTCCACCTCGATGCTCATCCTGCTTTGGGGGGCGGAATTGGCGGCCGTGCTCAACGAGAAGTACGACGCGGAAGCGACGCTCTGGCGCAGACGTTACCAGCAGGGAGCGGAATCTGAGAAGCGACCGATGGAAGCGCAACGGAATGACTCGGAGGAGCGCTTCTAGGAATTATCTTAATGTGGTCTTGGCGCTTAGACCCGCCGCGGAATGACTCGAATCAAGAAGGGGGACACGCCCTAAAGGGCGTTTACCGGGCCCTTTGGGACATGTCCCCTAGGCTTCAGATGTGTTTGGCAATGAGGTCGACGAGCTTGTTCTTGGCCAGGGCTCCGACGATCTTTTCCTTGACCTGGCCACCCTTGAACAGGATCAGGGTCGGGATGGCCATGACGCCGTAGGTCTGGGGGGTCTGGCCGTTCTCGTCGACGTTCATCTTGACCACCTTGAGCTTGCCCTTGTGGGACTCGGCGATCTCATCGACGACGGGCGCGATCATCAGGCAGGGCCCGCACCAGGGGGCCCAGAAATCTACGAGAACGGGGAGGTCGGACTTGAGGACTTCGGCGTCGAAGGTGGTGTCGGTACCGGTGATAAGGATGTCGGACATCTTCGTCTCCTGTCGTTGTGGTTCGTTGCTGGAAAAGCGGGCTCCATCATAGCGGCGCGAAGGCGCCTTGTCAAACGGCCGGCGCCGCTCCTCCCATCGAATCCGGACCGGGAAGGCGTTACAAATAAAGCCCTTCGACTCCCCGGCCTTAAGCCCGGGGATATGCGCAGGGTTCATACTGAGCGTCACCAACCCAGTTTAAAAAAAGGGGGTTGGCGGCAGCGAACGTATCACCGCAGCGAATGAAGACGATACCCGAGGCCTATTCGGCCCAGCCGAGCTTCTCCTTGACCAGGTCATAATAATTCCGGCGCGGCGAGGTTATGAGTTGGAGCTCGAACGGCGACTTGCGGATGTCGATGACGTCGTTGCGAACGAGAACGCCGCCGCGCTGGCCGTCGAGCGTCAGGTAGACCTCCTCCCCGCCGGTCAGGAGCCGGACGTCGACCGCCGAGGTCGACGGCACGGCCAGGGGCCGGAAGGAGAGCGTGTGCGGACAGATGGGCGTCAGGACGAAGGCCGGGACGAGGGGGTGGACGATCGGCCCTCCGGCCGAAAGCGAATAGGCCGTCGAGCCGGTCGGAGTCGAGACGATGAGGCCGTCGGCCTTGAGCGTCGCCACCTCCTTGCCGTCGATGCCAATGGTCAATTCGATCATCCGGGCTAACGCGCCCTTGGTGACGACGACGTCGTTGAGGCAGCAGGATACGCCGCCTGCCGTCCGGGTTTCGAGGAGCCAGCGCGGGCTGAGGACGTTCGTATCCCCAGCGAGGAAGCTGTCGAGAGTCAGGGTAGCCTCGCTGACGGGAATTTCCGTCAGGAAGCCCAGCCGGCCCAGGTTGACGCCCATGACGGGAACGCCCGCCCGGGCGGCATGGTGGGCGACACTGAGCATGGTCCCGTCGCCGCCGAGCACGACGACGAGGTCCGAGGCGGCCGCGACGTCCGGGCGCGGCAGGCCGTCGGGCCGGCCGAGCTTGCGCGCCGCGACGTCCTCGAGAACACACTCGATGCCGCGGCCCTCGAAATAATCGACGACGATCTTCAGAATGCCCTCCACGGATGGCGCGTGGGACTTGATGACGATGCCGGCTTTACGAACGTTATTCATGGCTGACCGCCTCCTTGATCATGGATCGAATGGAATCCGCGTTGAGGTCCGGCTCTCCCTTGACCCACCGGACGAAGAACTCGACGTTCCCCTTCTGGCCCCGCGTCGAACAGCGGATGAGCCCGGCCAGCCCGAAGCCGATCTCCCGGGCCCCGTCGACGACTCGCGCCAGGACCTCCGCGTGCACGTCCGCGTTCCGGACGACGCCCTTCTTTCCGACGTCCTTCGGCCTGGCCTCGAACTGCGGCTTGATCAGCGCGACGAGGGTCCACGACCCGGGAAGGGCGCGGATGGCCGGCAGGATCTTAACCACGGAGATGAACGAGACGTCCATGGTGACGACGTCTGGAGGTTCGGGAATGTCTTCAGGAGCGAGGAAGCGGGCGTTCTTCTCGATGGTCACGACCCGGGGGTCCCTGCTGAGCCCCCAGTCGAGTTGTTTCACGTCGACGTCGACGGCGTAAGCCCTTGTCGCTCCACGTTTTAGCAGGCAATCCACAAATCCCCCAGTCGACGCGCCGATGTCGAGCACGACCCTGCCGCGGACATCGATGCCAAACAGGTCGAGGGCCTCCTCGAGCTTGAGCCCGCCGCGGCTGACGAAGGGGAGAGGGCGCGCGACCTCGAGCGCGGCCTCTTCGTCGACGAGGTCGCCGGCCTTGAGGATGGGACGGCCCGCGCTCGTGACCAGCCCGGCCATGATCAGGGCCAGGGCCTTCTCGCGGTTCGGCGCGAGGGCCCGCCCGACCAGGAGTTTATCCGCTCGTTCTTTCATCGCCGCCGGAGCAGACGGGTATGCGGTAGAGGTCTTTGACCTGCTTGATGAGGCCGGGGACGTCCAGGCCGACCAGGGCCCGGATCTCGTCGGCCCTGCCTAGGGGATACGCTTCGAGGGGAAGACCGATCGCCTTGAACCGGATGTCGAAGCGGCCTTCCCTGTCGAGGAGCTCCCGCACGGCGCTCCCGGCGCCGCCGGCGAGGATCCCCTCCTCGACCGTGACGATCGTTCCGCCCGGCCGGGCGAAACGCAGGATCATCTCCTTGTCGAGGGGCTTGACGAACCGGGCGTTCACGACGCCGAGCGAGATGCCGTCCTTCTCCAGGGCCTTGGCGGCTTCGAGCGCCGGCCGGACCATGTTGCCGAAGGCGAAGAGGAGGTCCCGGCCGTCTTTGACCAGTTCGCTCCGTCCCGGCGGGATGACATGGAGCTGCTCGTCCAGGGGAACGCCCAGCCCCTTGGCCTTGGGGAATCGCACGGAGGCCGGATGGCCGTAGGTGAGCGCCGACCAGAGCATGTGCTGGAGCTCGTTCTCGTCCTTGGGAGCCATGACGATCATGTGGGGCATGTGCCGGAGATAGGCGATGTCGTTGACCCCCTGGTGTGTGGGCCCGTCGTCGGGGACGATGCCCGCCCGGTCGAGGGCGAAGACGACGGGCAGGTCCATCAGACAGACGTCGTGATAGACCTGGTCGTAGGCCCGCTGGAGGAAGGTCGAGTAGATGGCTACGACGGGCTTGAACCCCGAGACCGCCAGGCCGGAGGCGAAGGTCACGGCATGCTGTTCGGCGATCCCGACATCGAAGAAGCGCTCGGGAAGCTTCTCGGAAAACTCCCTGAGGCCCGTCCCCTCGCCCATGGCCGCGGTGATGGCCAGGACCTTCTCGTCTTTCCTAGCTATCTTGATCAGAGCAGCGCCAAAGACGCTGGAAAAGGAGGGCCCCCATTCGCTCTTCTGCGGCTCGCCCGTCGAGATCTGGAACGGTCCGGCGCCGTGGAATTTTTCGGGGTGCGTCCGGGCCGGCTGGTAGCCTTTGCCTTTCTGCGTCACGCACTGGATGAGGATCGGCCCGTCGTACGTTTTGGCCAGCTCGAAGGCCTCGACGAGGGACCGGATACTGTGGCCCTCGACCGGGCCGACATAGCGGATGCCGAGCTCCGTGAAGACAAGGCCCGGGAAGATCGTCTTCTTGACGAGCTCTTCCAAGGCCCGCCCGGCCTTGATGAGAGGCCAGCCGATCTTGGGGATGGACCGGAGGATGGACTTAGCCTGGTCCTTGATCCGGATATAATGCTGACCCGAAACGAGATAGGAGAGGTATTTCGACCAGGCCCCGACGTTGGCCGAGATGGACATCTCGTTGTAGTTGAGGACGATGATCAGGCGCTCGCGGAGGTGGCCGATCTGATTGAGCGCTTCGAGGGCAACGCCGCCCGTCAGGCTGCCGTCGCCGACGACGGCGATAACGTGGTGCTTCTCCCCCGCCTTATCCCTGGCGACGGCCATACCCAGGGCCGCTGACAGGGCCGTCGAAGCGTGGCCCGTGTTGTAGGCGTCGTGCTCGCTCTCCTCGCGGCAAGGAAAGCCGAGGATGCCGCCGCAGCACCGGAGCCCGGCGAAACGGCCCTTGCGGCCGGTCAGGATCTTGTGGGTATAGCACTGGTGGCCGACGTCCCAGACGATCTTGTCGCGGGGTGAGTCGAAGACGGTGTGGAGGGCCAGTGTCAGCTCGACGACGCCCAAGTTCGAGCCGAGGTGGCCGCCGTTCTTGGCGACCGTCTCCAGGATGAGGACGCGGATCTCCAGGGCCAGGGTGGAGAGCTCCTCCGGGGACAGTTTCCGGATGTCGGAGGGCCGCTCTATCGAATCGAGGATCTTGGCCATGGCCGCTCGGCTCGGATCAGCGGGTGCCGCCGTCTTCCCCGGTTCCACCCGCGTCGGCGGCGTCGAAATCTTCCGCCTTCAGGTTCCCTTTGTCGTCCTTGAGCAGGATCTCGACCTTGCGCTCGGCCTTGTCCAGCTCGCCGCGCAGGAACCGGGCCATCTTGACGCCCTTCTCGAACAGGGCCAGCGATTCGTTGAGAGAGATGCCGCCTTTCTCGAGCTTGGCCACGATCTGTTCGAGGTCGGCCAGGGCTTTCTCGAAAGTCGGGTTGGTCATGAGCCCTCCTTCAGGAAACGTGATTCCAGGAGCTTCTTCCTGTCGACGCTCTCCACCCGGGCGCTGAACTCGCCCTTGAAGAACGAGACGAGAACGGTCTCGTCCTCGACGATGTCCTCGATCCGGCGGACTAGGCGCAGGCCGCCGCCCTTCCAGACAGCCGCGTAGCCTTTCTTGAACACGGCGAGCGGGCTCAGGGCGTCGAGCGTCGCCGTGAGGCGCTCCCAAGCCGCCCGGTGGTCGCGGACCGTCTTGCGGGCGATGTTGCCCAGCCGCTCGGACGCGAGCAGGGCGGCGCCCTTGTGCTCGGCGATCGCCTGCCGCTCGGCCCGAAGGACGTTCTTCCCCCGCGTTTCGAGCTCGTCCACCCGCCGGCCGAGGTTGGCCAGCTTGACCTGGAAATTCTGGAAGATGCGGTGTTGGGCGAGGTCGGCCACGTCGACCCTCATGTCCTGGAGGGAATAGCGCAGGAGCTCGCCCAGCCGGCGGGTTTGAGCCGAGATGCGCTCGGCGAAGGCCTCCTCCGTCTCGATGACCATCTCCGCGGCCGCCGACGGCGTCGAGGCCCGGACGTCGGCGACGAAATCGGCGATGGTCACGTCGACTTCGTGGCCGACGGCGGAGATGACCGGGACGGCCGAGCGGGCGATGGCCCGGGCCACGGTCTCTTCGTTGAAGGCCCAGAGGTCCTCGATCGATCCCCCGCCGCGGCCGACGATGAGGACATCGATCCCCGGCCAGGCCCCGAGCGCGTCGATGCCCTCGGCGATCTCGCCGGCCGCGCCCTCGCCCTGGACCTTGGCCGGATAGATGACGATGTGGAGCTTGGCGTAGCGGCGCTCGAGGACGCGGAGGATGTCGCGGATGGCCGCCCCCGTGGGCGAGGTGACGACCCCGATCGTCCGCGGCCGGAGCGGGAGCTTTCTTTTGCGCTTCTCGTCGAACAGGCCCTCGGCCCTGAGCTTCTCCTTGAGCTGTTCGAAGGCCAGTTGCAGGGCGCCCTTGCCCTTGGGCTCGACGAGGTCGACATAGAACTGGTAGTCGCCGCGGGGTTCGTAGACGCTGACTTTCCCCCGGCAGATGACCTTGAGGCCGTCCTTCAAGTCGAAGGCGATTCTCTTGGCCGTGCTCTGCCACATGACGGCCTTGATGACGCTTTTCTCGTCCTTGAGGCTGAAGAAGACATGTCCCGAAGCGGCCTTCTTGTAGCCCGAGACCTCGCCCTCGACCCAGACCTGGGGAAAGGCGACCTCGAGGGCCGTCTTGACGAGCTCGGTGACCTGCGAGACCGTGTAAACCAGGTCGCGCTTCACCAGGCCTTCATTCTTCGTGGTCGTCCTCCGCCAGGACCTCTCTCTCGATCGACAGGGCCTTCCCCGTCTTGACGTCGATCTCGATGAAGACACCGGACAGGAACAGGCCGTCCCGCGACGGCTCGAACCGCTGGGGCCGCGAGGTCAGGAATCTTTGGAGCGCCTGCTCGCGGGCCATGCCGATCACGGCGTTGCGACCCCCGGCCATGCCGGCGTCCGTAATATAGGCCGTGCCCTTGGGCAGGATCCTCTCGTCGGCGGTCGGGACATGGGTGTGGGTGCCGATGACGGCCGAGACCCGGCCGTCGAGGTACCAGCCCAAGGCCTGTTTTTCCGAGGTCGCCTCGGCGTGGAAATCGACGATGATGATGGGCGTCTCGGCCGCCAGGGCCGCGACTTCCGCGTCGGCCCGCCTGAACGGGCAGTCCAGGGGTTCCATGAACACCCGCCCCTGGAGGTTGAGCACGGCCGCCTTGACCCCGTCGGCCGCATGGAAAACGTAGGAGAAGCGGCCCGGGTTGACGGACGGATAGTTGGCCGGCCGCAAGAGGCGGGGCTCCCTGTCGAGATAGGGCAGGGCGTCCTTCTTGTCCCAGATGTGGTTGCCCGAGGTCAGGACGTCGACGCGGAGAAAGAGGTCTGTGCCGATTTCCTCGGTGACGCTGCTCCCGCCGGCCGCATTCTCGCCGTTGGCGACGACCATCGCCGGCGAATATTTCTTGACAAGGGCCGGCAGGAACTTGTCCATGGCCCGTCTGCCCGGCCGGCCGACGATGTCGCCGAGGAAGAGGACCCCGAACCTAGCGGGCATATTCGACCGCTCTCATCTCCCGGATGACCGTGACCTTGATCTGGCCGGGGTAGCTGAGTTCGTTTTTGATCTTCGCGGCCACCTCCTTGGCCAGGAGCGAAGCCCGGTCGTCCGAGGTCTTCAGGCTCTCGACGATGATTCGGATCTCGCGCCCGGCCTGCAGGGCGAAGACCTTGGAGACGCCCTCGAACGACGCGGCGATCTCCTCGAGCTTCTCCAGCCTCTTGATGTAGGTCTCGAGGAGCTCCCGCCGGGCGCCGGGCCTCGCGGCCGAGAGCGTGTCGGCGGCCTGGACGAGGACGGCTTCGATCGACGGGAAATCGATGTCGCGGTGGTGCGAGGCGATGGCCTGGCAGACCTTCTCCGACTCGCCGTATTTCTTGGCTAGCTCGACGCCGAGCTCGGTGTGCGTTCCTTCCGTGTCCCTGTCGACAGCCTTGCCGATGTCGTGGAGGAGGCCCGCTCGCAGGGCGACGTTCGTGTCGAGGCCGATCTCCCTGGCCATCATGGCCGCAAGCATGGCCACCTCCTTCGTGTGCTGGAGGACGTTTTGGCCGTAGCTCGTCCGGTACTTGAGCTTGCCCAGGAGCTTGATGAGCTCGGGATGGATGTCCCGGACCTTGAGCTCGAGGACGGCCGACTCGCCCTCTTGTTTGATCTTCTGCTCGAGGTCGTTCTTGACCGACTCGACGATTTCCTCGATCCGGGCCGGATGGATCCGGCCGTCTGTGACGAGCTTCTGGATGGACAAGCGGGCGAGCTCTCGGCGGATGGGGTCGAAGCTCGACAGGATGACCGCCTCCGGCGTGTCGTCGACGATGATGTCGACGCCCGTGGCCATCTCCAGGGCCCGGATGTTCCGGCCTTCGCGGCCGATGATCCGGCCCTTCATGTCGTCTGAGGGGAGGTCAACGACCGAGACCGTGGTCTCGACGACGTGCTCGGCGGCCGAGCGCTGGATGGCGTTGGTCATGATCTCCCGGGCCGAGGAGGCGGCTTTCTCCCGGGCTTCCTCCTCGATCTGCCGGACGGTGGCGATGGCCTCGAGCTTGGCCTCGTCCTCGATCCTCTTGATCAGCATGGCCTTGGCCTCGTCCTGGGTCATCCCGGACACCCGCTCGAGCTCTTCCATGACCCTCTTGACCGCCTCGGCGATCTTCGCTTTCTCGACTTCGAGGTCCTTTTCCTTGACTTCGAGATCCTTTTCCTTCTGGGCGACGCAGCGCTCCTTCTGGGAAAAATCCTTTTCCTTCCGCTCCATCGACTGGAACCGCCGCTCCAGGTTCTCCTCCTTGCTGAGGAGCCGGCGCTCGGTCTCGTTGGTCTTGCGCTGCTTTTCCCGGTTTTGGGCCTCAAATTCGTTCTGCCGGTCCAGGTCTTTCTCGCGGGCCTCGAGGGCCGCTTCCCGCTTGATCTTTTCCCCTTCCTCCCGGGCCTTGTCGATGATCGCCCGGGCTTCCTCCTGGGCTTCGACGGCGCGTCGGGAACCCTCCTTGCGCTTGAGCAGGAGGACGACGACCGCCCCCAGGAGAACGGCGATAACGGCGATGCCGGCGTAATTGATCAGATTCATAGGATGACCTCCTCATCTATTTAAATGAGGAGACGCGAGGAAAGATAAGGAGGCGTCAGGTGCCGGGGCCGGACCCGGGGTCCGCCCGGCCGGCGAGCCGGCCGCGCGCGGCCTGCCCGTCACGATGGTGATTTATCGGCGTCCGTATATGTGCTTTCATCTGCGAAGAGATGAACCTCCAAACTTTCGATCTCCGTCTCCATGTGGCCAAGGGCCTCGTTCAGTTGATCGAGTTTCTTCTGGCTCAGGAACAACTCGTCCGCGATGTTCAAGGCCGCCAGGACGGCGATCTTGGTCATGTCCGCAGACTTGGATTTCACAGCCACTTCATGCATCTTCTGATCAACGAGCGAAGTCAGGTGGCCAATATATTTCTCATCCTCTTCTCCTTTGACGCGGATCTTGTATCGTTGTCCGAAGATTTCGATCTCGAGGATTTTTTCGGTCATAAGCCAAGCTGATCGATCTGCCCAATGATGGCTTCGATCTTCCCCTTGATAATAGCCCGTTCACCCTCGAACTTCCTCATCTCCTCGTCCATGCGGGCGACCTTGCGGGCGCTTTCATCGAATTCCTTCTTTTCCGTCCGAAACTCCTTGAGCTGCTGCTTCAGCTTCTCGTTCTCGGTCGAGAGCTTGTGAACGTGGTCGACGACCTGTCCGATCTTCCCTTCCAGTATTTTAATTCGCTCAAGTTCGGTTGTCAATTTTCCCCTCCCGCAGTTGGATGTTCAAGGCAGATCTCAGGTGGCCGACGATGCCCTGTTCGACGCGCTCCACTTCCTCGGCCACGAGCGTCCTCTGGGGATGCCGGAAGCGGAAGCGGACGGTCAGGCTGACCTTGTCCGCAGGGATGGACGGGCCGCTGAACCGGTCCCGAAGCTCGAACCCCTCGAGGAGGGGCAGGTCCAGCCTGGCCAGGGCCTGGCCGATCTCCTGATAGGCGACGCCCCTGTCCAGGAGGAACGACAGGTCGCGGCTGACTCCGGGGAATCTCGGGGCCGGCGCGTATTGGAACGGCTTCGGCGTCTTCTCGAACAGGCCGTTGAGGTCGATCTCGGCGGCGAAAACGGTCCGGTCGACCGACGCTGCGGCGGCGAGCGACTTCCGGAGGGCGCCGAGACAACCGACGGGCTGGCCCTTGTACAGGAGCGCCAGCGCCCGACCCTCCTCGAAATAGGCGTGGTCCTTCTCTTCGAACGCGACGGGCTCGAAGCGGAGTGCCTCCATCAGCGCCTCCAGGGCGCCCTTAAGGACGTAGAAATCGGTCTCTGCCGGGGGCGAAGTCCAACCCGCCCCGGGCAGGAGCCCGGTCGAGACGAGGCCGAGGCGGAGCTCCTCGCAGTGTTTGTCCCCCTCCCAGTAAAAAACGTTCCCCAACTCGAAGACGTGGACCCCTTCGAGTCCCCGATTGAGGTTCCAGGCCGCGTTCTCGAGAAGTCCCGGAACGAGGGTCGTGCGCAGCACGGACGCCCGGCTCGAGATGGGGTTCTGGACGTCCACGGGCTTCAGGCCGCTCCCCGCCGCCGCTTCCCGTTCCGGGTCGGCGAAACTCCAGTTGATGACCTCGTCGAAGCCCTGGCCCAGCAGGGTCTGCCGGATCTTCCCGAGACGTTCCCTTTTCTTGTTGACGCTCAAGTCGAACGAACGGACCGGCGAGAATTCCGAGGGGATCCGGTCGTAACCATAGAAACGGGCGACCTCCTCGATGAGGTCCGCTTCCCGCCCGACGTCCACCCGGAAAGTGGGGACCTCCACCCGCCAGACGCCCTTATGAGCGGCCTCGACGCGGAAGCCCAGGCGCCCCAGGACTTCGACGACGAGGCTTTCGGGGACGTCGACGCCCAGCAGATCAGCGATCCGCCGCAGGCGGAGCCGCACGGACTTGGGCTTGTGCGGCTTCGGGTAGACATCGATGAGGCCGCGGCTGGCCTTACCGCCCATCTGCGTCAGGAGCGACGCCGCCATGAGCGCGGCCTGCGGCGCGAAGCCGACATCCGCCCCCCGCTCGAAACGATAGGAGGCATCGGTCGAGAGGCCCAGTTTCTTGGCCGTCCTGCGGATCGAGACCGGGTCGAAATTGGCGCTTTCGATGAAGACGTCCCGGGTCGCGTCGGTGATGCCGGAGGCCTCGCCGCCGATGATGCCGGCCAGGGCCACCGGCCGGGACACGTCGGCGATGACCAGCATATCGGCTGCGAGCTCGAGCGTCCGGCCGTCCAGGTCCTTCAGGGTCTCTCCCCTTTTCGCCTTGCGGACCACGACCTTTCCGCCGCCGATCTTGCCGAAATCGAAAGTGTGGATGGGCTGGGCCGTAGCAAAGAGCACGTAGTTCGAGACGTCGACGACGTTGTTGATCGGCCGGAGGCCCATGGCCTCAACCCGGCGCCTCAGCCAATCGGGCGACGGGCCGACCGGGACGTCCCGGACGACGAGGCCGCAGTAACGGGGGCAAAGGCTTTCGCTTGAGATCTGGACGTCGGCGATCTCCGTCGTGGCCTGGGGGAGCTCGGCGAGCGGCCAGCTCTTCTCGTTGAGGCAAAGTCCGAGCATGGCCCCGATCTCCCGGGCGACACCGAGATGGCCGAGCGTGTCCGGCCGGTTGGCGTAGGTCTCGAGATCGAGGACCGCGTCCCCGTCCCTCTCCTCGACCGTGTCGGCGACGAGGCCGATCATGGTCAGCCTGTCGAGGAGCTCCTGGCGGGGGATGTCCACCGTGACGAACTCGCGGATCCAATCCAAGCTGATCTTCATTTCGTCCCGAATTGCCTGAGGAACCTCAAGTCGTTCTCGTAGAAATGCCGCATCTCGGTGATGCCGAAGGCGAACATGGCCGTCCGGTCGATGCCCAGCCCGAAGGCCCAGCCGGAATATTTTTCCGGGTCGATATTGACGTTCTTGAGGACCTGGGGGTCGACCATACCCGAACCGAGGATCTCTTTCCAGCCCGTCCCGCCGCAGACCCGGCAGGACTTGTCCTGGCCGCCGCAGACGACGCACTCGATGTCGACCTCGGCCGAGGGCTCGGTGAAAGGGAAGAAGCTCGGCCGGAAGCGGACCTTGATCTTCTCGCCGAACAGGACCCGGATGAAGGACTCCAGCGTGCCCTTGAGGTGGGCGAAGGTGACGCCCTCGTCGACGACGAGACCTTCGACCTGCATGAACATCGGCAGGTGCGTCGGGTCGGGCGTCTCCCGGCGGAAGACCCGGCCGGGGATGATGATCCGGACGGGCGGTTTCTTCTTTTCCATGACCCGGATCTGGACCGGCGACGTGTGCGTCCGCAGGAGAAGGTCGTCCTTGATGTAGAGCGTGTCCCAGCTGTCCCGGGCCGGGTGGTGGGGCGGGAAATTGAGGGCCTCGAAATTGTAGTAATCGGTCTCGATCTCCG
>Ga0315291_10001052_pt1 | contig 37109 bp, 35 predicted proteins | sample YL17G12_20_MG_FD_203070 | JGI IMG/M metagenome (GOLD analysis project Ga0315291, IMG submission 203070) | Sediment microbial communities from Yellowstone Lake, YNP, Wyoming, USA - YL17G12_20 | ecosystem: Environmental > Aquatic > Freshwater > Lake > Sediment | place: USA: Wyoming | collected...
CCTTTCAATCCATCCTCGCAGCTCTCAAGATACCCGCAGCAACCTCCGCAAACACCGACCAAACGCTAAACGCCGCACCAAAAACCAGAAAAATCACCCACTCACACGCTTACTGCAGGATTTGGGCTGCCGATAGGCCGAACGAGAGCAGAAGTGTGACCCTTTGACGCCAGAAGGGTTGAACACACTGGGGAAAGTAGGATCCGTATTCGCTACACTGTGGCGCGCTACTGCGTGGACAACACTCGGCGCTCAGCTTTCAGTGTCGAAGGCCGAGGTTTTGCACCTGTCGTTATCTCTTCCCCAGAGGCGCCTGTAGCCCCGATTGTCACCGTAGCCGTAAGTCTCCGGGAACTCCGCCAAAAAGAAACCTTCACTTTTTCACCGGGTCTTGTGGCACTTACCATCTGAGAAAGTTGGGTCGCCTCAAAAACAGGCTCATTGTCGAACTCGCTCAAGACGTCGCCGCTTTTGAGGCCAGCCTTTTCCGCGGGGCTGCCAGAAACTACCTCGGCGATCTCAACGCCAGGAGCCGAGGAAAGACCTATTTTTGTGATGGGCCCGCCAGCCGCATAGCTCTGGATTCTCACACCCAAGTAGCCACTCGCTACGTAGCCATCTCTAAGCAAAGCGTCGACTACCCTACGTACATCTTCGGCCGGAAGCGCCAGCCCAACGCCGCTCCCCGATCCTGGCGGAAGCGCCTCCACCTGCTGACCGGCATCGTCTGAACGAGGGTTCACACCAGACCCCAAATCCTCAACCAACCTCCCAACCACCATGGCAACCAGTTCACCCCTGGTATTCAGAACCGCTGCGCCGCTGTTCCCGGGGTGCAGGGGACCGCTGACCTGGATGATCTCCCATTTCCCCTGCGTCCGTGTAACCTTCTGCCTCCCGCTTACGGTTCCGAGGGCCACGGTCGGCAGTTTTCCAAAGGAGTTTCCCATGAGAACGACCAGCGAGCCTATCTTGATGCTGCTCGAATTCCCGATTGTGACGGGCTTGGCTTTGAGACCTGTGACGCGCAAAACGCAGACGTTTGCGTTCTTATCCGTACCGAGCACGTTCGCGTTGTAAGCCTGTCCGTCTTCAAAAACCACCCTTGCCGCCTTCCCGGATTTCACAACGCTTCCGGAAGTCACAATGATCTCTTTGTAGAAGACTATTCCCGAACCTATGCTCTGACGAACGACAGGATTCCGAGGGTCGACGCGAAGTCCGAATCTCTCAAAAGGGGAGTTCGAAGCTCTGACTGCCCGGAGGTCGTACTGCGAGGTAACAGTGACTACGGAGGATTTCACATTGGTTACGATTGACTCAAGGTCTTCTTCCAGAGAGGAAAGCGTGTTGCCCGCGTAGCAAAGGCTCCGGGGAAAGGGGGACAGGACAAGCAGAGCCGCCAGGAAAAGCAACGCCAGATCAACTCCGGTATTTCTCTTCAAGGTTGTGCGACATCTCATGTCAGTCTAGAAGGTCATCGAAACAAGCTCTGGCTCAATCCCTGAAGCAGACGCAGTCTCGAGCCTTCTTACCTCCGTACCCTCCAGGAAGAAAGGATCCAGCACAAACTCCACCTCAAGAACCGCGTCCTTCGCGTTGGCAATATCGTCCCACGCCGGAACAGCCGTTCCACTCGAACCGTAGGACGAGGCCAGACGCGTGTCCCGAACTGACCAGAGAGTTTTTCCATCCGGGCTCACCCGGTTGACATCGTACTGGCCGTGCAATGGAGCCGGATTCATTAGACCCAGGGGCCGTACCGGCGCTTCCCCAATCCCGCCAATCTCTGGAGTGATTAGCGCGAGCTCATTCGTGATGAGCTTCTCGTTTAGATTGACCTGGCCCGGTGGAACCAAGAGAAGGAGACTGACGAGGACCGCCACAGCAGCAAAGGCAATAGCAGGTCTGGGAACAAGGAGATACGAGCGCTCTTTGAGAGAGACTGCTCGCCTCTCACTGAGGGCATACTTCAGCCTCGCTTCGAAGAAGGGATTTACGGGAGGCTTACTAAGGGAGCTGACAAGCCGAACGCTCTTGGAAAAGAGGTCAAACTCGCGAGAGCAAGTACGACACGAAGAGAGATGGCTCTTGAGCTCCCTCTCCTCGGCTACGCTGAGTTCGCCGTCAAACGCAGTAGAAAATAGTTCACGGGTGGTGCTACATTTCATCTCTCAACTCACGTACGGTTCGAGTTTTTTCTTCAGAATCAATCGGCCTCGGTTAATTCTGGAACGCACGGTCCCTCCCGGAACAGAGAGAATCTCACCAACCTCTTCGTAGGAAAGACCCTCGATATCCCGCAGGATTACAGCGTCCCGGTATTTTGTCGGAAGCTCGGCAATTGCGCTGCCGACCACTTCCTGAAGCTCCCTCTCCTCGAGTTTTTCCTCGGGGCCTTTGCTGCGATCCCTCAAGAAGAAACCCACGCTACTCCCGATCTCCTTTAGTGCATCAAGACTCATTACCCTGGAGTGTCTTACCCTATGACGGATTTCATTCTTCGTCAGGTTTAGAGCAATCGTAAAGATCCAGGTGGAAAAGCGGGCCGTCCTTCTATACTTCTCTCGATGTACGTAAACCCTCACGAAGACCTCTTGGGCTATCTCCTGGGCACGAATCGGGTCGTTGATGTAACGGTAGATCACACTCACGATGCGAGGCTTGTACCGCTTCACCAGCTCGCCGAAGGCCTCTTCGGAGCCCTCAACGCAGAGGTTCATGAGTTCTTCGTCTGTTCTTGAGTCCAGAGCGTTCATCCACTCGGCTCCAGGGGAGTTAGGGCTACTCCCCGTATGTGAATACACCACCCACAAGGGGGGGTTCCTCGAAACTTTGTAGAACCAATAGCTTTCCCCCCGGCACTCTTGTCCGGCAAAAGCTAAGGCGAAGGAGCAACCTACTCCTCACGGGAGTTATCATACCACACAACCGCGTCGATTTCAACACAAAGGTTCATTTTTTCCCTTCCCACCCTCCTACCGGCCCCTACCCCTTCTTCCACCTGGCCTCCCAGGCCTCGGGCTGGCCCTTCAGCCACTTGTCAAACCACTCAAGCATCATGAGGTCCCCTTCTCTGCTGCTACTAGGCTTGGAAGAAATCCCATGCCCCTCCCCTTCCCATCTTACGTAAACCACGTCCTTGTTCAGCACCTTGAGGGCCGTGAACATTTGCTCCGACTCAACCGGGGGAACGTTCGTGTCCTCTTTGCCATGCATAAGAAGAAGCGCCGCATTTATCTTGTCCGCCTTGAAAAGAGGAGATTTTTCCACGTATACGTCCGGGCGATTCCACGGGTAGCTCAAGGCCGACGCGACGTCGCTGTATAGATAGCCCCACCAGCCCGCTCCCCAGTAGCTCGTGATGTTACTGATTCCGTACCATGCCACGGCAGCCTTGAAAATGTCGGTCTGCGTGAGAAGCGACATCGTGAGAAAACCGCCATAGCTGCCCCCGTAGCACCCCACACGCCCCTTGTCCAAGAAGCTCTTCGCTGAAAGCAGTCTTGTCGTCCCTTCAATGACGTCCTTTGCAGAAAGACCGCCCCAGTCATTTACGTGAGCATCGGCAAAGGCCTGTCCATAGCCAACGGCTCCCCTTGGGTTCAGGACATAGACTACATAGCCTTGGCCTGCGAGCCACTGGGCATCTCTGTTGAAGCCCTCGCTCATTGGGATCGTCCCACCATAGTAATAAACGATGAGAGGATATGCTTGTTTCGGGTCAAGGTCCTGTGGATAGTAGAGCCAACCGTCTATCGTGATTCCCTCGTTATCGACAAAATCAGCTCTTTCAACGCTGGCAAGCGTGGTGTATTTCATCACGTCCTTTGATGGGTCAAAAACCTCAAGGCTTCCCTTTTTTGAAAGGTCTATGAAATAGGCCTTTCTCGCCTCGAGCGCGGAAGATCCGATACACGCAACAAACCTTCCATCAGGCGAAGCATCGAAGCCGGACGAGACAATCTTGGGCAGCTTAACCTCACCCATCTTATCGGGATTCTCGGGGTTCATGTAGTAGACACGCACGAAACTCTTGTCAGTCGCGGCAAAGAAAAACCTTCCCGTTCTGTCCCACCAAACGGACTTCCTTCCTGGCTGTGCACCAATCAAGTCCACTCCGACCGTGGGTCCAAAGTCACCCGTCAGCTTGCGAAACGCACGCGAGCGAACGTCCAGCAAGTAGAGAGACTGCTGGTATCGGTTGTGAGCGTTTTCGGGTGTTGCGATGCTCGACTCGCCTATGATGGCGATCGAGTTACCGTCAGGCGACCAAGCAAAATCAGATATTTCAAACGGTTCGCTCAGAAGGGTATCGCTCTGGAGAGTTCCCACGTCAACTCTCCAGAGTTCACTCTTGAAAAAAGGCCTTTCCTTGATGGGAACCGACCTCAGAAACGCTATTGCCTTGCCGTCCGGCGAGACTCTGTACGCCCCAACTGTAAACTCACCCGTGGTAAGCTGAAGTTTGGCCTTGCTGGAAAGAGAGACAACAAAGATGTGAGATTTGTTCTTCCAGTAGTCCCATCTCTCATAAAGCTCCTCGAGTTTCTCATAGGCAGGTGCTTTTTCACTCTTTGGTTTGCTTTCCCGTTTCTCTAAGAAGATGTACTGCCCGTCATGCGACCACGTGGGGGCTTCAAGCCCCTCTTCATTTGACAGAATCTTCTCGACGCCATGCGTGCGCATGTCGAGGAGCCATAGGTCTGCGCCCCCTTCGTCAGAACCGTTCTCAACCGAACCCGAAATGAAGAGAATACTTCTCGCATCAGGAGACCACTGAGGCCCCGAGATTCCGTCTCCCATGCGGACTGAGTGAACTCTTTCACCTGAATGAGTGTCGAATATCTCCAGGTGGGGGACATACTTGTCTTGCTTGGGATCTGCTTCGGACACCACCATCGCAAGCCACCTGCCGTCGGGCGAAATTGTGATGTCCCTCAAAGACTGAGCCCTTTCTATGTCCTTTTGAGAAAAACGGTGAATGGGGCTGAGCGATAGAACCGGAGCATATGAAACCGCTTCAGGTTTGATCTTCAAAAATGGGCGAATGGACCAGATAGAAAGTGAGTCGCGGCTATCGAAGACAGTCTTCACAAGAAGGAGGTGCTTATCTCTCGGAAGGATAAGTTCGGAGGAAAATTCCTCGGGGGTATTGGCCTGAGGAGTAGCGCTGGACTTTTTCGTCATGAGCTTTCCGTCAAGGTAGACCGCTGTCCTCTGCCGGGTTCGCAAAACGAGTTCAACTTTCTGCCAGCGGGGGCTTTCCACGTAACACGCGGCGTATGCCACAAAAATCAGCGAGGTATCCTGAGAAGAACGAACAAACGCAAGAACGCTGTCTTTCAATTCCGTCCGGGTCCAGCGGAGAACAAGACCAGGCTGCCATGACAGACTTTCTCCTTCGCCGGGGAGTAACCTCTCAAGGTCGAGATATTCTCTGTCCAGGATCACCTCGGCTCTTTTCGCCGTCTGAGTGGTGTCAGAGAAAATGGGAAGCCTTGTGGCGGAAGGGCCAAGGAGAAGCCATTGGTCCAGGGAAACCTCAACCCACTTTCTGTGTGGGGTACTGTCCGAGGGGGAAAGGGACGCCTTGGAGTCCTCAATCACAATTGGCACGGCTTCTTTCTCAGACTCAAACGGGACGGTACGAGGCACGTCTAGGGTGAGCGTCGCGCTACCGGCTGCGGCTGAAACCGTCGAGAAGTTTGTCGTTACTGAGGCACGAACATCGACCCGTGCAAGGAAAAGAAAGGAAAGAAAGGATAATAAAAATGTGAAGGCGAATATAGGAACGGACAGCACTCTTCGGCGAAACATGCGACCCCGGACCATTTGACCTCCTCTCGCTACTCTAGCGCAGGGTTCGAGCTTGCCAAACTTCGCACAACGCATCATTCAGGCTGAAAACTCCACCCCAGCAGGTCAGGAAGGAATCCAACAAGCAGCATGAAAAACCAAGGCATGACGTGAGACATTCTACCACAAGCCGCCCGGCGACGAAACCCTTCGAAAGGATCACCGAATACATTCCAAACTTAGTGCCGGACCATAGCGGTACCCTCACCCCAAAAAAACCAATCTGCGCGCGGTTGACACCGCTGCCACAGTGTATGCCACCCTCTGAAACCGATACGCATTCTGTGGTGTTAAAGCTACGGAGCTTTCGCGCGGTTGACACCGCTGCCGGTATGGAATATGATTATGATGAAAGGTCGGGACTCCTAAAAGGAAAGGGAGTGAACAAGAATGAACGCAAAGCTTTACCTGGTCGTTACGTTTCTCGCTCTGGTTCTGGTCACGCCGGGTTGCTATACGGTACTGAAGCACCCCCAGGGCGTGGCGATGGTTGACGAGTATCAGAATCGCAAGAGCTGTATGGACTGCCACCAGGAAACGTGGCTCTACCATTACGATCCTTACTGGTACGGATCCTATTACCCCGGCGATTGGCGCTACTACTACGGAAGACCCTGGTGGTACGATGACTACTGGTACTACACTCCACCTGGAGAAACAGAACCAGTTGAAAGAGGCGGCAGACACATGTGGACTGAACCGGGGCTTCGCGCACCGGATAACCTGGGTATCACTCCTTCCCTGCAGGGACAGGAGGGCAAGTCCCAGCAAGAGTCGTCTGGCACGAAGGCTCCTCCTGAGAGTTCCAAGGACACACAGAAGAAGCAAGAGAAAGAAACAAAGCGACACATGTGGACCAAGTAGCATGTGGCGCGTATGTCTTAGATTGCTCATGCCCTCCGAGCCTGAGTCTCGGAGAAAACCTTGTTAAAACCTTGTTGGTGTGGGCTCGCATCCCGTGGAGTACAGTTCTGAAAAAGAGGAGGATGGAGATGAGCGCACTCTGCCCCGATAGAAACTGCTGTCTCGTAGCGGTGGTTCTGCTATTTTTGCTTGTGATTCCTCAGGTCTCCTTTGGGCAGAACCTGCCGGACCTTCCGATCATTTACGACTTTGGTATCGGCGCGCGCGCAATGGGGATGGGCCAGGCACACGTGGCCGCCTGTGAAGATGTCTCTGCAATGTTTTACAACCCTGCTGCTCTGGCACAGATAAGGAGAATAGAGTTCTCTGCAGGTTTCTCACAGCTGAGCGACAATTTGGATACCGTTCTTTTTGGCCACAAGAGCACGTCAAACCTTGGCAGCACAAAGCTTAGCTCCGTGGGTATCGCCTATCCTTTCCCCGCCTACAGGGGAAGCTTCGTTCTGGGCTTCTCATACAACAGGACCAGAAACACCGACTCGGACTACCTCAGGTATGGTGAGGTTCCTTCATACCATCTCGACGAACCTCCCTACGGAATAGTGTCGGGTGACGAAAAAGAGAGTGTTTTCGAAAGAGGAGGCATTTCGAGCTGGACAGTTGGCCTGGGCGCAGAGATTTCTCGAGACGTATCCATAGGTGCCGGTTTCTCATTCCTCAATGGAAGGTCTGAAAGAGAATATGACTGGGTGGCACACTGGGACACTCCCCCGAATATCGTATATCAACACTTCTACAAGTCCGATGATGCTGACATTACGGGTTGGACAGCTTCTTTTGGAACGCTTGCCAAGATTGGCAACGTGGGCAGGATAGGTTTCACTGTCCGTCTTCCAGAGCATCTTAACCTGGACGGTCAGGAATACACGGAGGAGTACGATCCAGGCATCAACGACTACGTTACCGATCAATTTGCCTTCGAGGACAAAATCACTCTACCTCTTTCTTTTATGGCGGGGCTGTCGGTCGCACCGGTGCCAGGGCTGATACTCGCTGCGGATGCCAGATACGCAGACTGGAAACAGATCGAGTATGCGGGGCCCATACGGATCGACAACTTCTACGCGTACAAAGCCACAACGTCCCTGCGTTTCGGCGCGGAATTCATGTTTCCTTTTGCGCCTCTAAGGGTAAGAGGGGGCTTCTTCACGGAACCCGTCGCCTTTAGGCTTTTGCCGGACGTTACCAACAGTGGCGGACCATGGATTGCTTCAATTGACTCGGACGGCAAGTTTTATACGCTTGGGGCAGGCTACCTCTTTGAGGAGTCCTTCACCCTTGACGCCGCTTGGGTGCACGGAGGATACGAGAGGTCCATACCCGACTATTCTGAGAAGAAAACCACAGATAAGATCTTCGTCTCAGCAGGCTATCATTTCTAGACGGCCTTCTTCAACCCTGCCTCTTTTATGAGACTCAGGGCAATTATGCTCTTCTGTATCTGGTTCGTTCCCTCGTAGATTTGCGTGATTTTTGCGTCTCTCATCATCTTTTCGACCGGGTAATCCCGCATGTACCCGTACCCACCAAAAATCTGCACGGCGTCAGTGGTCACCCTCATGGCTACATCCGAAGCGAACAGCTTTGCCATGGCAGACTCTTTTGAAACGTCTTTGGCTCCTCCATCTATGGCCTTCGCAACGGCGTAGACAAGGGCCCTCGCTGCCTCGACGAGCGTAGCCATTTCGGCCATCATGAATTGTATGCCCTGGAAAGAGGAAATGGGTTTGTCAAACTGCTGTCTTTCTCTTGAATACCGCACCGCCTCGTCCAGTGCACCCTGCGCGATCCCCACTGCCTGGGCAGCCACGCCCGGTCTCGACTGGTCGAAGGTTCTCATTGCGATGGGGAAACCCATGCCCTCCCGGCTCAAGCGGTTCGCTGCGGGGACAGCGCAGTCTGTGAAGATGAGCTCTCTTGTCGCAGATGCCCTTATGCCCATCTTCTTCTCTTTTTTCCCAAAGCTAAAACCAGGCGTGTCCTTTTCGACAATGAAAGCACTCAAGCCGCGAATGCCCTTTTCCTTGTCGGTTCTGGCAATGACGGTGTATATGGCAGCTTCTCCTCCGTTCGTTATCCATTGCTTGGTGCCGTTGAGAACGTAGGAATCTCCCTTCTTGGTCGCGGACGTCTGTACGGCGGCAGCGTCGCTGCCTGCGTTTGGTTCAGTAAGCGCGAAGGCCGCAAGTTTTTGCCCGCTCGCAACAGATGGCAAATACTTCTTCTTCTGCTCTTCACTCCCAAAAAGAAGAATCGGAATCGCCCCAAGGGCAGAAGCAGCGTAGCTCACTGCCACGCCCCCGCAAACCCGGCTCAATTCCTCGGTAGCAATGCACAGGTCCAGACATCCTCCCCCGGTGCCTCCATACTGTTCGGGAAGATAGACACCGAAGAGACCAGACTGACCCAGTAACCGCATGATTTCCCAGGGAAACTCTTCCTTCTCATCGAGCTCGGCTCTTATCGACAGTACGCGCTCCTGGGCGATTTGCCTTGCAAGCTCTCTTATCATCTCCTGGTCTTTTGTTAGAAAATGCTCCATTTCTTCACCCTTTCATGCCCGGGTGTCCGTTCTGCAGCTCCAGTTTGGCCACGGCCTGCCGCGCGGCGGCCTGCTCTGCCTCTTTCTTGTTTTTCCCCGTCCCCCTACCCAACACTTTTCTATGCACGCTCACCTCAACGGTGAAAAGCTTCTCGTGTTCAGGCCCTTTCTCAGCAAGCACCCTGTAATCAGGATGAATTCTGTACTCGCCCTGTATGTACTCCTGGAGGATGCTCTTGTAGTTCGTGTGCTTCGAGTCGCGAATGATTTTCCCTGCATCACACAGCAAGTGCTCGTACAGAAATTTCTTGGCCGCGTCCAGATCCCTGTCCAGATAAATCGCACCGATAAGAGCCTCAAGGCCATCAGCTAGAATGGAGGTTCGTTCCCGTCCGCCGGTTTCAACCTCTGCCTCGGCAAGAAACAGGAAACGTCCGATGTGCATTGCTCTTGCCCTCCTCGCCAACACGGCCTTGCTGACCAGAAGAGACTTCATCTTGGTCAACTCTCCCTCTTCTGCCAGGGGGAACTGTTGATAGAGAAACCCATTCACCGCCAACCCAAGGACCGAGTCGCCAAGAAATTCCATGCGGCCGTTGGACTCGCTCCCTTTCCCAGAGTTCTCGTGTAGGTAGGATTTATGCGTCAGGGCCTGGCGGAGAAGGTCGGGATTGCTGAACCTTATTCCTATGCTTTGCTGCAATTCCTCGACCGTGTTCTTGGATCTGGTGGCCGAAGAAAATACTCTCTTCAAAAGCCTGAGAGGACTGCTGAGCGGGTTCATTTTTCAAACTTCCTGACAACAAGAGTGGTGTTGTGCCCGCCAAATCCAAGGGAATTGGACAAAGCAACGATCACTTCTTGCCTCCTAGCCTTGTTGGGAGCGCAATCCACATCACACTCTTCGTCGGGAAACTCGTAATTGATCGTAGGCGGAATGATCGAGTCTCTGATTGAAAGTGAACATACGATAAACTCGATGCCACCCGCGGCGCCGAGGAGATGTCCGGTCATGGACTTCGTGGAGCCCAGAACCAGCTTACGAACATGGTCTCCAAAGACGGTCTTCACGGCAGTAGTCTCAAGCTTGTCGTTGAGAGGAGTAGAAGTACCGTGGGCGTTTATGTACTGAATCGATTCGGGAGTAAGCCCGGCGTCCAAAAGAGCAAGTTTCATTGCCCTGGCCGCTCCCTCTCCTTGAGGTGCCGGAGCGGTGACGTGATAGGCGTCGGCAGTCGCAGAATACCCAACCATCTCGGAATGGATGTGAGCACCGCGCGCCAGAGCGTGCGCCAGGGTTTCAAGTATCACGATTCCAGCACCTTCGCCCATGACAAAACCATCGCGCTCCTTGTCGAACGGTCTGCTCGCTCTCTCGGGCTCGTCGTTCCGTGTGGACATGGCCTTCATCGAGCAGAACCCTGCCATCGCCATAGGAGTAACGGTCGCCTCGCTGCCTCCAGCTATGATTGCGTCGGCGTCGCCGTTTTGAAGTATCCTGAACGCCTGACCTATGGCGTGCGCTCCTGAAGCGCAAGCAGATACGGTGGCGAAATTCGGCCCTCTTGCGAGAAACTTCATGGAGACTTGCCCCGAGGCCATGTCCGCAATCATCATGGGGATGAAGAACGGACTTACGCGCGATGGACCTTTCTCGAGTAGAATGGCGTGCTGGTTCTCGAACGTCCCCATGCCTCCGATTCCGGTTCCTATGATGACTCCCACTCTGTTTCTATCTATGGACTCGAGGTCGAGTTTGGCGTCCTGCACGGCCTCAGTAGAGGCAGCGATAGCATACTGCGTGAATGGGTCGGAACGCTTTGCATCCTTTCTGTCCATGTAGTTCTCGGGATTGAAACCCTTGAGCTCTGCGGCGATTCTGGTATCAAACCCGGAGGCGTCAAACTTTGTGATCTTAGCGACGCCACTCCGTCCTTCACAAAGACCCTTCCAGAAATCAGGCACATTGAGCCCGACCGGGGAGACAACCCCCAATCCCGTGACCACCACGCGTTCCATTTTTTGTTCTCGCTCCAAGTTCCGGTCTGCGGAGTCCTAGGCTAACTCCCAAGCATGGCCTCAGAAACCGCCACAGACATGCTGTGCGTTTTCAAGGGCTGCTTGCCTATTTCTAATTTTCCTCCGTAACGTGTTTCTTCAGATAATCCAGCGCGTCCCGGACTGTTCTCAGTTTCTCCGCGTCCTCGTCGGGAATCTCAATATCAAACTCCTCCTCGAGTGCCATGACGAGTTCCACGGTATCAAGAGAGTCAGCGCCGAGATCGTCGATAAAAGATGCATCTGGCGTAACCTGTTCAGCAGATACACCCAGTTGATCCATTATGATTTGCTTGACTCTTTCCTCGCTGAATGCCATACGAGTGTTCACCTCCCTTCAAAGGTCTTTACATCAGCATTCCACCATCGACATGGATTGTCTGACCAGTGATATATGATGCACTATCGGAAGCCAAAAAAGCAACTGCATTGGCAACATCTTGAGGCGATCCCATTCTTCTGAGCGGAACAGTTGACATGAGAGATTCCCCGGCTTCGGCGGAGAGAACTTGCGTCATTGCCGTGTCGATGAATCCAGGAGCCACCGCGTTTACCGTGATGCCGCGTGAGGCCACTTCCTTGGCCACGGATTTTGTAAAGCCAATCACCCCCGCCTTTGAAGCAGCGTAGTTGGACTGTCCCGCGTTGCCCATTATCCCTACAACTGAGGCGACGTTGATAATTCTACCGTATCTATGCTTGAGCATCTCCTTCAAGAAAACGCGAGTGCAATTAAAAGTCCCCTTGAGATTAACCTCAATCACAATGTCCCAACTCTTCTCTTCCATTCTCACAAGAAGAGCATCACGAGTTATCCCCGCGTTATTGACAAGTATGTCGATCTTTCCGAGTGAGTCTGAGACCGACCTGGCTGCAGCTTCGACGTCCGATAAAAAAGCAACGTTGGCCCTCACAAAGAGAGATCTCCTGCCAGAGTCTTTTATCTCGGAGAGTAGTTCTGCCGCCCCCTCTTCCCTCATGTCCATCACTGCCACATCGCTTCCCATTTTTGCGAGAGTTAGGGCTATGGCTCTTCCTATACCCTGAACCCCGCCGGTTACAACAGAAACCCTGCCCTCAAGTTTCATGCTGGTACCTCATGTTACCTTCTGCCCGTCGACAAGGACCACCGCGTTTGCGATGTCACCAGGAGTGGCGACACTCAAAACAGCGACCTCCTTATCCAGGCTCCGCATCAGTCCCCTTAGCACATTTCCAGGACCAACTTCAAGAAACTGCTTAACACCAATCGAGAGCATTTTGCGCATCGATTCTTCCCACCTCACCGCACCGAGAACCTGTTTGGCAAGATTCTCCCGGATTTCTTCGGGCTCTCTCACGGGGACGGCCGAATAGTTGGCAACAACGGGAAATCTCGCCCTGTTGATTTTGGTTTGAGCAAGTATCTTCGAAAGCTCGACAGAAGCTGGTTCCATCAACGGCGAATGAAATGCACCACCAACCGGCAACATCACCGCCCTCTTTGCTCCGCGTTCCAAAGCAAGTTTCACGGCCGCCTCGACCCCGGTCACCTCTCCTGAGATCACAATCTGCGAGGACGAGTTGAGATTCGCAAGCTGCACGACGCCAACCTTTGATGCTTCGTTGCACAGCGCCTCAACGTCTTTTTGGAAAAGCCCAAGGATGGCGGCCATAGAGCCGGGCCTCTTCAAGCCTGCCTCGTGCATAAGCTCGCCTCTTCGATGAACAAGACTGAGTGCGTCGGCAAAATCGATGGCGCCTGCCGCAGTCAGGGCAGAGTACTCACCCAGGCTGTGACCCGCGGCTATCGAAAACCCGAAACCCAAATCGGTGAGAACGCGAAAGGCTGCGATGCTGTGTACGAAAAGGGCCGGCTGAGTATTTCTGGTTTCTCTGAGTGCCTCTTCGGGGCCGTTGAATGAAATATTAGATATGGAGTGGCCCAGTATTCTATCAGCGTCTTCGTAAGTCTCTCTGGCCAGTTTGTAAGCATCGTAGAGCTCTCTGCCCATCCCTGGATACTGAGAACCCTGACCAGGAAACAACAGGCCAAACTCCAAAATGTCCTCCCATCCAAACTGAGTCTATCCGATCAAACAAGAAGGCGCCCTGAGTCGTCTCAAGAAACTCCACGGCCGGCCGGCCGTTTTTCTACCAACGTATTACTGCGGCGCCCCATGTAAAGCCGGCTCCAAAGGCGACGAGTTCTATAAGGTCTCCTTCCTTCACTCTTCCTTCCTGTCTGGCCTCGTGCAGCGCCATGGGTATGCTGGCAGCTGAAGTATTTCCGTACTTCTGAACGTTCACAAAAACCTTTTCCATGGGAACACCAAGCCTCTTGGCCGTGGCTTCGATGATGCGCAGATTGGCCTGATGAGGAATCAGCAAGTCCAGGTCCTGGGCCTTTACCCCCGCCTTTTCAAGTGCTTCCTCGGCCACGCTGCCCATGGCACGGACCGCGTTTTTGAAAACCTCGTTGCCTTTCATCTTTATGTAGTGCAGCCGATTTTGGACCGTCTCCTCTGTCGCAGGATTCAGGGAACCGCCTCCAGGAAGCTCGAGAAGAGAACCAAGGCTGCCGTCACTTCCCATGCTGGTCGCCAGAACACCCGTGTCTTGCTCGCCGGGAATGACCACCGCCGCGCCCGCGCCGTCGCCGAAAAGTACGCAGGTGTTTCTATCCGTCCAGTCTACAAGCTTTGATAAGGTCTCCACGCCCACCACGAGCACGACGTCTGCGATCGAAGTTCCTATGAGACCTTTTGCAACGGTAAGGCCGTAGATAAAACCGCAGCAGGCAGCGCCCAAATCAAAAGCGGCGGCATTCAAGGTTCCAAGTTTCTCCTGGAGACTACACGCGGTGGAGGGAAACATACGGTCTGGCGTCACCGTACCCACGATGACAAGTTGTATATCCAGGGGGGAGATGCCTGCCTCTGCCATGGCCTGCCTGGATGCTTCTGCGGCGAGATCGCTCGACGGCACGTCGTTTCCGGCTATATGCCTTTCCTGAATACCTGTGCGTGTGCGTATCCACTCGTCACTCGTCTCGACCATGTGCTCGAGGTCGCGATTGGTCAACACCTTCGGGGGTACAAAAGAGCCTGTTCCGACTATACGAGCACCTCTAAGCTGTCCCAACTCGACCTCCGGGATAAAGCCTCAGCTCCTCCTGGATTCTGTCATTGACTTTCCTCTCCACGAACCTGACCGCAACTCTTATTGCGTTCTTGACAGCTTTGGCCGAGGAACTACCGTGTCCGATGATGCACACTCCGTCTATACCCAGAAGCGGCGCCCCGCCGTACTCGGCATAGTCAAGCATCCTCTCGAGCTTTCGGAAAGTGGGTTTCATGATAAGTGCGCCCACCTTTGCCCGGAAGGATTTCGAAACCTGCTCCCTTATCGAACCGGCCAGAAGATCGATCACGCTCTCCATGAACTTGAGGAGAATATTGCCGGTGAAGCCGTCGCAAAGAACAACATCCGCGCTTCCCCTGAATACGTCGTGACCCTCTACGTTTCCCACAAACCTGAGAGGACTCACCGAAAGGAGCTTGTGAGCCTCCACGGCAAGGTCGTTACCCTTTGTCCCTTCCTCTCCGATATTGAGTAGTCCGACCCTGGGCTCGGGTCTGTTTAGGAAGTGCTTTGCGTATATACTTCCCATTATTCCGAATTGAACGAGGTGTATGGGTTTGCACTCGGAGTTGGCCCCGACATCAAGCATCAGACAGCCCCCGAACTCATTCGGAACAATCGTAGCTATTGCAGGCCTGTCAACGCCGCTCAACCGACCGAGACTCAGGAGCGAGGCAGCCACCACGGCGCCGGTATTACCCGCGCTCACGAAGGCGTCAGTCTCATTTTCCTTCTGCATCCTGGTGGCAACGGCAATGGAAGAATTCTTCTTTCTCCTGAAGGCCACCGCTGGCTCATCCATCCCAATCTGCTCGGGCGCGTGCACTATCGTGAGAGGAAGATCATCCGTTCCAAACTTGAGAAGCTCGCTTTTTATGATCGCCTCGTCACCAAACAAGAGTATTCGTGCCTTGCCATTGAGTTCCTTCAACGCCCTGACGGCACCCTCCACGACAACAGAGGGCCCGAGGTCCCCACCCATTGCATCTACGGCTATGCGTGGAATCTGCGTCTGAGACATATTGGTTCCGTGATTTCGCAAGTTCTACGGCCTCGCTGGCTCTACGACTTCACCCAGGGAGACGTAACCTCGTCGCCCGCATAATATCCGCAGCTAGGACAAGCTCTGTGTGGCAGCTTCGGATTGCCACAGTGCGCACAGCTGGAAAGCTCCGGCTTTGACAGCTTCCAGTGAGTCCTTCTCTTATCTCTTCTCGATTTCGAATGCCGCCGTTTCGGTAGCGCCATTTCTAATTCTCCTCCTCCCTCTTCTTGAGTCTGTCAAGTATGCTCCAGCGAGCATCAAGCTGATCTTTCCGGCAGTTGCATGCGCCCTCGTTCAGGTTCTTACCACACACAGGGCAAAGACCCTTGCAGTCTTCCTTACAGACTGGCTTTATCGGAAACGCAAGTACAATCGCTTCGCGCAAGCATGGACCAAGGTCAAGGGTCTTGCCGTCGTGAAACGTGGTAAACGTCTCACCTTCAGCCTCCCTGGCCTCTTGTTCCTCTCTGCGAGCCCCAATCTTATCACAGAAAACTTCAAACTGTACATCAAACTTGCGGTCGTACGACTCAAGGCACCGGGAGCACTCCTCCGTTACGGTCAAGCTTGCGGCGCCACGGACGACTATCTCATTCTCGTGTCTATGAAGCCACAACTTCACGGGGATTTCTGATTTGAACGCGCTCGCGAGAGAACCTATCTCAAGAGACTCGGGAGTCTCCCGAAACTCCAGAAAATTCTCTCCTTCTCTGAGCTCGAAGACGCTGATTCTCATCTCACAATCCCAACATCAATCCCTTCGAGATACTTCGGTGCCTTCGCGGGCTTCGATCCCTGTGTCAATCCCAGTGACGGCCCGTCTCTAGTGGACCTGGCCGAAATGGATTGGGCCAAATATGAGCCCTATTTCTCTCTGGGCGTTTTCGATTGAATCTGGAGCATGAACCGCGTTGCGTTGAACGTCAAGACCGAAGAGTTTACGAATCGTCCCCTCGGGAGACTTGGCAGGATCAACCTGTCCTACAAGTTCTCTCAACTGAGTGACTGCATCGTTTTTCTCAAGAAGGCAGGCAACGCAAGGACCCGACGCCATGTATCTTGTCAGCGGTTCAAAGAATGGCTTGTCTTTGTGAACTCTGTAGAGCACCTCGGCATTGGAGAGGGTCAGGTGGACCATTTTGAGGTCAACGATTCTAAAACCCTTTGCTTCGGCCATAGAGATTATCTTTCCCACAAGACCTCTCTCAACCGCGTCTGGCTTTACGATCATCATGGTTTTGTCTTTGTCCATCTTGGCTCGAGGCTCCCCTTCAAAATGATTCGCGAAAATGCAGCAACACGCACGCACCGCCGTCGCAGCAGCCGGGCAATCTCAAGCGGTCTTGATTAACCCGGCCACAAGCGTGCTGATTTGAGAAGGTATGTCAGCGACTGCGATACCCGCTCTCTTGAAGGCTTCTATCTTCTCCTTTGCCGTCCCGGTCCCACCGGAGACAATTGCCCCGGCGTGACCCATTCTCTTCCCGGGCGGGGCGGTCTGGCCTGCAACAAAGCCAACAACGGGTTTGCTAATCTCGGACTTGATGAATTCCGCCGCCTCCTCTTCGTCGGTTCCGCCTATCTCGCCGATCAAAACTACGGCCTTGGTCTCCGGATCCGCGTCGAAGAGTGTGAGCGCGTCTATGAAATTTGTGCCTATGATGGGGTCTCCCCCGATTCCCATGCAGGTGGACTGCCCGAGTCCTGCCGCCGTAAGCTGGTTCACCACCTCGTATGTGAGAGTCCCGCTTCTTGACACCACGCCGACGTTGCCTGGGCTGTGTATGTGCGCAGGCATGATACCCACCTTGCACTTCCCGGGAGAAATGATGCCGGGGCAGTTGGGGCCAATCATCCTCACGCCAAGCGCTTTCATTTTGCCATAGATTCTCATCACTTCAGAAGTCGGGATCCCTTCCGTTATGCAAACCACGAGTTCGATTCCTGCGTCGAAGGCTTCATGCACGGCGTCGGCGGCAAAGGCTGCAGGCACATAGGCGACCGAGGTGTTGGCCCCGGTGGATTCTCTTGCCTCATGAACGGAATCGAACACCGGAACTCCAACGCACTCCGTCCCTCCCTTCCCTGGAGTTGCACCCGCGACTACCTTGGTCCCGTAATCAAGCATTGCCTTTGCATGAAAAGAGCCGTCCCGGCCCGTTATGCCTTGAACAATTACCCGCGTTTTTTCATCGACCAGAATACTCAACTTACTCCCTCCTGCGCTATCTTGAGCACCTGCCTGACGCCTTCGTCCATCAAGGTAGTCGCTCTAAGGTTTGCTTTGCCCAGGATTTCTCTGGCTTTTTCCTCGTTGGTTCCGGTGAGCCTTATCACAATCGGTGCCTTCACGTCGATTTCCTTTAGGGCAGTCACAATGCCGGTGGCGACATCGTCGCACCTCGTGATGCCGCCGAAGATGTTGAAGAAAACCGCCTTGACTCCTGGATCCGAGCAGATGATTCTCATCGCAGTCAATACCTTGTCGGGGCTTGAACTACCTCCGATGTCCAGGAAGTTTGCAGGCTCGCCGCCGTAGTGTTTTATCAAGTCCATCGTCGCCATGGCGAGCCCGGCGCCGTTGACGCAGCAACCGATAGAGCCTTCCAGTTTCACATAACTGAGCCCCATCTCCCTCGCCATCCGGTCATGCTCTGATTCACCTTCGCGCATTGCTTCCAGGTCAGGATGTCTGTCGAGTGCGTTGTCGTCCAGATTGATTTTTGCATCCAGAGCAATTATCTGACCGTCCTTGGTCTTTACAAGCGGGTTGATCTCTGCAAGGGAACAATCCGTTTCCCAGAATACCCGCCACAACTTGTGAGCGATTGAAGCAATCTGACCTCTGAGCTTTGAATCCTGATCCAGCTTGGAGGCAAGAAATCTCGACTGGTAAGGAAGGAGTCCCATGCAGGGGTCGACGTGCATCTTAAAGATCTTCTCGGGAGTGGTGCGAGCCACTTCTTCTATGTCAACTCCCCCGGCCGGGCTGGCCATAAACACAGGTTTCTTTGCCCTTCTATCCACCACAACCCCGAGGTAGCTCTCGGTTGCAACATCAATGCTTGTTGTAACCAGAACCTTCCCGACAGTAAGACCCTTGATCTTCATTCCAAGCACTTGAGAAGCCGCCTTTTCAGCCTCGGAAGGGGTGGCTCCGAACTTGATTCCTCCTGCCTTGCCACGGCCACCGACGTGCACCTGAGCCTTCACGACAACGGGCTTGCCCAGCTCTGCGGCAATCTTCTTGGCCTCTGCTGGGCTCGTGGCGACTCGGCCCGGAGGCACGGGAATTCCGTAGCGGGCAAAAATCTCCTTTGCCTGATACTCGTGAATATTCAAAACCGACCTCCTTTCATATTTAGGGGCGGCGTGCGGCCTTGGGTTCTGCGCCGCCAGGCCTTTGCGGCCTGGATTTTGCGTGACCGCCCCAAGGCAACATCCGACAAGACAAAAAACGCATAGGGAATCCGGCTCTGGTCTGTTAGCGTCTATTTGACGACCCGAGCCAGAATCTTCTCAAGCTTAGGAGTACCTATCTCCTCCAGTTCATAGCGGACTCTTACGGTAGGTTTTTCAAAAGCTATTATCCTTCTCAAATCCGTCGGAGTAGCGATTATCACGAGTTCTGGGTCACATGCTTTTATGGTTGCCTCGAGATCCTTTACCTGCTTGTCGCCGTACCCAATCGCGGGGAGGACAGACCCGATGTGGGGATAGTGCTGGAAAGTACCCTTTATGTCGCCAACAGCACAAGGCCTGGGGTCGATGATCTCCCTGGCTCCGTATTTTTTTGCAGCGACAACGCCGGCGCCAAAACTCATACCGCCATGCGTCAGCGTCGGCCCGTCGTCAATAGCGAGCACTCGTTTACCCTTGATCAATTCAGGTCGGTCAACCAGGATCGGAGAATTCGCGTCAATAATCTCAGCCCTGGGGTTGACGCTTCTTATTGTCTTCTTCACGGTCTCGACCGTCTCTGGCGTCGCGGAATCCTCTTTGTTTATTATGATTGCATCCGCACAAAGCAGGTTCGTCTCACCGGGGTAATACCGAAGCCCATGGTCAGGCCTGAGAGCATCAACCACGACTATCGTCAGAGAAGGCTTGTAGAAAGACATGTCGTTGTTGCCGCCGTCCCATACCACGACGTCCGCCTCTGCCTCGGCAGCCTTGAGAATCTGCGCGTAATCAACTCCGGCAAACAGCACGACTCCATTCTCAATGTGTGGCTCGTACTCTTCCCTCTCCTCGATTGTACAATCATGCAGGTCAAGGTCCTCTATCTTCTCAAACCTCTGAAGCCTCTGCCGTCTCAGATCACCGTAAGGCATCGGATGCCTCACGACCACAACCCTTTTCCCCATGTCGCGCAAGAGCTTCGAGACCTTTCGAGTGACAGGGCTCTTGCCTGCACCTGTGCGAACGGCCAGGACGGCGATGACCGGAACCTTCCCCTCTATCGTGCTCCTTTTGGGACCGATGAGCCTAAAGTCACAGCCGGCGGCAAGAGCCACCGATGCGGCGTGCATAACGTACTCATGTGAGACGTCGCTATACGCGAAAACAACTTCATCTATATCCTGCTCCTTCAGAATCGAACGGAGCTTTTCCTCGGGGTAGATAGGAATGCCTTTGGGATAGAGGTCTCCCGCAAGCTCGGGTGGGAAAGTCCTATTCTCTATGTTGGGAATCTGAGTGGCAGTAAAACAAACGATTTCATAGTTTTTGTTGTCCTTGAAGTACATATTGAAATTGTGAAAATCCCTGCCGCCTGCACCCATGATCACGACTCTGGTTGGTTTCATGATTAACTCCACGCGTAGGTGCGAATGAACAGGAGATACATCAAAAGCATGATGACGACTCCAGTTGGCTTCATGACTGACTCCCGATAAACAAGCGGTCTATTCTGGCATCGCGGATCTATCCAGCAATCTTCTATCACCATGGCCATCGCCAGACCGCGGCTCAGCCACGCTAAATTGCTGTCACCCGGCAAGCGACCATGTTCGAAAGACCTGAGAACCGTATAATTGCCACAAAAAAAGGCACTTAACGAGCACGGATGGCTAGCAGCGATCGCTCCTGGCCATGCCCTGGGCTCTGCCCGGCCTTACCCTGCCGTCCTGGTCCCGGCCTAGTTTTCTGGCCCGCTTGGTCCCGATGAGACCTGCGGCCAGGTGCCGGGCCCCTAGCTCGGCATACCCACGATCCCGTCACCGGCTCCGCGTCACGGGCCAGCCCAGGCCGACTCAAGCACAGACTCAGGAACCGGTAGTACCAGCTCGAAATGTCTACAATACCATCACCGATCCGGCCTGTCAAGCTACCGCTTTGGCTTAACGCCTAGCGCTTTGTGCGGCATGACATCTGGATTGACACTGTTCTTTGACATCTGGATTGACCGCGATTTTTGGGTGAAAAGGCGGGTTCGTCTGTCCGAGAAGATGGTGAAAAGCGGCACTTTTGGAGATTGGGCCGACCCCCCGACCCCCTATCTACCCTTGGGAAGGTTCCTTGAGGCGGCTCCGGGCCCTATGCAGGGCGTTACGGGGCTTCTCCTGAGGGACTTGCGCCGGCTGGGAGGCCGGACGAGGGGCCAGCTAAGCAGCCTTGTCCCCTCCGACATGGTTCGAGTCCTACCCGCGGAGCCAAGAACTCATACAAGTCTTGCCATGTTAGCCCTGATCGTTCGCAAATCGTACAATCCGAGGAGATCAGATTCGTGCATCGACCTCGCTCAGACCAGGCCCCGCCCGGCGATCTACGTCAAAATCTGCGATGTCCCGCTCGGCTTCGGATCGGGCACATCGGCCTGAACCCGCGTCGTGATCTACGGTCTCCAGACCCGAACCTACGGCGGCGGGCCGAACTCGACGGAATCAACACAGGTAGTCTCCAGGAGACGTCTCTTCACGGGAAGCCGCCACTCTGGGCTTCTGGACGAATCAGGCCTGAGATAGAAGACGTAGGCACGGCTGACGGGCTCGTCATAGTGTCGAAGCCACAAGGCTGCGTCCCCTCTCTCACGATGGGAGGGTGGAAGGCTCATGGTCTGTCCCTCGCGAATAGTCGGGACGACCTTCTCACAGCCCGACCAACCGAGTTCACCCAGAATCTCGCCGAGCGCACATACGCCAAGGAACCGTATGCTGTCGGGTGGAACAATCAGGTGTACTGGAGAGCCGTCAGATGCGGACGGAAAGTCTATCGTGCCAGGTTTCAGGTAGATTGTGAAGCAATCTCCCAGCTGCGGAGAGTGATTTGCTCCTTGCTCTCTTCCTTTTCTTGATACCGTGAATGATATACCGTTCATTCCTGTATCTAGACATCTGTCGCTGTACTCAATCGCGCGCGCAACGAGAAGAGTGAGCTCATACTGCCCCGGTCGTCTCGATTGACCCTGATGCAGAATCACTCGTGATGACTGACCTTGATGCAAGGCTAATCTCTCACTAGCAAAGGAAAATGTGATCTCGACATTCGTTATTTTACCGTAGCACGGATTACCGCTCTTCATGTAGTGATCCGTCAGTACACGCGTTTGGCTGGCTCTGATCGGCGAGAGGCCATCGGTTGAAACCACACCATCCGCTTTCCAGTCCGTGAGCCCCTGAAATACTAGCGCCCCATTCTGCTTTATGATTAGCCCGTAAGCAGACGGCCAGCCAGACTGGGTTTCTAGCACTAAATCATAGACCGTGCCCGGGATCACGTTCAGAGGCTGAGAGAGTCCGGAACTTACGACCAAGGTGAACGGTTCTCCCGTCGCCAGCCAATCGAAACGGTAGTCATCACTTACCCAGTTATCTGTCTTTCTCGGAATACGCTGCAAAAACGCGGCGCGGACCATCTGCACCGGTTGCGACACACGTGAAGCACCTAGTCCCTTGATGTAGTAGCGGAATTCTGGACCCTCGTGAAAATAACCGTGGTCTTCCGGCGGAGAAGCGCCAATCAGATGAGCCTCTATCCGCTTATCGAAGGGTAGCGGTACCCGCCGCAGGACCCTCACGGTGTCCTGATCAGCGCGAGGAACGAGGGGTCGCAAGACATATGGTGCGGCAGGATTGCCCACAGTGGCACAGACAACGGTCAAGGCAGCCAATCCTGGCGATAGGAAACACTTCTTGTTCACTTTGATCGCCCTCTACCCGGCGCTATAGTCCCGTTTCACGCTCGCTACGAGTCGATCAGCTTACAACCGTCAGTATGATAATACTCCCGTAGCGCTCTCAGGCAAATGACGTTCTGTTGCACTAGCCTTGTCCCCCTGACTCGTTGGGGCGCAAGAAGTCTCGCCGCGTGAAATGCCGCGAGGCAAGGCTGAACGGCCAGCAACTACTTCAAGCCTAATGGTTCGCAAATCGTACAATCCGCGGAGCCAAGTTGTGTCCAACTAGCCGCAAACGGCAAGGTTGTGTCCTTCCAGCCGTCACGCAGTCTCATCTTGCATTATTGCTCATCAAACCCTAGAATCGGGCCATCAACGAGTACTTATTAGGCTGGTACGAGGTTGTTCTGTTGGAAGTTTCAAGAATCGAACGGAATCGCATATTGGCGCGTTTCAAGAATGGAAAACTGCTGAAGGGCTACACTCACGACTTCAAACCCATGACAGAGACTTTCCACATCGTTGATCAACAGGGTGGTATCCACGAAATCAAATGTCTTGATCTCAAGGCAGTCTTCTTTGTCAGGACATTCGAGGGAAGAAGAGAATATATTGAGAAGAAGGAATTCAGTGAGGTGGATTGCACCGCCCTTCGAGGATTGAAGATCAAGCTAGAGTTCTCTGATGGAGAAGTAATCAGAGGATTCAGCCTCGGTTTTGGCAAAGAGCGGAAAGGGTTTTATGTCACCCCCATCGATCCGCAGAGCAATAACGAGAGGATATATGTCATCACGGACGCATTGCGAGACGTAAAAATCGGCAGTGCTGCTGAACAATAGATTGCGATAGCGTACGCGATCCCTTACACTCCACCCTTCCATACAAGCAGTGCTATCATCGTCCAGCTCTGGGAGCCAATGGCTGCCAGCCTCTTCGTAGCTCAACTCTTATGGTTCGCAAATCGCACAATTTGGGGAGCCACTCCGCGCTAGAACCACGCTGGATGCCCATACAAAAGGTTCGAACATCGTCCAGCGAGAGGACTTAGGCCGTGCGGCGCAGACGCCGATGGCGAACACTGATCTGTGGAAACGATTGCGCACCCGGGCCGCGAGCCCGATGCTGCAGCGCGAGGCGGCGCTACCAAGTTTTCTTGACTCATGTCGGGCCAACATTTACACTGCTGGCACGTTTTCAATCGTGTCGCCATATCATACACATGCACCCCCAGCAAGGGAGCTTCGAATGAGTAACCCAAATGTGCCGCAGAGCGGTGACAAAACCTGGATGGGGCACCCGCGCGGCCTGATGACCCTCTTCTTCACGGAGCTTTGGGAGCGGTTCAGCTACTATGGCATGCGCGGAATCCTCGTGCTGTTTCTGGTAGACGCCATGCGGGGCGGTTTTGCCATGAGCACGGCTACCGCCGCGGCGATCTACGGGCTTTACACATCGATGGTCTATCTCGTCGCGCTGCCGGGGGGTTGGATTGCGGACAATCTCACGGGACAGCGGAACGCCATCTTCACGGGCGGGGTCATCATTGCTTGCGGTCATTTCAGCATGGCGATTCCGACGGTGTACACGTTCTATCAGGGTCTCATCCTTATCATCATCGGCACGGGGTTATTGAAGCCAAATGTGAGCGCGATTGTCGGCGGCCTGTATCCTGAAGGCGGCGCACGACGCGACGCAGGTTTCTCCGTCTTCTACATGGGCATCAACATCGGTGCCCTGTGCGGTCCACTCATCTGCGGATATCTCGGCGAAAACATCAACTGGCATTACGGGTTCGGCGCTGCCGGCGTCGGCATGGTGCTCGGGCTCATCCAGTACAGGTTGGGCTACAAGTACTTCCATACTGTGGGCGTTATGGTTCGCGAAGACAAAGAGAAAAGAGACCGGGCCGTGCGCAAGCTGGCCTTGGGGGTCGGATTTCTGCTCGGGGTGATCGCGATCTTGGCGATCCTGCGACTGAGCGTGCTCAAGTTCACGATCCAAGGGTTCGCTCGAGGACTCGGCTACTTTGTCATAGTTCTTGCCATTCTCTATTTCTCTCTGGTCGTATTTCTTGGAAAGCTGGAGACTGCCGAGAAGAAACGGGTCGCCGTCATCTTCTTCCTGTTTATTGGCGCGGCGCTATTCTGGTCAGGCTTCGAGCAGGCCGGCTCCTCGATGAATCTCTTCGCCGAGCGTTTGACGGACCGTGTCTTCCTCGGGTGGGAGATGCCTGCGAGTTGGCTGCAGTCGGTCAACCCAATCTTCATCATTGTGTTGGCACCGGTTTTCGGCTTGCTTTGGGTTGCACTGGCTTCGAGGTCGCGCGAGCCCTCGATTCCTGTCAAGTTCTTCTATGGTCTCTTACTCCTCGGCGTCGGATTCCTGGTGATGGCGTGGGGATCGCTGTACGCTGCTCAAGGCGGGCCGGGCGTGAGTCCAATGTGGTTGGTGGTCACGTATTTCGTGCATACGTTGGGAGAGCTGTGTCTGAGCCCCGTGGGTCTTAGCAGCGTCACCAAGCTCGCGCCCAAGCGTCTTGTCAGCCAGATGATGGGCACTTGGTTTATGGGTGCCGCACTGGGTAATCTCATAGCGGGCCTGGTCGCGGGACAGTTCGAGACCCTGCCACTACCGAGACTATTTCTTATGGTTGCCGTGATGGCTGCCGGGACCGGCTTCCTCTTCCTCATCTTCAGCAGGCCCATCAAGAAGCTGATCGGCAGTATAGTCTAAACGCATGAGTGTCCCACCCCGCGTGGAGAACTCGGAAGTAGACGCTGGCTTCCCGACTCTCTCGTAGGGTTCGAATACCGGCACACCCGAGGAGCAAGTTGTCGGGATGCGGGCATCCCGCTACATCATCCCGGTTTTTACGAGCGGACGACCCAGGGCGTCCTTCATGTTGTCCGTTGCTATTAGGATGATGTCAATCAGCCACCAGAGGCCAAATCCACCCATGGTTATTAGCTTGAGCACGCCTGTTCCTATCTTGCCGAGGTAGAAACGGTCGACACCGAAATAGCCAACAAAAATAGAAAGCAAGAGAGCCACAAACCAACTCTTGCCCTCCGCGGCAGACGCGAGCCCGGCCCCGCACTTGACGCAGACCTCGGCGTAAGGGCGCGTCTCGGCGCCGCAGACCTTGCAGTACTTGTCTCCTCTGAGCACTCTGACACCGCATGACGTGCAGAACTCCGCAGTTGCCAGTAGCTCTTTGCCGCAGTTTCTACAATACATACCTTCCTCCCTTTCTGCCTCGAGCGTGGGCGGGGCTCATCCCAACTACCGTCCCGCCAGATTCAATCTCAAGATCCGAATCTCTGAAGTATCGCGTCGATGAGCGACTGGGTTGAACGGCCATCGAGCGCTTCTATGACAACGACCTTTCCCCCCCTCCCCCGCACAAAATCCGCACCCACTATTTCGTCCGGCTTGTAATCGCCCCCTTTGACGAGAACATCGGGTGCAACCTCGCGTATGATTCTGTCAGGCGTTTCCTCCTCAAAAACGCAAACGTAGTCCACGCAGCTCAGAGCGCACAAGACACCGGCTCTGTCAGCCTCTGGCACGATCGGTCGTCTCTCACCCTTGAGCTTTTTTACCGATGCGTCGCTGTTTAGGCCGATGAAGAGCATGTCGCCGAGCGCTCGAGCCCGGGAGAGATAGTGCACGTGGCCCATGTGTAGAATATCAAAGCAGCCGTTTGTAAAAACGACCGTGAGACCGTCTTCTCGCGCGTTCTGTCGAACTTTTACTAACTCAGTTATGTCTACGAGCTTCCCCATATTTAACGGCACGCCTAGCTCACCAACCGTTCCACTGCCCGTTGTCTTCAAAGGACTTGATGAGCTCGCTGACCGTGGCGGTCGCAGTCCCCAGCTCCCTTATTACAATGCCGGCCGCGTGGTTGGAGATGGAAGCAGCTTGTCTGAGGTTTGCACCGGCGGCAAGCGCCAGAGCAAATGCAGACACCACGGTGTCCCCTGCTCCTGTAACGTCAAACACATCGCGTGCGACCGTAGGAAAGTGTGTGTAATCCCCGTTTTTCTCAAAAAGGCTCATTCCCCTTTCACCGCGCGTAATAAGGATTCCGTCGCAGCTCAGCTTCTTGCTAAGACCCCAACCCACCTCTGCAAGCGTTGCCTCGTCAACTATTCTTCTCCCATAAGCAAAACCGGCTTCGTGCTGGTTGGGTGTGATCGCCGTGACACCGACGTAGGACAGGAGTCTCGTTTCCTTTGGATCCACACAGATCGGTGCACCGAGAGAGCCGGCCTCTTCAATCACAAACCTCAATACTCTGTCGGTGAGAACGCCCTTACCGTAGTCAGAAACAACGACCGCATCAGAACCAGGCAGGTTTTCCCTTATTGCACGGATAAGCTTCTCTTCAAGAGTCTCATTCACATCCGAACGTTTCTCAAGGTCCGTCCGAACCACCTGCTGGCTATGGGCGATGATCCTGGTTTTGACGGTGGTTGGTCTCCCGGAATCCACAAGGACGGAACCCGGAGACACTCCACATTTCTCTAGTTCCGAGACAAGTTGCCTTCCGGGTTCATCGTCTCCGACCACACCGAGGACCCGGGCTCTTGCTCCAAGGGAAACAATGTTGTGGGCAACGTTCGCGGCGCCTCCAAGTCTCTTGCTTTCTCCGGAAAGCTCTATCACGGGGACCGGCGCCTCGGGAGATATCCTGCTGACGTTACCCCAGAGGTAACGGTCCAGCATGACATCACCCACCACAAGGATTGAGTGGTCACTGAACTTTCCCGTTATTCTAGAAAGCTCGTCAAGATGGTTTGACTGCATACAGAAACGCCCTCCTCACAAAGAAAACTATCATCGGCACCAGACTTGGGTCAAGCGGATTCAGTCCTCAAAAGAGGCTCATCACGTGAACTCAGAGGCCCGCACGGATCACCGTGAGGCATGCTGCGCTCCACTACCCTGTCCACCTCCGTCAACACCAGAGCTATCGCCCGCACGCATCACGCCGAGCCATGTTGCGCAGCTCGCTTGAATCACTAATTTGCGGGCATGGAACTAATCGCTAGGTCCGCACTTGCTCGAGGCCATGACCCTTGCGAGATTTCTTGCAATCGTTCTCGTCTCTTCACCGCTCAGCGGATTATCTATTCCGAAGCTGCTGCTGGAAGCTGGCCTCATGATGTCGAGCTCTGTGACCGCGACCACGGGTCTCCAGAGATAACTTGAGTCATCGACGTCAGAGTAGTCGAGATTCGGGCGGTCGATCGGAGCGCTGCCCGCAGGCTGGCTTTGTTCAATGCGATCTTCAACGCCGTGCACCGGTTTCTCCAGCGTGGCCTTGACAACTGTCAGCGCATCCTCGCAGTGCCGGTTGAGAAAAGAGTATAGCTCAAGGGCCAGGATGCCTTTTCTAACGTTGTCACGGGGTCTAAAGGTACCGTCAGGATAAACGTCCAGGAACCCGAGCCTCACCGCTTTCTCAACAAAGGGGGCAAACCAGAACTCGGTACAATCAAATATACGGACGGAGGGCCGCGAGGTTTCTTGTTTCTGAGTCTGTGAATTGTCTTGAGGTGATTTCAACGAATCGGCGGATTCACGAAAACGGGCAGAAGAACCTGCTTGCCGGTTCGGCCGTAAATCAACAACTTGCCGTACACTTTTCGCCACGCTCGGTTTCGAAAGCGCCTCCGCTTCCAGACGCGCCATCTCACCTTCCACGACGAGTACCGCGGCAAGCTCTCCGCGAGTCAGAGCGCCGCTTTTGAGCGTCCGCAGATACTCGACCGGAAAACGATCGTAGCCGAGAAGCGATGCCATAGAGCCACACCACGCGTCCTGTGCCCGGGCGTCAAGAGAGTCCACCTGGAGGAACATCTCAAGGACCCTCACGGCTTCCAGAATCTCATTCTGACCGACAAGAATGTCTGCTAATCCGCGAAGGCTTTCAGTGTCGTTGGGCCCAAGAACGAGCGCAGACCTAAAATCCTGGATGGCTCCTGAAAGATTGCCCCGCTCTTTGCGAGTAAGGGCTCTCACTCTGTAGGGCGAGGCCAGGGAGGAATAATCTCTGATTGCGATTGACGCATACTTCTCTGCCGAGACAAGCTCGCGTCGCGCCAGACAGAGTGACGCCTTTGCGTCGTTCGCCATTGCCTTTTGAACGTCTGTCCTGGCCAGTCGTTCGAGCTGTCTTAGTTGCGAGTCTGCCGTCTCCAACTGACCCGTTGAAATCAAGTACTTTGTGATATCGTAGCGCTGGGTAAAGCTGAGTCTCTTGTCAAATCCCGGAACCTGGGTGGTCTCACGTGACGCACAGCCTTGCCATGTCACTGACAGGAGAATCGTGATGACAACGATAGTCGCCAACCTTTTCACATCAGTTTCCTCTCCTTGAGACTCACAAAACAGTGCTTTGCGACTATGACGTGGTCCAGCACATCTATACCCATTATCTCTCCTGCTGAGACCAGCCTCTTTGTAAGCAGCAAATCCTCTCTGCTGGGCTCGGCTTCACCGGAAGGATGGTTGTGCACGAGAATGACGCTTGCAGCAGAGCATTCTACGGCAGGCTGAAAGACTTCTCTGGGGTGAACGAGACTGGCGTTCAAAGTTCCAATCGAGATGGTCTCTTTTTTTATCACACGGTTTCTGGTGTCAAGGTAGAGTGTGCAGAAATGCTCTTTTCTAGCTCCGGAAAATTCCTTGCTGAGAGCCGCGGCATCCTCAGGCCGTCGTATCGCAAACGCGGGCTGATCATCAGAGCCAAAGATTCTTCTGCCGAGTTCCACGCAAGCAAGCACCTGACAGGCCTTTGCCATGCCTATTCCCTTTATCGTCTCAAGGTCCTTGAGCGCGACCGAAGGGAATTTGGCAGTCGGATAATGTTTCAGGATTTCATCGGCTATTATCAGGACGCCTGCCCCACGCGTTCCTCTTCCAAGGATAACAGCAAGAAGCTCGGCATCGCTGAGGGCCGAGCTTCCCTTCTGAACCAGTTTCTCCCGTGGTCTGTCCACTTTGGGCAGGTCACCCACAACTTGAGGCTTTCTCTTCATCACTACCACACTCCTCACTGCCCACGAGAAAGCCGCCCCTTCCTCCGGAACGATTATCAGGCGGGCGTCCACTCCTGTCAACTGGAACCTGCGTGCGAGAGTCGCCGCTCTCAAAGATTCCCGTGTCTCACAAAACTGCTGACGTGCCCTGTCTGCACAATAACGGGTCTGGAAAAAAAGAAGCGTGTGGGGAAGCCCAAAGAGGAGAGACAGTAGACAAGACAGTGGGAAACGGAGAACCGCAGGCTTTCCGTCTGTACCTTAAAACGTGGAGATTTGGGACCTCGTGGGGAGTAGGCGCGGCAGATGTCCCTAGTTCTTTCTAGGGCACCTACTCCCCAAGTCGTGCCTGCGGTTCATTATTCCGACGAAGGTACTGATGCTCAGAGCCTGCAACGGTTTCTTGCCGAACGTTCTTCCTATACTCGCGCGGCAATATGCCCAGCTGCTTGACAAACGCCCTGAGAAAGCTTGAATCTGAGCCGAATCCCACGTCCCTAGCGATCTCCTTTACTAGCATGGGGCCACGGAGGAGCTTCTGTGCCCTTTCAACCCTGAGAGCCGTGACAAAGGACCACAGAGAGCACCCAAGATGCCTCTTGAAGCTCCTCGAAACGTGTTCCCTGGAAACACCTAGAGCCCCAGCCACCTGACCTACCGCCTGAACGGTCGAGAGGTTTTCGCGTACATACCTGACGGCCTCGGCCGTCAGGGCTTCGCTTCTCGTTCTGCAAGTCGGCGTGAACGCCCTGGCCGTCCTGCGCCCACGCCATACGGCTTTTTGTCTCAGGACTTCGTTTTCTAATATGCTGGCTTTCGTCGTTTTCTCCTCCTGACGTGAATCAGGGGATCAAGATTCGTGCCACAACTACTCTCTTTAATACGGCATAACTTCATGTAAAAAAAGAGGTTAACAAATCGAAGATTGATCCCGCTCGTATTTTTTGGCGGGAACTCGATAGCGAGAGCGATAGCTGGTAGCGCAGATCCTAACCTGATGTGAAACAATCAATTGGGGGCGCTATTTTTGGCGAGACTCTGCGTGTTTGAGGGCTATTTTTCGACGAGCGCATCCGCAGCACCTGAGAGGTCAGACGCTTGCTTGCAAGAAAACTCTTTTTCTTTTGGAAGAGTGAAGAAGAATGTGCTTCCGCGACCGTATTCGCTCTCTACCCAGACACGACCAGAGTGTAGTGTGACGAAGCGCCGCACCAGGTCAAGCCCGAGCCCGGCTCCGCCGTGCGCCCTAGTCGCTGATGAGTCCACCTGTGCAAATCTGTCGAATATCCTCTCCGTGTCTTCGGGTCTTATACCAATACCTGTATCAGAAATCTTGACAACAAGCTCCTCTCCGCTGTCTTCAGAAGAGACCCTGATTTTGCCTCCGGAATCTGTGAACTTTGCCGCATTGCATAGCAGATTCCAACAGACCTGTCTGATTCTTTTCGTGTCCATGTATATGGTTGGCAAACCCGGGGCCAGATCGGTGAGAACCTCCAGGCCTTTCTTCTCTGCAGTAGGCCTTATTGTCTCGACTCCAGAAAGAACAATCTCATTCAAGTCGCTCTGCTCGAGGTTGAGCTGCATCTTTCCACATTCCAACTTCGAAAGGTCAAGGAGGTCGGTTATCAATTGAAGAAGACGATTCCCTTGTTCGGTGATAATTTCGAGGAACTCCGAACGCTTACTGTCATCAACTCTCTCGTCCCTCAGAAGCTCACTGTAAGCGATGATCGCGGTAAGAGGCGTGCGCAGCTCATGACTCATCGTTGCAAGGAACTCAGATTTCAGCCTATCCATTTCTTGTAGACGTTCGTTAACCTTTAGAATGTCCTGCCTGGAGATTTCCAGGTCTCTGCACGCTGTGTTGAGCTCCTCTGCTTTTCTTTCGATTTCTGCGTATAGCCTTGCATTCTCAATAGCCACGGCTGCCTGTGCTGCAAGCGAAGAGAGTATTCTAACATCTCTCTCGTGGAAGGCTCCCAGCTCAGTGCTCTCAACGTTGAGAACTCCGAGTACCCTATCTCCAATCTTGAGCGGCAGGGCTATCTCCGATCTTACTTCCTTCATACCAGGAACGTACCGAGGATCCTTTTGAACGTCGGGAACATAGAGAGGCCGCCCTGTGGCCGCAACCCAGCCTGTTATTCCTTCGTTTCCTACCCTGAGGCGGAGGTTCTCGACGCCTTCGCCTGCGTAACCGCTCGCTGCTCTCACATAGAGCTCGTTGTTGCTCTCGTCCACCAGGAGTATCGCGCAGTGAACATAGCCAAAGGATTCTCTCAAGATGTGCATCATCTGATCCAGGACGTTTTCAGGTCGAAGTGTTGAGGTCAAAGCGCGACCGACTTCGTAGAGAACGGTCACCTCCTGAACTTTCTCTTTGACTGCCTGGTATAACCTCGCCCTTTGAATGGCAAGCCCCGCTTGGTTTGCGATCGACTGAGCTCTTCTGACTTCTCCTTCTGAGAAAACGCGCTCTTTCTCGGTGTCATCCAAGATAATCGTTCCTATGGCGGTGTCGTTCACTAGAAGTGGCACAAACAGAGCGGATTTCTGATGGTATCTGTCTCTCAAGACCGGACAGGCGCGCGGGTCGCTGGAAAGATCCCTGATGCTGAGGGGCTGTTTCTCTCTGACCACCCAGGCTCCTGCGACTGTCTCACGCATACCGATGCGGAGCTCTATGAAGTCCTTGTCCTGAGCGCTGGTCGCAACGCCGACGAGATCATTTCTTCTCTCTTCAAGCAGAAAAAGAAAACAGTTACTTGCGTTCAAGGCTTTCTTAGCACTCTTGACGATCTGCTTCAGCGTTCTCTCCAGATCAATGCTCTGACCTATGGAAATGCTGACCTCGTACGTGGTGTGAAGCTCATCGTAGGCTTCCTGAAGCGCACGGAAGAGATTCGCGTTTTCTATGAGGATTCCGACTTCCCGCCCCATGGCTACGAGAAGTTCCTTCTCCTCTTCAGCGAAGCAGCGATTCGTTTCTGATGAAAGAACGAGCAGGCCAACCAGGCGTTGCCGCGCTATCAGGGGAAGCCTCATCGCCGAGCTACAGGCCTTCTGCTTTGCACGGACACACCCACATTTGGAAGCAAGGTCTTCGAGGAACCAGGGGCTCTCGAGATCCGTCGGCACCGCGCCGCACGCGTCGGCCATACAGTTCACCAGCTCGAACGCAAAATCAGCGTTCATTCCCCGCGAACAGGCGAGGCTGATACCCCTGTTTTTCTCCTGTATGAGGATTGCGCCTGCATCCATACCGGTGAATTCAACAAGCCGCGCTAGGAGGGTTTGCAAGAGCTCATCCGGATTTGTGAGCTGTTCATCAACTGAAATCACGTCTTTGATGGCTTTGAGCTGGCGCTCCAGCATGAGAAGTTTTTTCTCTGCTTTTCTTTTCTCCACCCATTCACGGATGAGGTTGGCTATAAGCGTTACGTTGCCGTCTTCATCTCTCAGAGGGAAGGATGTCATCCTGACCCGGAATTCATCACCGCTTTTCCTGAGACCAAGGAGATCACCCTGCCACTCCCCGAGAAGAGTTTGCTTTTGGATGTGAGCGGCAAGGTCAGCAGGATTGTTGCGAGAGTGTAGAATCTGGAGATTCTTGCCAATCACCTCGTGAGCAGGGTAGCCATAGATCGCCTTGACGGCATCGTTAGCTTCCACGATGTTGCCGTCGAGATCCGTGAGAATCAGGACTTCGGACATCCTTTTTAGGACATCACGAGACGCATCTCGCAAAAAAAGGCCTGCGGTCGTGTTCTGTGGCAACTAAACATCCTCCATTAGAATCCGCTTCGATACATCCTGCCCGCTTCCTTCCCTAAAAATATCGGCATTTGTTCTGCGGACTTGAGGCACTTTGAAAGACGCTATCTGGTTCTGAGATAACGTGTCTGGGGTGCAGAATTCTGTTTCGAATCACCAATTGAGCCTGTTTCAGATCACCAATCGAAGGTATGCCGTCCACACCGACTGTGTGTAGCATGACATCTCAGTTGTCCAACTGTGTGCATCCGGCATTTCTATGTTGGTAGCACACCGGCTGTGCGCATCCTTGACGCATCGCTTAAGTTGGTGTAATCTCACTTGGTATAGGGACATCTGACTCTTTGCTGATTTCTCTGTTCCTGCCGAGGGTCTTTATGAAACAAATAGGAAAGCGAAAATCGGCATCTCCCAAGAGGCAGGTGGCGAGATTCCTTGTCATCTTTTTTGGTCTTTGGGCCATCCTGTGGGCGATCCCCTATGTACTTGGGACCTTTCCGCCCGGAGTGAAGAGACTCTGTCCCATAACCGCAGCCTGGTTGGGCAATATTCTCTCTATTTTGGGATTCCAAACGACAGTGGATGGCGTTTCTGTGAGCTTTGGGTCAACTGGGCTCACAATAATCGCTGAGTGCACAGCCTACACGGCAATGGCCCTGTTTTTTAGTGTCGTCGCCGCATATCCTTCCTCGATTACTAAGAAACTCGTGGGGCTGGCAATTGGAATCCCGTTGATTCTTGCGTTCAACATGCTCCGGCTTGTGATTATGGCGCTTGTGCTGGCGTACAAGCCCCAGTACTTCGAATTCGCTCACCTATACTTCTGGCAGGTAGCTCTGATAGTATTTGTGGTTGCGATCGTGATCGTCTGGATAGAGAAGGTAGTAGGTCGTGAGAAAGCTATTCCTGTTTCTTCTTAAGTTCTTCGTCTTCTCCGTTGCCTTCTTCTTTCTATGGATTGCTATCGAAGAATACGCCCTTTCTGCGCTGGCCAAAATCGTCCTTGTCCCCATAACGTTGTTTGGCTACAAGCCGACGGGTATAGAGGTCGTGGGAAAGGCCATCCGCTTCATCTCAGCGATTCCCGGCAGAACCTGCAAGTGCGATGTTGAGCTTGCGCCGATAGGCTTCATAGTCTTTCTTTCCCTTGCCTTCTCCATCTCTCCCCTCGCCAAATCAGCGCGTCTGAAAGCTACTGGATTGGGGCTTCTTCTGCTGCTCTGTTTCCACGTGCTTTATCTTTCTCTGAGGGTTCTGCTTTTTGCGCCGGGTGGTTTTCGAGGAGCGGACGCCTACCTTGTCAGATTCTTTGTGCCGGCTGGCATACTCTTTCCCGTGGTCCTCTGGGTACTTCTCTTTCCGACAAGTTTCCTCCGATTCGCAAAGATGCCCAAGAGCACGTTGACAGCGGACACGTGTCCTATTTGTGGAGGGCGAAAAGAAGATATGCTCGCCCACATAAGAGATGCTCACGGCAAGGGCAAGAAGGGGCTAAAAAGCAGCGCGGCAAAGCACTACTTTGAGCTGCTCAAGAACCAAGGGCCTGGCAAGAAACGGTGAGCGGGCACTCACCGTTCGAATCGGGTGCAGAGCTTTGATCCGGTCGCACCGCGTAGATACGAAATGCGAACTCGGGGGCTCGGCTGAGCGAGAAGATCGGAACTACGCCTTTCTCTCGGGGCACTCCTCTGCGCATCTCTCGACCTCCATCTGGCACGGTTCGACGTGAATAGTCACGCTCACCGATGGAATCATATTATTGATGTCCATTTCGAGATGATCACAAAGTCGATGCGCTCTATCCACACTCCTGTCCCGACAGACAACCAGATGGAGGTCGATGTGACGCGTGCTGCCGGACTTTCTACATCTGAACTTGTGGAAACCCACAAATTCCTTCTGGTGTTCTGAAAGAATGAGCTCTATCTGTCTCTTCTCCTCGTCGGGAAGCCGAGTGTCAAGCAACTCCTTCATTGCCTTAACCGTCAGATCATATGCTACCTTGATTATGAAGACAGCAACGAGTATCGCAACGATGGGGTCTAGCCGTCTAAGGCCAGTGATTCTGACGAGAGCCAGACCCACAAAGACTCCCAGGGACGTATAAACGTCTGTAGAAAGATGTTGTGCGTCCGCCTCAAGCGCGATCGAATCAGTCTTCCGGGCCATGCGAAACAAGAATCTGGAAATGAAGAAGTTCGTCAGCGCTGAAATCGCCATCACGATAAGCCCTGTATCAGTGGACCTGATGCCGGGTTTGCCCATGAGCTCCTTTCCGGATTCACGAAAGATGAGGATGGCAACGACAAAAATCAGCACCGCTTCCACGGCCCCGCTTACGCTTTCGAATTTCCCGTGTCCGAACGGATGATCCTCATCGGCAGGCCTTGATGAAACCCGCACGCTTAGCCAGGCAAACACGGAGGCAATCAAATCTATACCGCTGTGGGCGGCCTCTGAAAGCACGCTGATGCTTCCAGTAAGCACTCCTACTATCGTCTTCAGGATGACCAGGAATGCATTCGAGGCAATCGAGAATGCGGCAGCTCCAGTCTTGGTTGAAACCGAGAACATGTCGCTACAATGCTCCTGCGGGCGACCGATCAGCGCTCTCGTCGCACAAAAGCGCCTCTACAAACTGAGCGGGGTCAAACTCAACGATGTCTTCCAGTGATTCGCCCACGCCAAGGTACTTGACCGGAATCTCAAGCTCGCTTGCTATCGCAACAACTACGCCGCCTTTTGCGGTGCCATCCAATTTTGTGAGCACTATCCCCGTTACTCCCAGACTCGAGCCGAACTCACGGGCTTGCACAAGAGCGTTCTGTCCCGTGCTGGCGTCCAATACGAGAAGCACCTCGTGTGGTGAGCCCTCAATCTTCTTTCCAAGGACTTTCCTTATCTTTCTGAGCTCCTCCATCAGGTTGACCTTGGTGTGCAAGCGCCCTGCAGTATCAACGAGCACCACGGTGGATCCCCGCGCGAGACCAGCCTCTGCACCGTCGTAGGCCACGGACGCTGGATCTGCTCCGGGCTTTTGTCTCACGATCTCGACTCCCGCGCGAGCGGCCCAGATTTCCATCTGCTCGCCTGCCGCGGCTCTAAAAGTGTCGGAACAGGCGACGAGGACCTTCTCTCCTTTGCTCGCGTAGAGCTTTGCGAGTTTGCCGATGGTGGTCGTTTTCCCGGAACCGTTGACCCCAACAACAAGTATCACGTGAGGCCTTCGCCCCGGCGGCAGACTCTCAACGCTTCGCTTTTCCATGAGCCTGGAGATCTCCAGTCTCAAGACTGACAAGAGCTCAGAGTCGCTTTCCGCCCTGTTTTCCTTGAGGTACAGTTTCAGTTTCTCGATAAGCTTTTCCGTAGTCGAGATCCCGACATCGGAGGAAAGCAGGAACTCCTCCATTCGGCTCATCGTTCTCTCGCCAGAGACGCCCTCCCCGGAAAAGGCTCGCACCAAGCCGGAGAGAAAACTCTTCCTCGTCTTCTCAAGCCCTCTTCTCAGTTTCTCTAACATCTGCGTTGACGTCTCCAAAAGCAACAAAACGGCAGGTAGGACCAACACCTGCCGATTTCATTGTCTCAAATACTGGCTGCTTAGGCAAGAGCTTC
>Ga0315291_10001053_pt1 | contig 37075 bp, 33 predicted proteins | sample YL17G12_20_MG_FD_203070 | JGI IMG/M metagenome (GOLD analysis project Ga0315291, IMG submission 203070) | Sediment microbial communities from Yellowstone Lake, YNP, Wyoming, USA - YL17G12_20 | ecosystem: Environmental > Aquatic > Freshwater > Lake > Sediment | place: USA: Wyoming | collected...
CCCGGACTTACGTAGACGTACGGATTGAAAAGCTGGGACATCGGCGTGCCATGCTCGTCAGCCAGAAGAGCCAGGCTGTCCAGATAAGGAACCCGGGCTACATAGCCGCCTTCCCAGTCAATTGTCCAGACGTGATAGAAAGGATACGAAATGTAGAAAACGTTTGGGTTTGAAAGGTATTGCTGTGCTGTGTCAGCAATGGTTGCGACAAAATGAAAAGTTCCGGTTGGCAAATTCGAAATGTCAATCTGCCCCTGCCAGCTCGTTGAGCTAGTTTTTGAAAGTGGACCAGTCAGACTTGCCTCTTGAATCTCGTAGCTAGCTTGCGCATCTGGCATACCCTCAGCCATAGGGAAATTGACACTCACCCCGAGGTAGGGATCAGCGGGCGTGCTACCATCGCTCTTCAAACGCCATTTTTTCTCAAAGGAGACCGTTGGCGTCTCCAAGATCATCTCTTCAGAGGCGGCAGAAACGCTAGGTTCGTTGGTCGTGTATTTCCTCACCTTGAAATCGTCAAAATGTACTGCTGTATTGCCAAAGCTCATGGCAAAGATCGTGCCTGAAGCCAGAGTCGTATCCTCCACGTAACAACCATAGCTAATACCTTCAAAATACAAATTGAGCTTCTTCCCATCCAACGCGAATTGAAGAGTGTGCCAACTGTCGCCCAGGCTGGCACGTGTAGTGCCTGAAACCAGAGTCGAGAGCGCTGACCAGCTTGAGAACTTGAGGATTTTGGAATAGTTGGCGTAGCTCCAAGCAGCATAGTTGGCTCCGGTTGAGGTGTTGAGCCGAGCGCCAAAAGGCCAATACTGAGCGTGTTCTCCACTCTTGGTTCTCATCTTGACTTCGACGAGAACGTTGTCGTAGTTCTTATTCAAAACGTAAGCATACTTGTAGAAGCTGCCGGAGACTGAATCATGACTTAGAACTTTGCCTGTCGTCCCATCGGTCTGGGTATCATTTTCGATGTTCCAGGTCCCCGATTGAATTTTCCAGACCTGCTCATCCCCATTTTTTATTATGTCAGTTGTTCCAGGTACGGATGTGTCGTATTGCCCCGGATTGTAGTTGGAGAAATCGTCGAAGAACTCATAAATATTCTCTCTATCGGCTGGTGGAGCGATAGCTTCCCGGTTGCCGTAGTAAACAGAGTAATTCTCGTCAATGCCATATCCAGCAATATCAGCCTGGGTTCTGAACCAGACTTGGGTATTGATTCCCATACCATTCCAGTTTGACTCATTAATTCTGTCTAACTCCGTGTAGCCCAAGCCATTCCAATAGACTATTCTGACGTCATTACCATTGGCCAGGGACCGACCTGTTTCAGCCAGGGCAGAATGGTCCAGCGACAGGCAGACTGAGTAGCCAGAAGGCAAAGCAGAGGAACTGTTGCTGGTAATGGTGAGCTGCTTTCGATAAACATACGAGCTGTCCCACCAGGCGACACCATTCGCGTAGGCTTCCGTCGTTTGAAGGACAAGGGAGGTTGTCAGGAGGAGAGCACAGAACAAGAGAGCCCAGGAAACAAGAGGATAGAATAGTCTCGTCAATTCCGAGAATGGGAATGCGCGCACGGCACGCTCACGTGAAGGTCGCATCTAGAACCTCCGAGGATCAGATAGTATCACGTGCGCCAAGCACCTCTTCACCCATTGGGGTGGTGGGCTTGTTTCGCATGGCTACAGGCCAAAAAAAAGTATAAAACATCACCCTCGCCGCTGGATCCGAATTTTTTCCATCGGCGTCGTGACTCTACTGATTCCTAATCCTATCTGCCGTCAGCAAATACCAACCCCAGACCAAGATAATAATATCACAAGGCCGGCAACAAATCAAGCCTAAAATCAACACAACATGGAAGGGTCGCGCTGTCAGAAAATCGATCCGGTACAAAGGGCTTGACGCTGCCGTCAATGAACTCCGGCTTTTCCTCTTCCCCTGACCTTTTCCTCTTCCAAGAAAAGCCGGACTTGCTCGACGAGGGCATCGACAATGTCCTTCTCTCTGACCTTGCCGACTATGGTTCCTCTTCGAAAAAGGAGACCGACGTGTTTCCCCCCGGCTACACCCACGTCGGCGTCTCGGGCCTCACCCGGGCCGTTAACGGCACAGCCCATGACGGCGATCCTCACAATGTTCTTGACGCCCCTTACCCTTTTCTCTACTTGTGTCGCGATTCTCTCAATGTCTATTTCGCATCTGCCGCAGGTCGGGCAACATGTCACGGTAGGACCGACCTCTCTCAGGCCAAGACATTTCAGGATATTGAAGGCAACCTCGACCTCCCTCACGGGATCGGCCGCAAGAGAAACCCTCACCGTGTCGCCAATGCCTTCTGAGAGGAGAATCGCGATTCCTGCTGCCGAAATGACCGAACCCTTGAGCAAGGTGCCGGATTCTGTCATGCCGATGTGAATCGGATACTTGACAATAGAGGCCAGCTTCCTGTTTGCCAGTACCGTGGCGGCAACATCCGTGGACTTGACCGACACGACGATGTTACCAAACCCCAGATCTTCCAGTATACGAATGTGACCCATTGCGCTTTGCACCATCGCTTCATCGACTCCGTGACGGCCATAGCGGACGACAAGCTTCCTCGGAAGTGAACCAGCATTCACGCCTATTCTAATGGATGCTTTCTTGGACCGGGCGGAACGGACTACGTCCTCAACCCGTTTTCGTTCCCGGATGTTTCCAGGATTGAGTCTTATACCGGCCACTCCTTCGTCAAGCGAGATGAGCGCCAGTCTGTGGTCAAAGTGGATGTCTGCGACTATCGGTATTTTGGAGCGCGACACAATCTTACCGAGAGCCTTGGCGGCCTTTTTGTCAGGTACCGCCACCCTTACAAGCTCGCAACCCGCCCTTTCAAGCGCACGAATCTGCCTGACCGTAGCGTCGACGTCACTCGTGTCCGTCTTGGTCATCGATTCAACGGCAATAGGAACGGCGCCGCCGACACGCAAGCTACCGATTCTCACGGACAATGACTTCCTGCGCAACGAGAATGCTCTCCCCGAGAAAGGGTCACCCGACGCGGACGTATCCGAGGCATCCGAGACAGGTTTCTCCGGGTAGTGTACAACTCTCTTTTTCTTCACGGCACCTTTCCCGTTAGTTTTTTGCAAGGACTCTCACGTCTCCCTGTCTTCTGGTTATCCCCTTCTTGTCGAAATACTCTAGAAGCGGAACGGCGAATTTTCTGGTCACATTTATCAAGTCCTTGAATTCCGCAACCTGCATCCTCCCGTTCTTCGAGAGAAATTCCTTGAGCAGCCTCTCCGCTTCTTGAATCGTCGACGAATGGAAGAAAAGTTCTGCCGTAACCTTGATCACTTTTCCATCTTCGATGAGAATCTGCAGCACGTCACCGGCTTTCTGTTGCTTGTCTGGAGGCGCAAGTTGCTTCAAAGAAGGCACGTTGAACCCGGCTTCTAGAAGCACCCGTTCGATCTGTCCCTTGAGTTTCGTCTCCTCGTCAGAAAGGCTGAAATCGGAGGAGTCCATTCTGACCTTGTCTTCCTTGATAAAGAGCTTTTTCTCCTTAGTGAGGGCATCAAGAACCATCGGAAAGACCTCCGCCGAGATCTTTCCGAATCTATTCCTGAGCTCTCCCTTTGTCATTCCCCACCTGGATCTGTAGCGTTCTTGATAGTCTCTGAGACATTTAGCCACGTCCTCCTTGAGCACACGGAGAGAATCATCGTGAATGAAGACGCTCCCCGTCTTGTGAATCTTTCCCTTCTCGCACAGCGTTCGCAGAGCCTCCTCGACGTGCGAGGTTGCGACACCCACGTGGCCCCGGAGATCTGGGATCTCGACTCCTTTCTCTTTCGAGACTCTGATTGCATGCTCTACTCTTTCCAGAGGAGACCCGTGTTCAATCAGAGCGAGCGCATCAACCGCTTCTGTGTCACCCCTCTTGTGCTTCGAACTGTGAGAAACCAAAATACTGCCTCCGCCGATCGTCATCTGTGGAGAGTAAGAACGAATCACAAATCTGTCTCCTTCGACCGTCAGGACGGGAGATTCGAGTCTCAATTGCGCACGGCAACTCTCTCCGGGTCTGAGTTCTTCTCTATCCAGAAAATAGATTCTTCCGATGACCTCGCTCGCGCCCAAGTGAAACCTGAGTCTGTTTCTTGACTTGAGAGATCTGGAAACGTCCTTGAGAAGATCGAATCTGACGTCAACCATCGACGAAGGACTCGCGGCCCCCGGCGTGAGAAGCCAGTCTCCGCGTGCCAGCTCTTCCCGAGAGATCGGGTGCAGAGCGAGCGCCACTCTTTGACCGGCGAGGACCTCCGGCACGTCTTCTCCAAAAACCTGGACGTTTCTGACTCTGACTTTTTTGCCCTGAGGGACTATTTCAAGATTGTCACCGGTCTTGACGCGCCCGCTCCAAAGAGTCCCCGTTACCACGGTTCCAAACCCCTCCACAGTAAAGACCCTATCAATCGGCATACGAACAAAATCGTCTCGTGAAACTTCGGAAATCTCGGCTGCCGCGATATCGAGAGCCCTTACGACATCCTCCTTGCCCTCTCCGGTGGTAGAAGAGACCGGAACAATCGGGGCGTTCTCCAGCGCCGTTCCAGCGACAAGCGATCTCACGTCCGAACGCACCATCTCTACCCAAGCAGCCTCCACCAGGTCGATCTTTGTGAGAGCGATAACGCCACCGTGAACGCGAAGGATGTTGACTATGTTGAGATGCTCCAAAGTCTGGGGCATCACACCTTCGTCAGCAGCCACGATGAAAAGAACTATATCGATGCCGCCAGCGCCAGCCAGCATGTTTCTTACAAAACGTTCGTGCCCCGGTACGTCCACTATCCCTGCTTCTACGCCAGAAGGAAGAGAGAGATGCGCAAAGCCAAGATCGATGGAGATACCTCTTTCCTTCTCTTCTTTTAGCCGGTCGGTATCTATGCCTGTTAGAAGCTTTACGAGGGCGGTCTTACCGTGGTCGATATGACCCGCAGTTCCTATGACCACACTTCTTCTGGGCATCGGTGTTACTCCAGACAGAGACCTTCAAGCATCTTCGCGCCAGATCTTCGCACCCAAACCAGAGAGCTTCTTCTCGATCGCCTCGTAGCCTCTATCTATGTGATAGATCCTGGATATCTCGGTTCTTCCTTCCGCCACAAGTCCGGCAAGTATGAGGGCGGCGCTGGCCCTGAGGTCGGTTGCCATGACCTGTGCGCCGCTCAGCTTCCGTGCTCCCTTTATGGTAGCTACGTTTCCTTCAACCTCTATCGCGGCATTCATCCGCCTCAGTTCAGGCACGTGAGTGAAACGATCCTTGTAGATGCTGTCTACAAAGACACTGGTTCCGCGCGCTACACACATGAGCGCCATCATCTGGGCTTGCATATCGGTGGGGAATCCAGGGTACGGTGCCGTCGTTATCGACAGGCATTCAGGCCTCCGGCCTGCAGACACGACAAGTTCTGAAGCGTCGTGCATCACTGAGGCGCCGCACTCGGTGAGCTTCGAAATCACAGAGGTACAGTGAGCCGGATCGCATTTCTCGATACGCACGGTACCTCTTGTTATCGCTGCCGCGACCATGTACGTTCCGGCCTCTATCCTGTCGGGAACAATTGTCGCCCGAGCGGGTTTCAACGATTTGACTCCCTCTATCTCGACTACCTTTGTCCCCGCCCCCGAGATCGCCGCGCCCATCTTGTTGAGGAAAAGAGCCAGCGCTTCTATTTCGGGCTCGCACGCTGCATTATGGAGGATCGTCCTGCCCTTTGCGAGACACGCGGCCATCATGGCATTGCCGGTCGCGCCCACGCTGGAAGTCTCAAAGTGAATTTCCTTTCCCCTCAGTTGCTTCGCCTCAGCAACGATGTAGCCGTGCTCTATGCTTATGTGCGCACCAAGTTCCTGCATTGCCTTTATGTGAAGATCCACGGGTCTAGGACCCCAGGCACATCCTCCCGGCAAGGAGACACGGGCTTTCTTGAAGCGCGCGAGCAACGGGCCAAGAACATAGATGGAGGCGCGCATCGTCTTAACGAGTTCGTAAGGCGCCTCGTAGGAGTCGCATTCACTCGAATCGATCGTAAGCGTCCTGTCCCTGAAAGAGACCTTTGTCCCGAGTGTCTCCAGCATTTCTTTCATCGTGGTCACGTCTTTGAGCGAGGGCACGTTTGTGAGGACGCTCGTTCCAGGAGCCAGAATCGTGGCAGCCATGATGGGCAGGGTCGCGTTCTTCGAGCCGGCTATTTCTACTTTTCCTCTGAGTCTGTTGCCTCCAATGACGACTATTCTCTGCATCTCTATTTCTCCGCGGAGGGGCCTTGAATTAAATCAACGGATTGGTGTCATTTCTCGCGATGTTAGCACAACACTTCTGGGGCTGCAATTACGGGCTTTGTCTACGCTTTCCTCGTGACAAGCACTCTTTCTATGCCAGCCAAGTCCCTGACTGTTTGTATTCCCGTGAGACCCGCTGAAGTGCCGATTTCTCTCGCGGCCTCCGCCTGGCCGGCACCGATCTCAAGCAAGAGCCACCCTCCGGTCTTGAGCAATGCGGCACCATCGCGAAGGATTGCACGTATGCAGCGAAGCCCGTCGGGTCCGCCATCAAGAGCCTCAAGCGGCTCGTACTTGCTGACCTCGGGGGCGAGGGAGGGAATTTGAGAGGTGGGGACGTAAGGAGGGTTTGAGACAACGATGTCCACACCACCAGGGAGGAGCTCTGGTTTGACCGCAGACAGTAGATCTCCAATATGAAAAGAGAGCCTGTCGAGCACGCCGTGTCTGGCAGCGTTGTTTCTAGCGACCTCGATTGCAAGGGGGGAGATGTCCGTGGCGTGAACCTGCGCTTCAGGCTTACTGACTGCCAGTGCTATTGCGATTACCCCGTTTCCGGTTCCGACGTCCAGAATGACGGGTGAAGCAAGCCCGGACAAGAGCCCCCTGGCCTCAGTCACCAGAATCTCCGTCTCCGGTCTCGGAATGAAAACTCCAGGTTCTACAGAAAACGCCAGATCAAGAAACTCAATTGCGCCCATTATGTACTGAAGGGGGAAGCGCGACGCCCTTATTTCGAGAAGCTCGTTCGCCTTTGCGTGTTCGGCATCCGTGAGCTGGGCATTCATCTCTAGAAATAGCCTTTGCCTCTCGACACCAAGCGCCGTGCTGAGAAGAAGCTCGGCTTCCAATCTTGGACTATCGATGCCAATTGCCTGAAGGGTTCGTGTTGCGCTGGACAGAAATTCAGATATTAGCAAGCTTCCGTGGCCTCGAACGTGATCTTAGAGACGTGCAGCAAGGGATGACGGGTTCCAGGGTTTCTCTAGACAAGCTGTATCAGTTCCTGAGTTGCACAGTTGGCAAGAGTTTGTACTTGGCCGCCCTCAGAGTTTCCACGAGTTCATCCAGGTGACCGTCCAACATGTCACCCAGCCTGTAAAGCGTGAGCCCTATCCTGTGGTCGGTCACCCGTCCCTGAGGAAAATTGTAAGTGCGTATCTTTGCACTGCGGTCTCCAGACGAGACCTGGGCTCGTCTGGATCGTGCAATCTCAAGCTCCTGCTCCTGTTGTTTCATCGCAAGAAGTCTGGCTCTCAATACCTTCAACGCTTTCGCCTTGTTCTTGAGCTGAGATCTCTCGTCCTGACACTGAACCACAACACCCGTCGGCACGTGTCTTATTCTCACGGCCGAGTCGGCGGTATTGACGCTCTGTCCGCCCGGCCCAGAGGAACGAAAGACGTCGACCTCAAGTTCCTTGGGGTCTATCTGCACTTCCACCTCCTCGGCTTCAGGCAATATGGCCACTGTCACGGCCGAGGTATGAATACGCCCGCTCGCCTCCGTTGCGGGCACGCGCTGGACTCTGTGGACGCCGCTTTCGTATCTTAAGTGGCTGAAGGCGCCCTTGCCCTCCACGAGAAATATTATTTCTTTGAAACCCCCTACGCCCGTGGGGCTGCTGTCCATTATTTCAATCTTCCAACCCTGTGATTCTGCATACTTCATGTACATTCGGGAGAGGTCCGCCGCAAAAAGGGCGGCTTCTTCTCCCCCGGTACCGGCCCTTATTTCAACAATCACGTTGCGTTCGTCGTTGGGATCTTTCGGAACAAGAAGTGCTCTAAGCTCTTTTTCGAGGACTCCGAGCTTTGCACGAAGCTCTTCCGCCTCTCCCTTTGCGATCGCGACAAGCTCCTGGTCCTTCGAGCTCTGTATGATTTGCTCGTCGTCCGCAATGTTCTGAGCCACGGCACTGTACTCGCTCCACTTTTTTACGATTGACTCCAGCCCGCCCCGTTCCTTTGCAGCTTCCCTGAGTCTGTTGGAATCGGCAAGCACTGCCGGGTCAGCAAGCTTCTGCGTCAGGTCATCGTATCTGGCTTTTATCTTCTGAATGTCTTCGAAGATGGTCATCAAATAACCTCTCGAAGCGCTCTCAGAGCTACTTCAACTTGGTCGGGTGCAGGTTCTCTCGTTGTCATCCGTTGAAGCCAAAGCCCGGGTTTGATCAGAACTGAAGCAAATGAATTGCTTGCGTACTTTCCAGAGAGCTTTGTAAACTCAAAGGCCACGCCTGCTATGATCGGCACGAGAAGGAAGCGCACCGCTCTTTCGGTCCAGTTCTCCGGTCTGCCTAGCGCGATGAACACTACAAGACTCACAACCACTACCATTAGAAGAAAGCTGGTTCCGCATCTAGGGTGGAGAGTGCTGTGCTTTATCGCATTCTCCACGGTCAGCTCTTCACCAGCCTCGAAGGCATATATGGTCTTGTGTTCTGCTCCGTGGTATTGATAGAGTTTTCTCATTTCCCCCCAGAGCCCAACCAACCCGATATAGAGAACAAACACGACAAGTCTTACTGCACCGTCGACAATATTGAACCAGAAGCCACTCTTTACTCCTACTCTTTCGGCAACAAAAAGCGGGAGGTAGAAGAAAAGGAGAAACCCTAGCACAAGAGCAATAAGGACGGTCCCGGCGAGACCGGCGGTCGTCATAGCGTTTGCCTTCTTCTCCTTAGGTTCGTCTTTCGCCTTCGTTCCTTCCTCTCGCAAAGCTTCCTCGGCCGAATACGTGAGCGCACTAATCCCGAGAGACAGGGTTTCAATCAGCACTATGGCTCCCCTAATTACAGGAAGCCCCAGAGCCTTTTTTCTTTTAGAAATGGAAACAAAACCCGTCTTTCTGACCGTTATCTCTCCGTCGGGTCGACGCACCGCCGTTGCCACGACGGTCGGCGAACGCATCATCACGCCCTCTATGACCGCCTGGCCGCCAACGGCTATTTTCTCATGCCCTAGAATCGTGGAGAGAAAGGACGGCAGGGACGATAGAACGGACTTTCTTTCAGGCCAGCGAGATCTCGGACTAACCAGTCTTGCTGCTTTCCCCTGACTTAGTACCTCGGGCATATTTTTTCCTGAATCTCTCAACCCTACCAGCAGTGTCAACAAGCTTCTGCTTGCCTGTGAAGAACGGATGGCAGTTCGAACAGATTTCTATACGGAGGTCCTTTACCGTTGAGCGAGTCTCTATGACATTCCCACAGACACAGACTATCTTCGTATCATGATACGGCGGGTGTATTCCCTTTTTCATTCGCAATCTCCCTAGTGAAACTTCCTTTTCCCAGATCCAGATGGTCAGGGCTGCGATAACTGTCTTTCTATCTTGAAGCTAAGTGTTCATGGATTCAAGGAATTTCTTGTTTGTTTTTGTCTGACCCATTTTATCCACGAGGAATTCCATGGCTTCAACGGAATTAAGCTCGGTGAGGAATTTCCTCAATATCCAGACCTTGTTGAGTTCCTCCGGCGACAGCAGCAACTCTTCATGTCTGGTGCCAGATTTATTGATGTCCAGGGCGGGGAATATTCTTTTGTCGCTCAGACGCCTGTCAAGCACGAGTTCCATGTTGCCCGTGCCCTTGAACTCTTCGAAGATGACCTCGTCCATACGGCTTCCGGTTTCGACGAGAGCCGTGGCGATAATCGTGAGGCTTCCTCCGTCTTCTATGTTGCGCGCGGCGCCAAAGAATCTCTTGGGTTTCTGTAGAGCGTTGGCATCCACTCCGCCCGACAGGATCTTTCCACTGTGAGGAACCACGGTATTGTGGGCTCTGGCCAACCTCGTTATGCTGTCCAGGAGAATGACAACGTCTCTCTTGTGTTCAACAAGACGCTTCGCCTTTTCAAGAACCATCTCGGCAACCTGAACGTGACGTTCCGCCGGCTCGTCAAACGTGGAACTGACGACTTCACCCTTTACCGAACGTTCCATGTCGGTGACTTCCTCGGGTCGCTCATCTATTAGCAGGACGATTAGAACAATCTCAGGATGGTTCTCGGTTATGCTATTGGCGAGCTTTTGAAGAAGGATCGTCTTTCCGGCCCTGGGCGGGGAGACAATGAGACCTCTCTGACCCTTACCTATCGGTGCCAGAAGGTCCATTATTCTGGTCGAAATGTCTCTGCTCTTGTTCTCGAGCTTGATTCTCTCCTGAGGATAGAGGGGAGTCAGGTTGTCAAAGAGGATTTTCTCCTTTGCAAGTTCGGGGCTCTCGAAGTTCACCGCCTCGACTCGTAGTAGTGCAAAGTACCTTTCCCCGTCCTTGGGAGGTCTGACCTGACCGGAAACGGTGTCGCCCGTTCGAAGGTCAAATCTCTTTATTTGTGAGGGTGAAACGTATATGTCATCCGGTCCCGGCAGATAGTTATAGTCCGGCGACCTGAGAAAACCGTAGCCTTCTGACAGAATCTCAAGTACCCCTTCGGCAAAAATCAAGCCGTTCTTCTGGGTTTGAGCCTCCAGAATCTTGAACATGAGTTCCTGCTTGCGCATTCCGCTGGCGCCAGCAATGTTGAGCTCCTGCGCTACTTGTACTAGCTCAGAAACCGTTTTACCTTTCATTTCTGCGATGCCCATGCGTCACACTCCTCACTTTCGGACCGCACAAGATAGATGGGGAAAGCACTTGGCGAAGTTCACACACTGATAGGCCTAAGAAACCTCTCAACGAAGAGAATACTGAGTTATATCGAAGGGGTTCATTATACTAATGAGTACGCCATGAGGATCTCGAGACAGGGCCACAGCCCAAACCATAATTTAAGCAAAAATGATGCCATTTAAGAGAAACTGAAACGAGGCCGACAGGCAAGGGAAACTCAGGACAGGTTTGTTGCCGGATCGTCAAACACTATGCTAGGCCAAAGCTCTACCCCTGTCAAGATACTATTTCTGATTCGACGGCGTGCTCCTGCTAGCCTTCTCGTTCCGGGCACACCACACTATCGGCTTCAGAGTTTGGTAATCCTTCTGAGATTGCGACCCACGTCTTGCATTTTAAGAGATTTCCATTCCTCAATCAACTGCAAAACGCTGGGATTGTTTCTTGTCCCCTCTCTCAGCCATTCCCTGACAAACTGTCCTGATTGAATCTCGCGCAGTAAATCCTCCATTGCCCCTTCTGTCTCTTTTCCTATGACGCGTTTTCCTCGCGTTAGCATGCCATACAGCGCGGGACTGCTTATGTTGTCCGGGAGACCTTCCAGACCCACGAGACTCATCAAGTCCGCCGAAGCCTTGAGCTGGTTGATGCACTCCATGTATGCCACTTCAGGCTGATAGCCGCTTTTCACGAGAGTGTCAAACGCGCGAAGCAATAAAAAGCTCAGGCCACCGCAGAGAACCGCCTGCTCGCCAAAAAGGTCTACTTCTGCTTCTTCCCTGAAAGTCGTCTCAATAATGCCTGCCCTGGCGCAGCCCACGAGGGAAGCATAAGCGAGCGCCATCGTGAGAGCTCTCCCGCTACGATCCTGCTGCACGGCGACGTAGCAAGGGAGACCTTTATTCTCCTGATAAAGACGCCTCAGGAGGTTTCCCGCTCCCAGGGGCGCAACCATGATTACGTCTATGTCCTTAGTTGGCTTGAGGAGCCCGAAGTGAACGCTGAGACCGTGTGCCAGACAAAGGGCGGCACCTTTCTTCATGTTTGGCGCTATGCGCTCTTCAAAAGACGATCCGTGCGCTTCGTCCGGAATGAGGAAGGAAACCACGTCTGCGTCCCTGACAGCGTCTTCTACAGACGCTATGTCGATTCCCTCGCTCCTTGCTTTGTCGCGAGAAGCGCTTCCCTCTCTCAGCCCTACCGTGACCCTAATCCCACTGTCACGGAGGTTCAGCGCCTGAGCGCGCCCCTGGTTGCCGTAACCGACTACTGCAATCGCCGCGCTCTTTAGCATGGATAGATCGCAGTCAGCTTCTAGGTAGAACTTGGCCACATCACTTCTCTGCCACAGGCGAGAAAGTTATTTCGTTCTTCGGAGGAATCCGACCACCCACGAAATATAGGGCCTTGCCTTTTGACGGATAGAACCAGACTTCGACCAATCCGCCCGATTCCTCATAGACATAGACTTCCCAAGGGGTACCTTGCTCCTGAATGACCTTTGTCATTTCTGTGATATCGCCGTACCTCGCCTTCAGGGCTTCGGGAGAAAGCCAGCTATCGAGATCACTCGTGCGTTTTCCTTTTTGGGGATCAAGGGCTTTCGAAAAGACAATCTCGGTCACTGCCAGTTCCTTCTCCCCGGTCCTTGCGTAGACGCTTCCGAGTATCTTGTGAACCTCGGGTACTCTTGGGTCTTTTTGTTCAACGTTGCGCAGCAGTTGAATTGCCTCGTTGATTCGGTCGAGCTTGAACTGAACCATGCCGAGGTTCGTCAAGGCGTCAATGTCATCAGGTGACTTCCTCAGCACTTGCTCGTAAAGGCCCCCTGCTTTCTCGAACATGGGCCTTGCAGCGACTGTGCTGGTCTCTGCAGTAGCTTCCTGGAAATAGCAATTCCCAAGCTGGAACATGACATTAACGCTGTCGGCACCGTACTCAAGGGCCTTCTCGTAGAACTTGATGGCCTCACCGTATTTCTCTTGCTTGAAGGATTCATTGCCCTGTTCCAGGTTGACGCTTGCCAAGTTCTTTCTTGCCTTCTCGTCTGCGGGTGCGATTGAGGCAGCCTTCTCGAACATCGCAGTGGCCTCCTCGCGCTTGCCGAGCTGAACGTATGCCAAACCGAGGTTCTTGTACACGGCCGGATCAGTAGTATTAGCTTCTATCGCCGTCTCGTAGAGTTTTGAAGCCTTATCGTACGCTGCACGAGACTCCTCGCCCTTGCCAAGCTGACCGTAAGCGTAACCCATGTTCATCAAGGTACCTGCGTCGCTGGGGTCAAGATCTACCGCCTTTTCAAACTCTTTTGCAGCCTCATCAAATTTCTGTTCCTGCTGGGAGAGCCTCAGGCCCTCATTGAAATGCAGGACCGCGTAATGCTTCCTGTTGATGTCTGCGTCCTTCTTCCGCTTGGGATCGACCTGAGTAGCTTTGTCGAATTCCTGTCCGGCCTTCTTGGTCGAGTCAAGCTCGGCATAAGCCCTTGCCAATTCAAGATGGGCAAGCCCGTTGTTTGGCTGTTGCTGCACCGCAATCTCTAGTTCTCTGACGGCTTTTGGGTAAATTTTCTGACTCAGGTAGAGTCTCCCTCCCGAAAGGTGGGGATTCTGTCCACACCCACTCAGAAACAGAGTCCCGGCTGCAGCAAGGGAGACAGCAATAACGGCCAAAGTGAATTTGAAAATCGCTTTCATCTTCCTCCTCCGAGCTAAGGTTAGAGTCTATGTCAGAAGGCCTCGCGAACACCAGGAGACCTTTTGAAACGTGTTACAACGGACTTTTCGCGACGTCGCCCCGCTTGACAGCCTCACGCAAACACCCGGAAGCCTCTCCAACGTCACCGCCGCCGTAGCAGAAATCAAGAAACCAGGATCCCTCTGAAGTTCTACTATCCTAATCTCACCGACCTCTCAACGGCTCTTCAAACTCGACGCCTATAACATCTTGTTGCCGTTAATCATAAGCTCAAAAGAACAGGAAAGGAAATTGGCGGCTTTTCGAGACACCAGCATACGGGAAAGGAAGATCTCAAAGTACTCCATCACCTGGGAAATCGAAGTGTCAATTGTGACTTCGAGAGAAATAAGCTTTTGGTTTTCATGAACCCTGAGGAACGAGTTTTTTGCAGCGTAGTTTACCCTGTCGTGAATATCAAGTTGTATCGTCCCGGGGGCCCTCACTCGTGTTCTGTGAACATCGCTCTTGTCTGCGAGGATGATCGCCGCACTTATGTCGCTGACCGATTCGCCCTGTTCTTCATGATGATTGCCAATCGCGGCAATGATCTCTGCCACTTCATCAATAGGCGTGTCAAGCTCTCTCAGGACAGTGAATGCTATGACCGCACCTGACTGGGCATGATATTGCCTGTTGATGACGTTGCCAATGTCGTGCAGGTACCCTGCAATGGAAGCGAGCTCCGCCACTCGCTCAGGTCGTCCCAGACGCTTGAGAATATTGGATGAGATGTTGGCAACAAGACCTGCATGCCGTTCGCCGTGCTCGGTGTAGCCTATTACGCCCAGTTGCTTGTCGGCCTTCTCGATCAAAGCCCTTACTGTGGGGTATAACCTGACTTGTTCAAGAGTCACCAATCTTCACGACCACCTGATTGAGGGAAACCGCCTCACCAAGAGGCAAAGGAGCAACCAGAAACAAACCCGTGTATCGTACACCTGGCTGAGTAAGATGTCAAGCTGCGACACAGACTTGGTGGACTATCTTGAGTTCAGAGTCCCTCCGGTGTCCAGAGACGATCCGTAACCGCTGCAGCCGTAGCGCGTTGTTACTCCTCTCGTTGCGTCCGTTTGCCGCCTGGCTACTAAACACCCACCGGGTCGACATCGACACTTATGGTCACACCGGATACCTCATGCTTTCCGCCGAACAGCGACAGGATTTCCCTTGCTGCCCGCACGACGTCATCCCGTACTGCACCCCTTACGCTCATGTACCAGCGGAAACGCCCTTTGAGCTTGGTGGGAATAGCGGGCGAAGGGCCCAGAATCTGAACCACTCCCTGATATCTATCGGAGATAGAGGCAGCGCATGTACTCATTTGCTTTACTACTTTTACTACTTGAGCTTCTTTTCCGCCCGTGACATGGAACGCAATCAGGCTGGAAAACGGCGGGTAGCCAAGCTCTTTTCGTTGCTTGAGTTCCTGTTCGTAGAACACGGCGGGTTCATGCTGCGATATTGCAGGGATGCTGTGATGGTCAGGGTTGAGAGTCTGAATAATCACCTCGCCACTTGAATCTCCAACCAAAGACACAACGTCCGACAGAAGCTGAAAGGCCCTTTCACCCGACCTGAAGTCCGGCAAGTTGAGTTGCGCCTCGGCACGAATCACACCGGCAAGGGATAGATCGCCAAGCTGGAGACCCTTTGTCACCATGAGCGTCCCTATGAGGACATCTATCGAGCCTCCGGCGAAGTCATCTGCGATCTTAAGCGCATCGGGTCTTGTTCGAGCAGAATCGAAATCAATTCTAGCAACCCGCGCGCCAGGAAAGAATCTCTTCAATCTGGTTTGCACTTTTTCTACGCCCGCTCCGCCGTAACGAAAACGCGTGCTGCCACATTTGGCACAAGAGGACGGCGCTTCTATTTTGTGACCGCAGCGATGGCAGACCAGACTCTTGCTTTCAGAGTGGTAGATTAGGTGAAGCTGGCAACTGGGGCATGTCTCCACAAACCCGCATTCCTGGCATTGTACCCACGAATAGAAACCGCGCCGATTCAGAAAAAGCAAGACTTTCTTGCCTCCGCCGAGCGCCCTTTCCATTGCCGAAATGAGCGGCACAGAGAGCTCTTCGGATTGCGGGATAACATTCTCCTTGTTCCTCATGTCGACCACTGTAATCGTTGGCCGCGCCGGCTTGAGCGGCGTACCCTCAAGGAGTTCAAACTCTCCACGTCTGACAGCCCAAACACTTTCAACAGAAGGGGTCGCAGAAGCCAGGAGAAGAGGAATCCCTACTAGTCGGCTTCTCATTACCGCAACGTCCCTTGCATTGTAGCGCGGGGTCTCTTCCTGCTTGTACGGCTCTGCGTGTTCGTCTTCGACCACGATAAGTCTGAGACCTCGGACAGGGAGAAAGACTGCGGAGCGCGTTCCTATCAACACTTTCAAGATTCCTGAGCGAGATTCTTCCCAGATTTTCTTTCTCTCCGAGATACGAAGCCTGCTGTGAAAGAGCGCCGTCTCTTCGCCAAAGTGCTCTTTCAGAAGCTCGACCAGGGAGCCGGAAGTAGAGACCTCCGGTACTAGAAACATGACACTGCCACCCATCTGTCTAATCTTATTAACCAGGTAGGGATAAATTCTCTCTCGGTTTCGGTCAGAAAGACTGAGGACAAAAACGCGATTTCTTTGCTGGCTCGAAGCATCAAGAAGCCGTGCAAAGTATCTCGAAAGATCGGACTCAAGAGATTGGTCAGCAACTGGGAATCCCTCAGCACGAAACCCGACCCCGGCCTTGTGGCTAGAATCCTTCTCACCACTCACGCCAGGCTCCATCTCCCCGCTCACGTTGCATTCTGCCTCCGCCCCGCCAGCTAACACCGTGACGCTTCCGTCAACTGGTCCGGTTTCGTCTTTACTTCGAACCCGCGAACCCCTCTCAGCGTGAGCGGGATAGGCAGCCGCCAGAATCTCACCCCAGGGACACAAATAATAATCAGCAACGTTTCTCGCAAGTTCCAGCATGGTGCGGTCGAGAACAGGGTCCGGTCTCACGAGCGATTCGAGTGGTCTCACATTTTTAAGATTTTCGCGTGGCTCTGTGCCAACAACAAGCCCTGAAAGCCTCCGTTTGCCAAGGAAAGCAGTGACGTGAGAGCCGAGGAACACTTTTCCTATGAGACGCTCTGGTACGATGTATGTGAAAGTGTCACGAACTGGAATTGGAAATGCTACCTGTACGTATTGGTTTTCGGCCACAGAACGGAATCCTGATTAATGGGGGGCGGTCTATGCGCTTCCCCGGCTGTTGGCTCGTGATCGACCACAGAAGGTAATCCCGGTCAAAGGCTCCGGCTCGCTGTGTCGATTATCATGCCGAATAATCGCTCGGCTCAACACGGAGTACTTTCCCGACAAGAGGACGCGAATTCGAGTCTATCTTTGAGTTCGCTCAAACGCAAGAACGTTGTTGGGACGAGCGTGAGGCCTAAAGCGTCGCTCACGTCGCTCCGGCGAGCTTAATGCAAAAGCGTAAAAGACGGTGTTGGCACCGCAATATGGTGCCTTTGTGATTGTGCGATCGGCAAGCTTCATCCGGACGTGTAAGAGACGGTACTGGCGTGGGGAGATGGTTACTTTATAACGGTGTAGTCACCTGGCTCTGGAGCTACTGAAGCGCTACGGGGTGACAGTGGCTGGGTGGTAAGATAGTGGCGGGTATTCTACTGGAAACCGGACAGAGGACCAGATTCGGGATCCCTGTAGTGGCTAGAATCGCTATCAAGTGCTTGAAGGCCGGGCCAATTCTTTCAGGCCAAACGGCCGCGCTTCTCTTTCGGGATCCCTGCATAGTGCCCCCTGCCCGGTCAACTCGCTGCCTGTTGTGCGGTAGGCTGACCAAGAATCAGATTTATTCTCTCGACAAGCTTCCTCGGGCTGAAGGGCTTCGTGATGTAATCGTCAGCCCCAACCTGGAATCCCATCTGTTGGTCAACATTCCTTCCCTTTGCAGACAGAAGAATAACCGGTATGTGCTTTGTCGCTGGGTCAGACTTAAGTATCTTGCACGTTTCGTATCCGTCTAGCTTAGGCATCATGATGTCCAGAACTACGAGGTCGGGCCCTTCGGTTCTGACCTTGGCAAGGGCTTGTTCACCGTCAAGTGCTGTCACAACTTCATAGCCTTCCATGCCCAGGCTGAAGTCTAGTATGTGGACAATGTAGACTTCATCATCCACTACTAGGATCTTCCCCTTTGACATAATCTCATCCTCCTTCCGTCAAGACCTCAACTTTGTTGCGATCTTGCGAACTCTCTCGGTGTCTGGCAAGATTGATGCCCACGGCACCCGCAATCTTCTCGTCTTCTATGACCTTTATCAGAGTGTCTACAACCTCCTCGTCAAATTGGCTACCCGCGCACCTACGCAGCTCTTCAAGCGCATCAGCTTTTTCGAGCGGCTCGCGATATGGTCTGCCCATGCGCATGGACTCGTAGGCATCTACGACCGCCAGGATTCTTGAGCCAAGCGGAATTTGGTAACCGCGCAGCCCTCTCGGGTAACCCGAGCCATCGACCCTCTCATGGTGGCAAAGAATGAGCTCGTAGACTTGCCCCATGAACTCTATGGGCTTCACGATTTCAATACCTTCTTCCGGATGTTTGTGTAGCAGTTCCAGTTCCTTTTCTCCGAAGCGGAACGAGCTTTCGACGAGTCGTCTACCTATCTTGACCATTCCCACGTCGTGTATGCTGGCAACGTAAGCCATTACACCCAGCTCTTGACCCTGCATTCCCGTGCGTCTTGCTATTTCCACCGCATAGTTAACGAAAGCGCCGGAGCACAGCTTCAGTCGGTTCCTGCGCATGTTGATTATGAGCGCCCTGAGGGCATGACCCGTGTTTTCGGCAAGCTGCTTGACCGCCCTGTACGACTCAATATTCTTGCAGACGAATCCGACTCTCTCGGCCAAACAGCAGAGCAGCACCGAGTCGTTCGTCGTAAAGGGAGCGCACGAGACTTTGTTGTTTATGTTGATGACTCCGATCACTTTGCCGTCGTAGCTGATCGGTACGCTGAGGAGCGATTTTGTCTCATACTGTGGATGATTTGTCTTGCTGAATCTTTCGTCTTCTTCGATGTTTGTGATAAGAAGCGGCTTCCCATTTTTGGCAACCCAACCCGATATGCTCTCCCCCATTTTTATTCTTGCGTTTTTGACCACGTGGTCGTCCAGACCGAGGGCGGCCCTTATCGTCAGCTCCTGGAGGTCTTCGTTGATCAGCATAAGAGATGCAGTCTTGGCGTTCATGACCTCCGCAATCATTTCCACTGTGAGCTTAACGATACTCTCCGAGGTGCGGTCTTCGTCGTCGGTCACGTTGGCAAGCGTTCTGGTCTCGGCGGCCTTCTGCGGAAATACCGCGATGAATTTCGAACCTCGTCCTTCCTGGCTTTCCACCTCTATGGAGCCACCGTGCCACTCCATGATGCTCTTGCAAATCGTAAGACCCAACCCTGCACCACCGAACTGTCTCGCCATGGAGCTGTCAACCTGGTAGAAGCGGTCGAATATCTTGTCCAGATGCTCGATCGGTATGCCCACGCCCGTGTCCTGCACGATGACGCGTACCATTTGACCTTCTGAATGCACTGCCATGTATACGTTGCCACTTTCGGGCGTGAATTTTATCGCATTTCCAGAGAGGTTGATGATCACCTGTTTGACGAGATCCCTGTCAGCCTCAAGCAAGACGGGCCTTTCTGGCAGCTCCACGTTCAACTTGATGGTTCTCTTCTCCGCGATAGAACGAAGAATGTCGGCCACCTCTTTAACGACCTTGTTGATATCAAACACTTCTTTTCGAATCTTGAAGGTCCCGGACTCCAACTGCGAAAGGTCCAAAATTGCGTCTATTAGTCTCGCCAGTCTTTCAGTCTCTCCGTTTATTATCTCCAGAAATTCACGTTGCATCTTTGTGTTTTTGGCACCGATGCTTTCAATGAGTGTCTCGACGTATGCCTTTATTGACGTGAGTGGCGTTCTCAGCTCGTGCGAAACCGTGGAAACAAAATTGGATTTGAGCTCGTTGAGCTCCTTCATCCTCTGGGCCGCCTCTTCTACCTGCTTGGCGTGCTCCTCAAGCTCCCTGTATAGCCTGGCGTTTTCAATTGCGGTGACGGCTTGAGAACCGAAGATTTCCAGCATTTCGATCGTCTCTAGCGAAGGAATCCTTCTGTCGGCAGGGTCATCAACGGAGAGATACGCAATGAGCTTGTCGTCTCTGGTGACAAGGGGAACAAAGAGAACGTCTTCTTCGTGCCATTCGCCCTCTTGCCTGGGACCAAGGTCCGGCACGTATGCACCTGTGTCGTTCTTGCCGTCCCAGAAATTGCATTTGTGGCTGATGAAATAGGAGTGGCTTATTCTGAATTCGGGTCTCAGCCAGCTTTCAAATTCCTCTATCTTGACGGGACAGCTCTCGAGCTTTCTCATTGCTTCCAAGCCAAGACCTGCGAACGCCCTTGCCTCAAGACAACCCTTCTGCGGATTCAGTATACGCAGGAGCACGATCCTGAAGTCTAGAGTCTCGCGCACGGCTGACACGATTGACTGAAGCAGTGTGTCCAGATCCAGATTGGAATTTATCGTCGAGGCTACCTCTATGATGCCTGTTAACTTCTCGGCTCTTTTCCTGCTTCCACTAAGCTGGTGCTTGTAAAGCTCGGCGATTCTCTCTCGAGCAAGCTCGAGCTCGTCGGTGAGATGTAGGAGCTTCATACATCTCTCGTCCAGTGCAGACTTCGTTGCGACGAGCCTTCCGTTCTTGCCGTGCATTATCGCGACCCATACGGCAAGCAAGACGACTATCGGGACAAGAACGATCCCGGCCAGCGCAGCGGGCGTAAAGGAAGTCTGAACCCCGGGCACTATGTCGAACAACATAACGGATGCCGAGGCCAATCCTGATGCAAGGCTAAATGGCACTTGCGCGAACATCTTCTTACCTTCCTATGTTCCAGTCTTTGAAGTGGAAGCCTTTTGTTGCTCTGTTCTTTTTTCTCTTCTGTCGCACACGACGACACTACCTTGTAGAGATTTTCCGTGAATCTTGAGTTCTGAGGCAATGTCGCTCAGTTTCGCAACGTGTTCTATGACGTCGCTGTCGCTTCTGACGACAGCGATCGTGATCGACATTAGCGGAAAGCGTTCTATTTCACCGCGGCGGTTCTTGACTTCGAGACAGCCTTTCTTGCGATCCTCGGCGTTGTAGAGAAACTGAACCCTCTGGTCGAATTCAGAGGTGATTTGTTCACCTATTATTTCGGCGTTGCTCGAAGAGCTTATGTAAACAAAGTCGTCGCCCCCGATGTGACCGACAAAATCTTTTCCGGTACCCTTTTCTTGTACTGCCTTCAGCAAAATGGAAGCAGTCATCTTTATGGCCTCGTCGCCCCTGTGGTAGCCGTAGTAGTCGTTGAAGGCCTTGAAGTTATCTATGTCACACAATGCAAACGCAAAGGGGATCCCGGAGTTGATTCTGTCATTGGCCTCTTTCTCAATCGAGAAGTTCCCCGGAAGACCCGTGAGCGGATTCGCGTCGCGCTGGGTCTTACTCCACTGCAGCACGGCTTTGACGCGTGCAAATAGTTCCTTTGCAGCGTAGGGCTTGGTCACATAATCGTTGGCCCCGCACTCGAAACCTTCTACTTTTTCGTTCGCGGAGGACTTGGCCGTGAGCATGATGATGGGTATGCGGCTCGTCTCGAACTTTGCCTTGAGCCTCCTGCATACCTCGTACCCGTCCATCTTTGGCATCATGATGTCCAGGAGGATCAGATCGGGCAGGTTGTGCGAGACCTCTTCAAGAGCCTTGAGGCCGTCTTCAACTGCCACCACGTCGTAGCCTGCACCTTCAAGCCGTAGCTTTAGCACCTGTCGGATGTTGGGCTCGTCCTCGACCACAAGTATTCTCTGGGGCACGTTGTATCCTCCAGAAACGGAAATCCACAAACAAATGGTGTTTTAGCGCCGTAAGTTCAGGGGACGCAATATCCGTGCCAGCCATCGCCTGTGGTGAGGCCATCGAATACCCGACGTAGCCATTTTACTGGCAACAGGTTAGAACGCACGGAAGGTGAGTTTGAGAGAACCCAGAGGTTGCCTTGTGGAGAGACGAATTGCAGCTTGCAAGTGGCATCTCATAACGCAACGTAGTAGGCTAACTTCTTTCTATTTCAAGAAGTTCCTCAAGAGTGGAGGCGGCTGTAAGACGAAGGGAGGACTTCTCTCCCCGAAGAAGTCTAAGAGTGCCGGCGACTGCCACCATGACCCCGTTATCGGAGCAAAGCTCGCGCGAAGGGATTACTAGCTGTACACCAAGGGTAGCGCAGGCCTTCTGTGATGCTTCTCTGAGGGCACGACTGCGGGCCACGCCGCCTGCAACGACCGCCTGTGTAGCTTTTTTTGCCCGACATGCTTCAACGAGTTTTTCGACAAGCGCCTCAACTACGACTTTCTCAAAAGAGGCTGCTACGTCTGCCTTCAAGTTCTCGTCGAGCGACGCTTGATGCTCGATGAAATACTTGACGGCAGTCTTTAGCCCGCTAAAGCTCATATCGAATCCCTTGCGCTTGAGCCTGGCCTTTGGGAAGGCTATCCGGTTAGGATCGCCGCGAGAAGAAAGTGCTTCTATCTCGGGACCACCGGGAAAACCGAGACCGAGCATCTTGGCAACCTTGTCTATTGCCTCGCCAGCAGCATCATCCACGGTGGAGCCGAGCAACTCGTAGTCTCCGAAACCTCTGACGTACATGAGCTCGGTGTGACCACCCGAGACACAGAGACCCACGAATGGCGGCTTGAGCTCATCGGTCTCGACCAGCGGAGCAAACAGATGGGCTTCAATGTGATTTACGCCAATGAAAGGCTTGCCCGTTGCAAAGGACACGGCTTTTGCAAAACAGAGTCCAACAAGAAGGGAACCAATGAGACCCGGCCCTTTGGTCGCGGCAATCGCATCGATGTCATCAAGCTCCACACAAGCTTCCGCAAGAGCTGTCCTTACCGTGGGGACGATGAGTCTGATGTGTTGTCTCGAGGCAATTTCAGGAACGACCCCGCCGTAGAGCTTGTGTATGGACTGAGAGGAGACCACGCTGGAGAGCACTTGTCGCGCGTCCCGCACGACCGCTGCCGCAGTGTCGTCACACGAGGTTTCAATTCCCAAGACAAGCAAAGCTGGACCCCTCTTTTGTCACATCGGCCGTCGCACGTCGAGATGGGACACTGGAGAAACTGCTAATTGGAATAGTCAGTGGTCTGGGACCGATAGACACTGATGCGATTACGGGCTCTCGAAAAAGCTGCCTGTGCCCTCAAAGTATCAATGCCAGGGAGGTCGGAGGTCAACCTTTGATCTGCTCTTTCCTTGGCTGCTTCGGCTCTCCGGAAGTCGATGCCACCGGCATGCTCAATCGCGTCAGCAAGCACGACAACGGAGTTGGCTGACACCTCGAGGAACCCTCCGCTAACGGCGTAGATGCTCTCTGCGCCTTGTTCGTTCTTCACGCTGAGTTTTCCCGGCTTGAGAGTCGCGACAAGAGGCGCATGATGCGCGAGGACGCCAAAGTAGCCATCTACGCCGGGGGCGACAAGCGAAACGACGCTGCCTTCATAGATCACCCTTTCCAGGGTGAACATTTTCAACTTGAAAGCCTCAGCCACGGCGTCTCCTTGCGCTACGTCTGGCGGTGAAATCGAGATCGGCTTTGCTGGCTTCTCTCGACACGGCGTCCCTCAGGTGTTGATTAGTCTTGTGGTTTGATAAATCACCCTGCGGCTTTTTTCATCTGCTCGGCTTGCTCCAGAGCTTCCTCGATCGTGCCAATCATAAAGAAGGCAGACTCAGGAACATCGTCGTGTTTTCCTTCTACTATCTCCTCAAACCCCCGAATGGTATCTTCTATTTTTACGTATCTGCCCGGTCTACCAGTGAATGCTTCGGCAACGAAGAAGGGCTGCGAAAGGAACCTCTGAATCCTGCGCGCCCTGGCCACGATTGTCTTGTCTTCTTCGGAAAGCTCCTCGATTCCCAGAATCGCGATGATGTCCTGAAGGTCCTTGTATCGCTGTAGCACCTTCTGAACGGCACGAGCGATGTTGTAGTGTCTCTCGCCGACGACCCTGGGATCCAGTATTCTCGAAGTGGAATCAAGGGGATCGACTGCCGGGTAAATGCCCAGTTGTGATATTTTCCTGGAAAGCACCGTCGTCGCGTCAAGGTGAGAAAAGGTAGTCGCAGGGGCCGGGTCGGTCAGGTCGTCTGCGGGAACATATATGGCCTGTACAGAAGTGATGGATCCAGTCTTGGTAGACGTGATTCTCTCCTGTAGCTCGCCCATCTCAGTGCCGAGCGTGGGCTGGTAACCAACCGCCGACGGCATCCTCCCCAGGAGAGCGGACACCTCCGAGCCTGCTTGTACGAAACGGAAGATGTTGTCTATGAAGAGCAGGACGTCCTGGTTCTCTTCGTCACGGAAGTATTCGGCCATGGTCACTGCGCTCAAACCTACCCTGAGTCTCGCACCCGGAGGCTCATTCATCTGGCCAAAGACAAGGACGGTCTTTGAAAGGACACCCGAACCCCGCATGTCAAGCCAGAGGTCGTTTCCCTCCCTTGTCCTCTCACCAACCCCCCCAAAAACAGAATAGCCGCCGTGCTCCGTTGCAATGCTCCTGATGAGTTCCATGAGAATGACGGTCTTACCCAACCCGGCTCCCCCAAAGAGACCTATCTTGCCGCCCTTGGCATAAGGGGCAAGCATGTCAATGACCTTTATGCCAGTCTCGAACACTGCAGTCTTTGTTTCTTGATCCTCAAACGAGGGAGGCGTTCTGTGGATGGGATATCTCTTCTCAGGGTGGGGAACCGGCCCGAGGTTATCTATTGTGTCTCCGGTAAGGTTAAAAATCCTGCCGAGCGTCTGCTCGCCAACCGGAACTGTGATGGGACCGCCCGTGTCAATGACTCTCATTCCCCTAACCAGTCCGTCAGTCGAGGCCATGGCGATGCAGCGTACTATATCGTCTCCCAGATGCAGCGCCACTTCCAGCGTCAGATCTATGCCGCGTTTCTCGTCCACGACCTTGAGCGCGTTGTAGATCTCGGGCAGCTCTTCCCCTTCAAACTGTACATCAACTGTCGGCCCTATGACCTGAACAACTTTCGCGAATCCGGTGCTTTTCGGGGCGTCAGACGCGACTCGTTCCATCAACTCCTCCAGGACCACGCACAATGAGTGTTGTGCGAAATCTCTCTAAAGAATCCATCTGTTGAAGGCATATCTATCAGGACCTGAACAACTTGAAACGCAGGATTCAATCGTTCCTTATCTCAACACATTATCTCAACACCTCGGCCGTTCCGACGATGTCTGCTATCTCCCTGGTAATTGAACTCTGTCGCGCCCTATTCGCAAGAAGCGTGAGTGCGTCCACCATGTCATCGGCATTCTTTGTGGCAAAGCTCATCGCCACCATGCGTGCCGAATGCTCGGAGGCGCATGATTCCGCAAACGTTGTGAACACCTTCGTCGCGACGTACTTTGGCAATAGTGTCTGAAGGAGTTCTTGAGCTTGCGGTTCATAAATGTATTCGCGTCCTTCCGCGGCACTCTCACTCTCGTCAAGCTCAAGCGGAAGAAGCTTGCTTGCAGTGACGCGTCTTGAACCTGCGGAAATAAAACTCGTGAATACTATCCATATCTCGTCCAGCTTTCCTTCCATGTAGAGATTGATTAGCTGGCCCGCGAACCTGCTGGCAAGACGCCGGTCCGGGGAAGCTCCCAGTTCAGTGATGGAACACAATGGTGTTCTTTCTTTTCTTCTGAAATGCCGAAAAGCCTTTCTTCCAACTGGCAGAAAGCGAACCTCCATAATCTTTCCACCTGGTGCGTCCGTCTCTTCTCGCGCCGCCGCTGTCGCGCTCCTCGCGGTTTCGCGAGCGAGACGCTCAGCTTCACGAATCACGTTCACATTGTATGCACCACAAAGTCCTCTGTCAGAAGCGACGATGCAAATCCCAATGGACTTCTTTTCTCTCTCGAAAAGAAACGGGTGAGCTATCCCGTCGGACCTCGAGCATACTCTCTTCACGATTGCTTCCACGCCGTCTGCATATGGCCGCGCCGAGAGAAGACGCTCTTGAGCGCGCTTGAGCCTTGCCGCAGAAACCATTTCCATGGCCCTGGCAATTTGCCGCGTGCTATTTATACTCTTTATACGTCTCCGTATGTCACGCAGAGACTGCATCGTCTCTATCCATCCTGTTCTATCATGCCCGTTAAGAGCTTCTGACTTAGAGTTTGCGGCCCGTCAAGCGGGGACCGCGCTCTCTTTGGCGACCTTCTCTGATTGGGCCTCGGATTGGAGCTTCTTCTTGAACATCTCCGTGAACTCGACGAGAGCCTTCTTGAGTTTTGCCTCTGTGTCCTCCGTCAGATCCTTTGACCTTCTTATCTCGTGTGGCACGTCTGGAAACTCACTGTCCAGAAAACCAACGAAATCCTTCTCGAACTGCCTCACGGAATCCACCGGCAGTTCGTCAAGATACCCGCCCACTGCCGCATAGATTATCGCCACCTGTCTCTCGAGCGACATGAGCTCGTACTGCGGCTGCTTCAGTATCTCGACAACCCGCTGCCCTCTTCCAAGCTGAGAAAGAGTGATCTTGTCAAGGTCTGCCCCGAATTGTGCAAAGGCTGCCAGTTCGTAGTATTGGGCAAGGTCCAGCTTCAGCCTGCCTGCCACTTTTCTCATGGCCTTGGTCTGTGCCTTTCCTCCGACTCTCGACACCGATATTCCAACGTTAATGGCGGGTCTTACCCCCGAATAGAAGAGATCGTTCTCGAGATATATTTGTCCGTCGGTTATCGAGATGACGTTTGTGGGAATGTAAGCAGAGATATCGCCTGCCTGAGTCTCAATAAAAGGAATGGCAGTCAGGGAACCCCCGCCAAGCTCATCACTAAGTTTCGCTGAACGTTCGAGAAGTCTCGCGTGGAGGTTGAAGATGTCACCGGGGTACGCTTCTCTTCCCGGCGGTCTTCTCAGAAGCAGAGATAGTTGTCTGTAGGCTTGAGCGTGCTTTAAAAGATCATCGTATATGACCAGGACATCTCTGCCCGTGTACAAAAATTCTTCTCCGATTGCGCAGCCAGCGTAAGGCGCAATGTAGAGCATCGGAGCGGGCTCACTGGCTGTGGCCACGACCACCGTCGTATGCTCCATCGCTCCATGATCCTCCAGGGTCTTGACTATACGGGCGACGGTGGATTCCCTTTGACCGATGGCAACATAGATACAATAGAGATGCTGTCCTTTCTGATTGATGATCGTGTCTATGGCGATCGCGCTCTTACCGGTTTGCCTGTCACCTATGATAAGCTCTCTCTGTCCCCTTCCGATCGGAATCATTGAATCTATCGCCTTGATTCCGGTCTGAACCGGCTGCTGTACGGGCTGTCGTTCGATCACGCTGGGGGCCCTGAACTCGATAGGCCGAAATTTCTTTGTCACTATGGTCTGCTTACCGTCGATCGGCTGACCAAGCGCGTTCACGACCCTTCCCAATAGCGTTTCTCCGACGGGGACCTGGGCGACCGTACCCGTTCTTGTAACAATGTCGCCCTCTCTGATTTTCTCATTGGAGCCAAACAGGACAAGACCAACAGTGTCTATCTCAAGATTAAGCACCATACCCATTGAGCCATCGGGGAATTTGACAAGCTCTCCCATCATCGCGTCGTCCAAGCCCCAAACTCTGGCTATGCCGTCGCCGACCTGAACGACGGTACCGACGCTTTTCATTTCCAGCTTGCCTCTGTACTTGTCGAGCTCCTGCCCGATGACCGTGCTTACCTCTTCTGGTCTAAACGCCATGGGCTCTCCTTTGGGTGATCCTTCGAAATCCTATCGTATCTATGATTCAACTGCGAGTGCTTCAGTTCCTCAGTTTATTGCCGTGGCCAGAAGCCTGTTTTTCAATTCCTCAAGTTCAGTGCGCATGCTTCCGTCTATGATTTTTCCATCCAGATAGACAATGATTCCACCGAGTATGGCCTGATCAACCTTGGTTTCGATCAACACGGTTTTGCCTGTCAAGGCTTGTAACCTTGAAATAAGAAGATCCTTTTCACTCTTTTCCAGTGGCACTGCGGATACGACCACCGCTCTCTGCAAGCCCTTTCTTTCTTCTTCCATTCGCGTGTACTCTGAGAGAATCTCGGGAAGCAAGGCAATCCTCTTTCGTCTGAGCAGCAACTGCAGAAATAGCCACGTCGAGCTCTTCACTTTTCCCTTGATCGTGTTCTCAAAGAACGTCGTCTTTTCCACGTCCGAAACTTCTGGAGATTTGACAAATGAGTGCAGCGTGGGAATCTGACGGAGGAGCCCCACAAGGCTTTCCATGTCACTGCGCACGGCGGCAGTTTCATCCGTCTCCTGAGCGAGATGAAACAGCGCTTCCGCGTATCTTCTAGGAACGCTTGAAGTCGGCATCTACCTGGTCCAAACCCTTTATGAAGTCCCCGATCATCTTTCTGTGTTTTTCAGCGTCCAGAGTCTCCCGCAGAATCTTCTCAGAAGCTCTCACGGCTATGTTGACAACGTCGTTTCTCAATTCCACAAGCGCCTGCGCACGATCTCTTTCGATTTCATCTCTTGCGCGACCGAGCATCTCTTTCACGTCCGCGCGGGCTTCTTCCTTGATCTCGGAGGCAACCTTCTGCGCATTCCTTACGGCTTCCTGCAGTCTTGCCCTGGCCTCTGCATCGATTGACTTGAGCTTGTCCTCGTACTGCTGCCGGAGTTTCTCCATGTCCAGCTTGCGTCGCTCGACGTCTTGAAGCTCTGACTGAACACGTTTCTTTCTGTCTTCCAGCATTCCCAGCACAGGCTTCCAGGCAAATCGCTTCATTATCCACAGGACGATCAAGAACCCGAGGATCTGCGTCACTATTTGACTGTAATCAAGCTGCATTAACCACCCCGGCAAGGCAAGCCCTGCCGTCTTTCCTACGGAAGAGGACAGAGATCACACGGAAAGCACGTCTCGAAAGGTTGAGCGCAATGCTTTAGCCGATTCTTCCCTGAAGAACAAACATCGTCACAAGCGCGTAAATTGTGAGAGCCTCGATGAAGGCGAAACCGATGATCATGGCGAGCTGGATTTTCCCGGCTGCCTCAGGCTGTCTTCCAATCGCTTCCATCGCCGCTGCACCCATTTTCCCAAGAGCGAGTCCAGAACCCAACGCGGCTATAGAAACAGCCAGAGGGACCGACAAGCCGAGTGCACTTTGAAAAGTCATTTCTCAACCTCCCTTTGCTAGTGCTCCTCGTGAGGAAACATCATGAGGAAGTATATAGTGCTCAAGACAGAAAACACAAGCGCTTGAATCGCACCCGTCAATATCGCAAGAAACACAAATGGGAAATGAAGCGGGATTCCAAGTGGCAGTTTCAGAAATCCGACAATGCTGATTCCCAGCCCGACAAAAACGGCAATCAGAACGTCTTCTCCCAGGACGTTGCCAAAAAGTCTTACCGACAAGCTGAGCGGCTTCGCCAGCTCCGTGATTATGTGAAGTGGAAACATCAGTGGAACAAGCAGTATCCCGGCAAGGTCGCGCGGACGACCCGCAAAATGGTCTATGTAACCCAGAATCCCGAGCTTTCTGATCCCGGTGTATTGCACATATATGAAAACTGTGATGGCCAGTGCCGCGGTGGTGTTGATGCTTGAAGAAGGTGATTTCATTCCTGGAATTAGCCCAAACATGTTCATGCAGAAAATGTAGATGAACAGTGTCCCGAGGAAAGGAACGTAGTTCTTTCCTTCTTCGCCGAGTATGCCGCAGACAAAATTGCTGATCCCTTCGACGACCATTTCGAGGAAATTCTGGAGACCTCCAGGTACGAGCTTAGGCTTCCTGGAAGCAAAATAGGAAAGCACACCCAAGAAAACTGCAATGAGAAGCGAAAAGAATACGTTTTCCCAGTGGTGAAGGAATTGGGCAAACGGCATGGAACTGAATTTGTCGTAGATAAGGGTGATTATGTTCGGAAGCTCCGGAGGACCTTCCGGACCTGCTCCTGCGTTCTCCACAGCCACCACCACGTTAAGAAGAAACACCGTCTATCCCTCGCTCAGTAATGGTCATGCTAGAACTCTTGAGCATAATTTTCTCGTCTTCTCTCGTTCAATTTCTGAGCCACAAGAGCACCGAACGCCTTTAGCAGAATGACTGACAATATGAGAGAAAAACCTGAGACGAGACTTGCCAGTGGGAAAACTTCGGCTCTTAAGAGGAGAAAACCTGCGGAATAGAGGACCGGAAACTTGAGAAGCGCAACGCATGCGACCCTGGATTTGCTCGGGTTCTCTGCTCCAAACAGAGTTTTAACCAGCGAAATGATGGCCAGAAGATTCAGCATGCTCCAGAGTGTTCCCAGGAGAAAGCCTGACCCACTTGCCGGAGAAATGTAAGCCGCAAGGAACAGGGCAACTAGAGGCGCAATTAGCGCGCTTGTTCTGCCGACTCTCGATAAGAACTCAAAACCCAAATTGGAAAAGCTCCGGAAATAACGAGTGGGCTCAGTCATCGCTGGATTGAGTTTCTTTGCCAACTCTCACGATGATTCTGTAAACCTCCCTCACGCCAGCCACAAACCCCAAAACGATGAAAACAATCCACAGAAAAGAAGTGTTGAATCTCCCATCCAGGAACCGCCCTATGAAGTACCCCAGAATGGGGGAGACCATAAGAAGAAAAGGTATTACTGTGACGAGCCCCGCCTGCCGCATCATGGCATACTTGTGTTCTGACTTCTTCTCCATAACTGCTTGCATCTCCGCCTGTTAGCACTTGTGCAAGATCGTCTGGAGGAACCGCAACAGGGATGAGGCGCGTGTCGCTCCAAAGAACTTATTGATACACGCGAAAAACTCCCAAGTCAACATGTTTTTGGAGGAGTCTCGAACGGGATAGCGGGGAGAACCACGTACGGGATGGTTCCGTTCCGCTAACGGGTCATGGAGATGAACTCCGAATCGGCTCTGGATAGACGCATTGCTCGCCTTGTCTCAGCTTCGGCAAGTGGGGGCGCAGGCCATCCCGTGCCTAAGGCACTACCCAATCACGTCCACAGCAACCACCCTGCCAGAGGAAAACCTGGCCCCCTCGAACAGAAATTCATTGGGCAAGAACCGTGCCCTCCTGGCGATGTCTTTTAAACATCAAGCCAAACTGACAGCGCCGTGGAGACATTTTGTACTCGGCCCAACCACAATGGATTAGGGCTGAGATGAAAGACCTTGTGGCGAATCAATCTGACTAATGTGGCGAATGTGGGGTTCTAAACGGTGAACACAGTTCACGGAAGGTATTAACTTTGTTCTCGATCAGGAGGTTGAGCGGGTCGGAATCGCTACCCGACTTTGATGTTTCCCTCTCGGACAAGTTTGGCAAAAGCCTGAGTCACTCCTGGGTCGAACTGGCTCCCAGATTTTTTCTCCATCTGGGAAAGAGCTTCTTCGACGGGCAGCGCGTCCCTGTAAGGTCTGTCGCTCGTCATCGCATCGAAGCTATCTGCTACGCAGGCTATACGGGCGAACAGAGAAAGCTCGTTGTCCTTCAGCCCGTCAGGATAACCCTTTCCGTCCAGACGTTCGTGGTGATGCCTGACTATGTCGATTGCTTTCTCAAGAAATCTGATACCGGTCAGGATGGAAGCACCGGTCTCGGGATGGCTTTTAACAATTTTCCACTCCTCTTCGTCAAGAGCCGTGGGCTTCCAGAGGATCTGTTCGTACACTCCGAGCTTGCCAATGTCGTGCAGAATCGCGCCGAACCTTATGTTCTCTATTTCTTCGGGGCTAAGACCCATTCCTTCCGCGATCGCAGTTGCATATTCGGCCACCCTTTCGGTATGGCCGCGGGTATAGGGATCCTTTGCTTCGATCGTGTTAACGAAAGCCTTTATGGTGGCAAGGTAGGTTTCCTGGAGTTCGTTGTAGAGCCGCGCGTTCTCTATGGCGATGCCGGCGGAGCTGGACAGGCTTGCCAGCATCTCCATGTCGAGTTGAGTAAAACCGTTCCCGTGCACCCTTTCACCCAGTAGAAGGACTCCGATGAAACGTCCTTTCACGTGAATGGAATGACACAGTATGAAACCGGCCGCGGCAATCGTCTTGACTTGATCGCCGACGCCAGGATAGCCCTCCAGCTCGTCGATACCAAGCGGCTTCTCGTGCGAGGCGAGTATGGAACCGAGGGGACTGTCAAAGGTAATCTGGAGGTTCTCGACGAGTTCCAGCCTTGCACCCTTGGAAAGGGAGTGAACAAGCACCCTTGAATCCCAGCCCTCCGCAAGGAGGAAACATGCACTTTCTACCCGCAACTGACCGACTACGGTAAGTAGGAACGTATCAAGAAGAGTCTCGAGCCTGAGGCAACTGTTGAGTTGCTGACTAAGACCTATCAGGGTGTCCTTGCTGTAAAGGAGCCTCTTGAGTTCGTTGTTGACCCTTTCGAGTTCCTGTTCGCCGCGCTTGATCTCCTTCTCCAATTTTACGCTGACGTCTGAGAGAGTCTTGCTGTCCTCAGACCCCTTGAAGATTCTATCTATTTTTGTGAGAAGCTCTCTTGGCGAAAAGGGCTTCATCAGGAAATCGTCAGCGCCCTTCAAGAGACCCTCGAGCCTCGACGTAGCGTCGCAGTGACCCGAAATCAGTATCACGGGCGGGCGACTCTCGCCGTTGTCTTTCTTGAGTGCCGCGCAGACTTCAAAGCCATCCACCTTGGGCATCTTCACGTCAAGAATGGCGAGATCGGGCTTGTGCTTGTCCGCCACTTCGAGGGCTTCTCGCCCGTCAAGCGCGGATACGACCTCGTATCCGTTCTGAGAAAGGGTTATGTAAAGAAGCTCGACTACCCTGGGGTCGTCGTCTGCTATGAGCACCTTTCTCCTGCCGGTGCGTTCATTTTGGGGAGCTGCTATGTTTTCTTTCACTTCTGTCATTGTTAATAAACTAGACCGTAAGCCTGCACGCCCCCGTCTCACACACTGAACCACTGACGAGTGGTTCCAGCACGATAACGGTGACGCCACTATCGAGTACTATTGCTCCATCCACGGCAGGAGCTTTCTTGAGCCATTGTGCCAATTCTCGAAAGGCCGCCTCTTGTTTCCAGAGAACTCTCTCAGGAACAAGGACTGCCCGCCTGTCATTCTCCTCAAGAAAAACAGCAGGAATCTCCATTAGCTTCTCCACTGGAGGCTTCAGACCCACAAGCTCCCACAAATAGCGCACTGGAAATGAAAGGCCGTCCCTCTGAACGCACGGCGGTATGCGTGAAGAATCGATCTCTGTTTGGAGCAGCATACCGGCCTGCCTCACGAGTGCCCATCTAACTGCATAAAGCTCTCCCTGGGTCTCGATGACGAGATAGAATCCCTTCTTTCTTTCGGTGCCGCTCTCGTCGAGTTGGAGAGGCTCACGATCTTCCACAACTACTCTCCTTCCTGATTGTCTGCTGCTGAATCTCCGATGAGAAAGTCTTCGCTAGAGAGCGTTTCAATACGAGAGGACTCCGGCATCGGCGTAGGGCTCTTCCAGCTTTCCCCCTCTGCAAGAGATCTTGTCTGGTCGTGTACTGCAACGGCCTTGCGACTCACTCGTTCGGCCTCGCTCGATGCCTTCTCGGTCAACCTCGAAAGCTCCTGCACTTTGGTGAGCAGCTTTCCAACTGCATCGTCTAACCTGGACGCTATCCGGTCGAGTTCGGCCTCGGCGTCTTTACTTTCCAGCATGAACTCGCCTGGTCCGAGGCCGAGGGTGCGCGTTTTGATCCTTACTTCTTCTTGAGACGCGTGTATGGCGCGAATAACAGAGTCAACCTTCGTTTCTATTTCCTTGACGAGGGCTGCGCTTTCATCGCTGCAACCTCTTGCAAAGTCTGCCAACTTACGTATCTCTTCGGCCAAAACACTCATGCCAGGCAGAGAAGCTCTTGCTGCCTCAACCGCAACGTTCAGTGCCAGAACCGAGGCCCTGTTTGCAATTCGTTCGGAACTTCTGGAGAGAGCGTTCGCCTTTATGAGTCCCTTGGTAAGCTCTTCTATTCCCCTTGCAGCAGTCTCGATGACCTTTGTCACTGCGTCACGAATGCCTTCTTTGGGCGGCTTCACTCCCTGTTTCTCTTCAGGCCTGCCCACGATCAAATGGAGCTTTTCCTTGGCCTCGGTGACGAGTCTCGACACCTCTCTGGCTGCGACAAGTGTTTCTGTCGATTCGAGGAAACTTCTTTCCGCGTCTGTTGCCAGTTGCTGACTCGCTTCTCTGTTCTCGCGCAGGTCCTTCTCTATATTGCGCATCTCTTTCACAGACGCCTTGCGAAGCTCAGAAAACTCGGGGAGTAACCTATTCACAAGGGACACTAGCCTTCCAGGAACCCCTTCCTGCTCTGGAAGCGGCACGAATGGCGAACCCACCAAGACCTCTTCAATCGCATTTCCTATCCGCTGAAGCTGCTCCTCAAGCTCGGAAAGCCTACGTGAAGCCGCAGCCTGATCCTTGCTGCCTCTGCTGAGCTGTTCGAAACGCTTTGCGAGCACGTGGAACTCTACGTCTTCTTTGAGCGGACCGGGTATTCCGCTCTCAGGCAGTCGCGTGCTTTCGGCCACTTTTAGAAGGCACTGTACTCCTCTGCCCGCGACACGTGCGACGTAAAGGAGAACCATGAGTTCGACAACGATAAAGACCACGGCCAGGGCAAGCGCTCCCAGCACGATTCTTGTCTCCAACCCCTTGGACGCAACCCACAGCGAGGAGGGGAACCAGCCGGTTGCGAACCAGAGGGCGGCAACCAGGACCAGTGCGACAACTACAAGTGGTACGAATGCGAACAGAATCAGTCTTTTTCTCAGTGCCTCTTCCATCTCATCACTCCTCAGACAGCGCAGCAGAGATCGGCAACTACTGAATTCGTCTCTCGTTCTCTGCCGTGACTACGCTCTTCGGTAACGCGGCAGTTCTCATTCCCTTTAGCAACGTAGAGGTCAAACAGGCGCTCAAGGTGCTTTCTCCGCATGTAGCAAGTTTTGCCTCTGGCATTCTCGAGTGTACTCATGTCGTTGCCCATCCTGGGAGGCTCATCTACTCTGGCGGCTAACATGGCACCTCTTATTGACAAGATCACAGCATAGTCGTCTGTCTTTCCACTCTGTCTTAACCTTTCATGAGTCGACCTCTCGGCCGAGCCCCCAAAGAAAGAAACCAACGGGACGGGCTCTCCCCTGAACAGAATCAATCCCTTGACGCCCGGGGAGGCGCCGGGGATCCTGCTCACTCTTTCAATTTCGGTACAGCCCCAAACTGATTCTATGTCGATAAAAATCTGAGTGGCTCGATATCTAAGCACCATTACAGCATGCGCGGGCGCGTGCGGGCGCGCGTTTACGGACCCGTTGGCTGGCGCGTTGGCTGGCGCGCCCCCTTCCAATCTACCCGACTCACTCGACTCTCTAGCGTAGCTTATCTCATTGTAGTCGTTAACGTCGGTGGCCATCACAGAAGATACCCCCTTCAAGCCTCGCTGAGCAAGCTGGACACAATAGTACGTTGGAATCAGTAGCAGATAGTATGCCACCCCGGCGGCTCCAGGTCATAAAGCTACTGGGCTGGCCTGCAATCAATTGGCCCTTCACGACTCCGGGATACAGAACGCGGGCCTTTGCACAGAAAGTCAGGGCCATTGCACTTCGCAATACCAATTGCATAAAACACTGTGCCGACCGGAACTGGCCAGGGCACGGTGGAGTTCAAGGCAAAAGCACTCTCCAGTGACATAAGTTGCGCGAATTCGCGACCGGGAACGGCGAGGGGGTTGTGACCCGCCACATAAAACAAGGGGCATCCTTGGCCAAGGCCAAGCATGCCCCATCCTCTCGACCAGGGTGGTGTGCCTTTGTTCTCCAACAACTACGCACTCGTTGCGCGAGGGTGGCTGGCTAACGCCAGACTTCTTCGCGCAGCAACCCTACCACCCTCAATCCCACAACACTCCATTCCCGAAGTTATCCCCCCTATAATCACCCAGGATCATCGCAAACACCTGACACACCAGCCAGTCAAGGAACTTCCCACTCTCCAGAGCCCAGTCACAGAAAGGCTCGGCACACAACCTCCCAACAGGCGCAGCAACGAACAACACCAGAATAAGCACCACAACAAACACCTTCAAAGCAAGTCACCTCCTCTCACTTCGCCGCTCGCTGCAACGTATCCACGATCGCTCCCACAACTTCAAAATTCGCTATGTTCTTGAGCTCGATACTACCAAGAGGAAACTTGACAAGCCCACTTGGGTACCCATTCCCCGGATTACACCACACAGAAGTCTTCGTCACAACTATAGCCATCTTCCTCGAATCATACAGACTCGTCTGCAACAAGTCAGACCAGAAGACGATCGCCTCACTCTCCACCCGTTTCCCATCCTTGTCAGTTAGCACGAACTTCGTGCTCCTAGTGAACACCACTCTCTCAACTCTCCTAAGCCCCACTCCAAACCCCAACCACTCACCGGGCTCACCCACCTGAAGCTCCACAGCCTTCATTCCATCAAGCTCAGCAGGCTTCTTAGCCAGGATCTCCTCATTCAAACCAGGCCGCGACTTGCCGAACCCCCCAACAGCCCAGGAGCTATCGGGAGCCCACCAAATATGAGGCAGCTTCTCCTTCTTAGCAGCCTCGCACTCCCGACTCGGCGCGACCGCCGCGAGAAACAAACCAATCAGAATGGACACACCAACACAAACACACAACACAAATCGCGATAATTTCATCTACACCCACCTCGTATCAACCCCTTGAAAATCCAAGCCGGCGCGATGAGCGCTCACGATCGACCATCGCGCACGCACTTCACCAACCCGACCTTTCAGCGGGCCAAACCGCGCCAGCCAGAAACCACACGCAACCTGACTAGCCGCCAAGCAGCCAGCAGAGACCTCTTCAAGCCATCCCACTCCCAACGCTCACTCTCGCGATCCCACATCAACATTTGCTACGCACCTCCCAGAGTGTGCCCAATGTTTCCGAGTTCGAGGACTTGTCGCCACAGTGCGTTAGCGGCCATTGGGCCTTCCGAAAATTGTTTGGTGACAAGAAACGACCCCAACTTGTTTGATAACAAAAAACGAGCCCGTTCGACCTGTCACAAGAAGTATTGCACATACGCAAAAAATTGTCAATAGGGAAACGAAAGGCGATTGACACAAAACTCTTGCCGCTTCGAACGAAAGGGGCCCTCGTCCGACCACTACAGAGCCCTGGTCTTCCTCACGACCATTCCACTTCG
>Ga0315291_10001054_pt1 | contig 37039 bp, 43 predicted proteins | sample YL17G12_20_MG_FD_203070 | JGI IMG/M metagenome (GOLD analysis project Ga0315291, IMG submission 203070) | Sediment microbial communities from Yellowstone Lake, YNP, Wyoming, USA - YL17G12_20 | ecosystem: Environmental > Aquatic > Freshwater > Lake > Sediment | place: USA: Wyoming | collected...
AACTGACGAGAGAAGCGATTGACAAGTACAAGGCGCTCTTTGTCTCCAGAGTTATCCACCAGATCAACACGAACTGGGCAACAGAAGAACCCAACAGCGAAACCTGTTGCCCCACAAAGAATTTCAGATAGTTCTTGAAAGTCTTCTGATCAGCTTGCGTTTCCATGCACGGCGAATTCGTCACTGAGTAATATAAAAGATGCCAAACAGCAATTCGCATTTGACATGTGATAGTCTGCGTTAATCCTCAGAAAATCAGATCGTAGCATCTTCTTAAGCTTCATCATCATGCACAATCATTGATCTGCCCAACGCAAAAGCAAATAAAGAAATTCGCGGAGATTACACGGGAGAGGTTCGAATTTGTCTTTTTTCTTAGGCAAGGAAATATCGAGTGAATCTTCGGTTGAGCTGCCAGTGAAGGCATTCCATCGTCACTTTATGGCTCTTGGCGGCAGCGGGTCAGGAAAAACTGTGCTCTGCAAATGCGTTATGGAAGAAGGCGTGAAAAACAACATTCCGCTGGTAATAGTTGATCCTCAGGGCGACATTGCTTCTCTAGCCTTGAGGGGCAACCCAGCAGAAATAGAAAGTCATGGAGGATCACTGGCTTTCCAAGAAGAGTTCTTTGAGAAGGCAAGAATAGCAATATTCACTCCCGCCAGCAGTAAGGCCATTCCTATCAGCGTTAACCCATGCAGATTCCCTTCAGAGGACACGCCTCGGGAGGAAGCCATTCTGGCTCTTGACATGACGGCTACTTCCCTTTCAGGTTTCCTCGGGTATGACCTGAATACTGATTCTGGAAGAGGAGCCAAAGCTTACCTGTTCACGATACTGGAGCACCTGTGGAAAGAAGGACAGACGATAAAAGACCTTGGTCATTTAGCAGATTTGGTTCTCAGGCCTCCCCTGAAAATCGCTGGAACCCTCTTCAATCTTGTCACAAGAAAAGAGCCGCAGGAAATCGCCAGAAAACTGCGCTTCCTCACAGTAGGAACGTCTTCATTGATGTTCAAGATGGGGGTTCAAATCGACATCGAAATGTTCATGGACCGTAGCGATGGCAAAGTGCCGGTCAACATAGTATATTTGAACACGCTGAGTTCTCCAAATGACAAGCAGTTCTTTCTGGCCACGCTTCTCAAAGAGCTCTACTGCTGGATGCTGAAGAATCCTTCTGAGGAAGTCCAAATGCTCTTCTACGTGGATGAGATCGCTCCGTATATTCCGCCCTACCCTAGGAACCCACCATCGAAGGAAGCTTACTCGTTTCTTTTCAAGCAAGCGAGAAAATATGGAATCGGGCTTGTTGCGGCTACGCAAAACGTGACTGACATTGACTACAAGGCGTTGGCGCAGGTGAACACTTGGTGTCTGGGCCGAATGATGACGAACCAAGACATTTACAGAGTGCAGAAGATCATACAATCAGTAGATCCGATCAGGGCCGAAATGGTTCTTCAGAGGCTTCCAAGTCTTCGTACAGGCGAATTTCTCATGCTCTCTCCTGACTTCTATGAGGATGTAGTGGATTTCCAAGTCAGGTGGCTAGCCTCTGGTCATCAAACATTGAATGAGAAGGATCTTCCCCTGTACGTGTCGCCTGAAATGAAGATGTTCTACGAGAAGTATATGATAAGAGAGGAGGCAGTGGCTGAGAAGCATGTCGTACTGATCGCGCCTGCACAAGCCCCTGTGACCTCTGTCATGCGCCCGCAAACGCGACCGCCTGAAGAGCGAATCCAACTGTTCCTCAATTCCGCAAGAAGAGGGGTGCCAGTCGATTCCATCACTGAGAATCTAGATGTTGAGGCAAAGGAAGCGGAAGAAGCACTTCGTAAGCTGGTCAACAAAGGAACTGTGAAAAAAGGACGCGTCAAGGGAAGCGATGAATACGTCTATTGGCTGTCGAGGTTCGATTTTGAGCCTTCTAAGAACATCATCGGAGAAGTCTTAACAATCCCTGTGAGGATCGCTGAGGCAGAGGCCATAAAGAGAGTCAAACCTATGCTGGAAGGCGGGTTGCTCTTCAAGAATGAAGAGGTCTATGACACCAAGTTTTCATATATTCCAATATGGAAAGTGTCAGCTTCGCGCGAGAAAAAAAGATTCTTTTTTTTCAGTAAAGAAGAGCTGGACGAGTACTATCTCAGCGCTGAGAATGGGGCAATAATGTCATTGAGCAAGAAGTCGATAGTCTTTCACAAGCTGATGACGAAAGGAGCGGAGAAAATCAGGAATCTGGACGATGATGAGGATATTGCTTTTGTTCCGAAGCTTCCCAACGAGGTTGATGGGTTCCCCACAATAAGGGTGGGAATGAGCAAAGTCTACAGAGCGCTTGAGCTGAAGTTGGGAGTCAAGCCTTTCTCCGCGGAAATCGTGCTGTTACCGGTTTGGACCTTGAAAATAAGACACAAGAAAAGATCAACCGGTCGTGCCATAACGATTGATGCTGCGACGGGTCGCACTCTAGAAGGACACCTTCAAAATGTTCTCGGCGATTGAAGATGGCGATTGTCTTAACAACCAAGACGTTTATGGCGCGGTGGTGTACTGCCTCTCTATCTTCTTCTTAGAAGAACCATGTTGATGTTGCTCGGAGACTTAGCTTTTTCGAGAGGCTTGTCGAGGTACCAAGTGCTTTCGGTTCCTTCCCACCATCCCAGAAACTTGAACTTGTCATTGAGTTTTATTAAAGCCTTGAACTCCTGTGGAAAAACGAACTTCAAATCCTCGCTACTCTCAAAATTCATCCTTTTCCCATGATCGTTGACTTCAAGCGTGATCTCCTCAGTGAATATCTGATTGACTATTTCCCTCCAGTGAGTGTCGTAGGTAGTCTTCACTTTGACCCCATCCCTTTCCATTTCCCAGCTTTGTCCTCTGGTCCCTGTCCAATTGACGCACATGTTTTGAATAAGGTACAGGCCTCCTTTTTTCAGAGAGCGCGCCACGGAATCCAAATGGTTGAGAAGTACCTCATTCGACTCAACAACTAGAGAACCCATCATTATGAATGCGAAGTCTGCTTTCTTCTTCAGCTTGAAGTCACACATGTCAGCTTGCACAGTCTCTACTCTGAGAGATTCGTCCTTTGCCTTTTCAAAAAGATACCCCAGCATTTCAGGAGCCAGATCCAATCCCACTGCTTCATAGCCTCTCCTTGCTATCTCTCTCAACTGTAGGCTTGGCCCACAAGCTATGTCAAGAAAACACTTGACCTTGATCTTGCTGAACTTCTTGATTAGAATTTCAAAGGCGTCAACTTGCTTTTTCACGTCGAAGAAGCTGAATGCAATCTCGTAATAGAGTGGCTGTTTGTATATTTCCATGCCTACAATATCACTCAACTTGGCAAATAAGCCTAGCGAGAAAGGTGATCATCAGGCGTCATTACAGCTTATTGCCTATTTCATATGCTAACAACATTGAAATACGACAAGCACTGAACTGTGCTCAGAACATGAAAAGTCTATGAAGCAAACAGAGGGTGAACGATTGAGCTCAATCAAGGATAACAAACTAGCCGCGCCTTGCGGTCTTTATTGTGGGGCTTGTGTTGATTACTTGGTATATAAGAAATGCCATGGTTGTGGCTGCGATTGTGGAGAATGCGCAGCTTCGGCACATCATAGGCAATGCGACATCTACAATTGCTGTGTCAAACAGCGAGGCCACGAAGCTTGTTACGAGTGTGAAGAATTCCCTTGTTCGATGCTCATACAGTTCTGCTATAATCCTGTTTGGCTACATCATTTGCCGGTTTTAGAGAACCTGCGAAGACGTAAGACCATTGGAACAGGAAGATGGTTGAAAGAGCAAAAGAGAACTTGGAGCAACGAGTGGTATCTGAAGAGATGGCTTTGGTTCCAGAGAGAGTGCGAAAACAGGCTAAAGGGATCTCTGGAAGAATCAAAAAGCACTCTGACCGAGAAAGAATAGTGAGAGTTTAACCATGAATTGCTGAGGATTCGTTAGTAGACGCCGGGATGCATCAATCCATACGTTATGCGCACACACTTATTCTTCTATCTCGAATAATTCGGACGCAGACCTGCTTGAAAGGTCTAGTGATGCCTCTCTGGACTCCTCCTCGGATGAGATGCTTCTGACAGAGTCCAGTACGTCCTTCTTTAGCTTCAACCTGAGCTTTCTGCCTTCTTTCAAGAACAGCACGCTAAGACCTTTGCCTTTCTCGAGTTTTATGTTGCATTTTCCCATCGTGCAACCAGTTGTGAACTGAACACCATCGACAAAACATGAAGTCGGAGGTGAAGGACTAGTCATAACTGTAGCCGTGGTTTTGAAGCAGTCTTTGCCAAGTGTGGAATTGGCCAGCAGACCAGCCTTCACACCTAAGACTAGGAAGGGGCCTAGGTGGCCGTGAAACTCCATAATGTGCTTGACTAATTCATCTGTAACTGAACCGTCTTGAGATTCGTGTTTCATTGCCTGTCCTTCGTTCGGTCTTCTTTGCTTCACTGATCCTGACTAAACTTGTGTTCTATTTATCCTCCAGTTTTACGATCTTGCAGCATCTTCGTTCCAGATGACCCATTAAGTCTATTCCTGCATGTGCCCTTTCCTCCTCTTCTTCAAGATACTTCTTGAAGCCTACTTGTTTGACGCGAGCGTAGTTCTCAACGACAAAAGGGTACCATTCCCTGTGGTACTCAGTGTGCTTGCACGTTAGATAATCGTTACATAGAAGGCAGCTTTCAAGTTTTTTTCTAGGAGCGCATTTTCTGTTTTCGCAGGGTGCACCACCGCCATTCAGGCACATGGGGCATTGTGCGTCAGCAAACCATTCTAAGCCCTTTCTGAACTCTTCGAACTTGAATGATTTGACCACATCGCTTACCCAGTCATAACGGACTGTGTCAACGAGTCTCTTCAACTCCCTTGCGATCATCTTCACCCTCCCATTCCCACTAGGGCATTGACCGCAGTAAACACCACATATTCCGTGCTGAGAGTTTTTCTTTTCCATTCCAGAATCACCAATGCCAACTAGAGGAATACTTGACACTGATAAAAATACTTGTGCTTTTCCATCGATTCAGGAAATCAAGAGACCAAGAAGTCTAGTAGAAAGAATCTTATGCGCCGCATCTTGGGCATCTACTTTTGATCTCAGCAGTCCACTTTCTCACGAGTTCTTGGCTGTCAACTTTCTCATGTTCAGTCTTGGCCAGCATGCCCACTAGAAGGGCGCCAGTTCGCACTTTTTGCAGTGATTCTCGGTTTTTGCACGTTTTTGTCTCGCTGCATTCCATGCAGTCGGACAGTTTCTTGCTCGAAGCGCAGGTTCTGATTGCAGTTCAATCGTCTTCTAGATCCAAGATGATGCAGCCTGGAAAAGACTGAGGACATCCAGTGTTACTTTGAAAACCAAGGTTAGCCGTGTCCAAGCTCTTGGCATACTGATCTAAGCCTTGTGAGAACTTGCATGGAAGATTGACTAGCCCCTCATAGACCGCCTTATGATGGACGAACAAGGGAGCAGGAAGAGACTACTGGCGTCTTCGCCCAATGCTTCATCAGCAGTCGTAGCTTTCTCCAAAATGCTGCGAGGCAATCGCCACGTCATTTCCATCGATGTGACCATTATGGTTTATGTCATACAGATAGTCCCATCTGGGAGACGGCGGAGGCCCTTCCCATGCTCCAAAGCGCCAGGCTACGTTACCTATGTCTGTCCCCGTCACACAGCCACACGCATCCACGTCTCCCAACCCCCTGTAGTCTATGCTGTTCTGGAAAATGGACATCAGAGTGTTCGTCCAGTCTGTCTGGTTGTAAAGGTCAGAATCACTCTTCGGATGACTATAGTATGTCCCGTTCCACCGCACCCAAAAACCGAGGAAATCCTGAGGCTCGTCAGTCTTCATTATTTGCCAAGTGCGGTTAAAACCGCCTGAAACCTGGCGTTCGTAATTCCACGGAGGAGCATCATTCTGCAGGTCGTAGAGATCGAACAGAGCACCTGCCACTCGACCTATAACGCTGTCACTATCAGCCCAGCCTAGGGTTGCCCAAGACTGATTCTCAAAATCGTATGTTCCCCCCAATCCGTCATACTGCCCGCTGTTCTTGACCGCAAGTGGAAAGTAGTATGCCCAACCTTCAGTCCACGCCATAGTCCTATTCACGACCTCGTAAACGCTCGGATAATCACCCGTGGCGTTCGTCGGCCAATGCCAATTGAACATGAAGTGCATGGAGTAGTGACCATACTCGTGAAGAATAGTGTCCGTGCGGTTGTAGGTGTCCACGGGAAGATACATGCATTTGTCTTCCTGAACGTAATGGGGAATTTGACCGTAAGGATAGAAGGCTCTTGCACCCAGCACGTCGCTGCCAACAGTGTTGTATATGTAGTACCAGCCCTTGTTCAGACCGGAATGAAGCGAAAAAACAGTGACCCATTTGCGTTCGTCTAGGAACTGCTGGGTGATTGTCTTGTTTTGATTAGGCTCGACAAATACAGAAAGGGTGTCCGCTGAATATGTACGGTTGGTTTCTAGGTTGAGAACCATCACTCTGGGATTACTCGTGCTGACGCTGCATTTTATGGTCGCTCCAGACGGGGGAACATCTATCGCTGACGTGAAATTTCCATAAATGTCTGTGTATGTTCGGTCAATAAGAGTATTGTTAGTGTAGCGTATGTCCACTTGGGCAAAGGCAAGCGGCATCCAATTGCCGGACTGCATATTTTGATATTCAAAATGACCGATCAAGTAGCTTGTCGAGGACATGGTGCTGGGGGGCGATATGACGTTGCCGCTCGGGAATTTCCGAACGCTCATTGATGTGGTGTTGCTGTCTTTAGACGCAGGATGCAGACACACTGCTCCGAGCATCAATAAACATATCGTAGCAATGACCCAGTTTCTCAATTGATTGCCCAGCATGGAACACACAGTGTGGTGTATCCATATTAGACTTTTGGTTCCCGAAGAAGGCTCAACAGACGTGCAACTGTGCATTCACGACCACAAAAAGCCCTACAGTGATCCAAGCCACGCAGGAACATCTATGCAAATGGATATTCCAAAACGATGTCCTCAGACACGATGAACCTAGTGGCAGTTGGGGGGCCGAGCAGTATTCCGTCTTTCTCCGCGTAGGCGTAGATGAACCACGTCCCAATCTCGGGAAACCTGACTTTCGTCGAGAGGCGCACTTCTTCTCCGTGCGTGACGTTTCCTGCCCACTCTGTTTGGCCATTAACAAGGACTATTCCCTTGGACGGCAGGACCAGCTTCAACGTTACGTCTGTTTCGTTGAATCCAAACAGGCTGACTGACACGTTCATTTCGCTTCCAACGCCGCCCATCTCATAACTGGTGGTGGTGGACACTGAAGCCCATCCCCATGGATTGCCCAGTGGGTAAGGCGATTGCGAAAACACCAGCACGTTGTCGGGAACCACCATGAAACTCAGAAGCACAAGCCCGCAAGTGTATTCGCCTTCACTTGATCTTATTCTAGCCCCTACATCGAGCGTCCCGACGCAGGTTCGTGGGGCCCTTATTCTGTAGCTGAAGCTTCTTGTGCCGTTAGCTTCGATACTTCCAACCCAATCCCATTCGGAACCTCCGTCCGCAAAGCTCAGTCCAGTGAAGTTGAGTAGTTCTTCGGGCGAGAAGCAACTACTTGGGCCTGAATCCAACTCGCCATATACCCTGAAGACTTCGGACGTGTTGCGTTTTGACGTTAGCGTTATCATAAGGTCCGCTTCGCTACCAGGTCCCAGCGGCGAGGAAAACTCGTATAATGTAACGTTTAGGATGCAGTCTGAAGGTGATCGGCGGGGCTGGTAGTATGACGCTCCTCTAGGTCCTTCCAGTCTTAGCAGATCATTGCTGGGACCACCGACGCTCACGCCTAGAAGCATCTTCTGCGGTGGCTGTGTTTGTACGAAAACGATCAACGTGATGGCAATGGCTGCAACAATGATGCCTGCTGTAGCGGACCCAACCAGCGTTCTTTTTCCATGAACCATTTCAGTTCACATTAGTACTGGATTGGATGCGACCAATTTAAGCTAATGCTTTTATACAGGATGGATAAGGTCTTGTACGCTAGGGTTTTTCGCGCCACGTCTTGACTGTTTCGTACCAGAAAATGACCGATCCGAGAAAGCTCAGGATGAGAGCAAGCAGGCTCAGAGCTGCCGTGTTTTTGAGATTTGCTGCGGTGTAAATCAGGAATGTCGTGAACATGGTCGCATAGAACAAGTGCCGAGGAAGCAGAAACTTGCCGACCCTCAAGAAATGCTTCAGAACGCCAACCCTGAACTCTCTAGTTAGGACGTATTCGCCCAATCGGTTCTCGGCCAACCCGACCTCCTCAAGCTTCTCCAGATGATAGGCCGCGAGCCTCGGACTCGAAAACGCCAAGGCCCGCTGAACCTCTCTTACCCCGACGCCTGACTCGACGCCGTGTTCCAGTAGGTACATGTAGACCTTGAGAGTCTTGCCTCGCAGAACTCCCTCAATCTTCGCATCATCTGTATCAGAACCGCGCGAGATGCCTCTTCACCAACTCTCGGAAAGCAAGGAACAATCATCACACAGATAATTTAGGTCTTTCCACAACTGCAGCGTGGGATTATGTCGGGTGTCTGGTTTGTTGATTGAAAAATTGTTTCACAAGGCTTGTCTATGAGAAAAACCAAGAGAGACTCGTTGGAAGAGGGGACAACCCAGCATTTCCTTCGTAAGCTCAGCTTGTCAATGTCACTGTCTGAGGTCTCTCTCCTCCAGACACGCCAAAAGCGTGAAGAAAGGAGAAAGGACAACCATGTGAAAAGACGTATCACACACACCAATAGCATTTCTACTGATACTGACTGCTTCGATGCTTACAGCGATCCCGGCAAACGCCTTCATACATCCAGATGGAACCACAGACAAAACTATGAACTACTCGGACCGCACGTAGACAAAATGATATTTCAGATGCATAACACTCCAGCTGTCAATCTGGGAAACTGGTGCTACCTGTTATGACTTGTGTGGGTCTTTCACGCAATCCTGTTTCTGGCACTGAGTAATGATTCAGTACTAGATATGCCATCAGTAAAATGAAAATGGACACTAGCATTATTGGATGTTTGAACAATAATATCGAACACGTATTTGCTGTGAGGACCTATATTAAAATTGCGGTTCTCGGTTCTGTGAAGTCTCCGTTTGGTTTGGGGTTCATGTGAAAAACCGTTTGTTGTTTTACTGAGAATGTTTGGTTGCGTTCTGTATCAGAGTTTTCCATTTGTTCTCTCCCTCTATTGTTATTCCGCAAGCTTCACTCGGTGTTTTTCCGTCTAAGCCTTCGTGAGGTCTAATGTAATTGTGGAACAGTTGATAGCCTTGAAGAATTGCGGTGTCTTTGGTTTTTAATCCTCTCATGGTCTTTTCTCTGTCTCTTATTTCGCCGTTCATTCTTTCCATTTTGTTATTGCTATGATCGCCTCTTATCGTGATGTGTCTAACGTGTTCTGTTCGGGTTTCTTTCTTTTGTGTCCAGAACTCTTTTTTGTAAGCGTCATGATAAGCTGGAAGGCCATCAGTTATTATGGTCATGGGTTTCTTTCCCATCAGTTGTTTGCTCATCTGGAAAAGCTTTCGAGCATCATGGGTGTATTTGGTTTCTGCGACTTCCTGAGCTATCCAAAAACGGGTTTCGTCATCCATCATGGCGAATAGGTACTTCATGTCACCTTTTACCTTGATGTAGATTTCATCTGCTCTCCAAGTGTCACTTACGTTTGGCGTAATGGTTTCGACATAGTTCTTCATGAGGTTAACGTATTTTTTTATCCAGTTGAGGATTGTTCTATATGAAACTTCGACTCCTAAGAGCTTGAGCGACTTCATTGTGTTTCTGAGGCTCTCACCGCTAAAGTACAACTGCATAGCACTTGTGATCGCTTGGGGATTATGCTTCATCCGTTCAAAACCGATGTTAAAAGTGAAGTAGTGGTGGCAATCCCGACAGTAGAATACTTGGATGTTTCCAGCTTTGTTTTTTCGTAAGCCATATTTCATTAAATTAGAAGAACCGCAATGGATGCATTCGGTGAGATTTTCTAGTGGGGTGATTCTTCTAATTGCTGCTCTCAGTGACTTAGAAAATTCTACTGCAAAAATATGCTTACACTTCACATGGCGAAACTTGTTATCGGGGCACTCGCAAATCCATTCGTTATCTACCATTGAAACGGCATACTCGCCGTTTCCGCTCTGACTGAGAACTGTGTAAAAGTTTTCTTCTATACGGTTAACTTGACTTTCTCTTTTGTGAGCTATCTCTGAGCCTCTTTGCTCTCGGAGATTTTCGAGTTCTTCTATTGTCATCATATCGCATTACCTACAATAGTACCTAATACATTACCATTATATAAACGTTTAGGTATCGTTTCAAGCCATGTCATAGGTAATTTTATATACAACTTGCACACTACATTACCTATCAAGAGGTGAGATAAATGGGAGAAACAACAACCTTAACGAAGGCAGCAACCAAAACGACCTCTCTTAGAACAACAGTTCCAGCAAGCATAGTAAGACAATTCAACCTAAAAGATGGGGACAAACTTGATTGGTCTCTTGATATAAAAAACGGAAAAATGATTGTATTAGTGCAACCAGTAAAGAAAGCGGAAAACAAGGCTGAAAGACACCATTAGACTTAAATCGACGATTCCTAATATATCGTCGGAGAAAAGGGTGGCGGAATCGGAAACTCTGACGATAAAAGCCCTCGAAGATGCCTCTTCAATAGGGATAGCTCCGCGTCAGATTGCCATGAAGGTTGACTTGCCGAAGGCAGATGTTGAGATACAACTTGCCAAGCTAAAAGAGAAAGGAGTCGCTTTGACAATAGGAAGAAACCTCTGGATTCTGACAAAGAACCGTGACATCGGACTCCAGTCAGGTTTCACGACGGCTGAATCATATCTCAAGGAGTTCGAGAGACAATTCCACGTTAAGCTCATAAGATACGGCGGAAGAATCACCTTCAGCGAGAACGGAGACAAGAGGATACACGGCTGGTCTCCGTATGTCCAAGGATTCTCCTCTTCATTCGTAACCCAATTCTTCAAGAGATACAATCTTGGCCCAGGATGTCTCATAGCCGACCAATTCGTCGGAAGTGGGACGGTGGTTGTATGTGCAAAAATGAAGGGCATCGATTCTATTGGCCTCGACCTCCATCCCCTTATGACATTCATGGCAAAGTGCAAGGTTCAGTGGAACATCGACATCCAAGATCTATTCGACGCTGGAATCGAGGTACTCTCAAAGTGCAAAGACATAGAGCCTCCCAAGGACATTCCATTCCTCACAGAAACAGAACGGCAATTTGACTCACCAATTCTCCAGAATCTCTTGAGGATGCGGGCCACCTTGAATAGACTTCCTGAAGGGGGGATTTCCCGTATGCTCTGGTTCGCATTCGGAAGTATTCTGGTAGACACGAGTAAGCTATGGCGGGCCCCAGGCCTCGGTTACACAGAAAAGCACCTTCCCCCTAACGAACCGTATCTCCTCTTCTCCGCTAAATTGAAACAAATGGTTGATGATCTATACTACGTTCAACAGTTCAGAGACAAATGGGGAGATGCTAAAATCATAACGGCGGATGCACGAAAATACGAGTTCGAACCCAATTCTCTGGATGCATCAATCACAAGTCCACCATATTCAAACGGAATAGATTATGTAATCAACTACAAGATTGAATCAGCTTGGCTCAACATTCTCAATTCTTATGAAGAAATGGCGAAGCTGAGGGACAGCATGGTCGTGTGCGACAACGTCTCAAGAGCGGTAGTTGACAAGTCTATTTTGGAGAAAGGCCAAGTAGATGATGAGTGGCTAAAGGAAATAGTTGCCACTATAGGGATCAATTTAGAGCGGAAGAAGATTGCACGAAGGCCAGATGAGCATTATGTCATACGGAAGTATTTCGAGGACATCTATCCTTCTCTCGAACGGATTTATGAAGGACTAAAGAAGAAAGCACCATTGGTTATGGTTCTTGGCGACTCACTAATTTCAGGTGTTTACATACCTACAGATATGATAATCGCTCGGATGGCGAAGAAAGTCGGGTTCAGGTTAAAAGCCTTTGAACTGGCGAGGCGTAGACGGTCTGGTCAACGGCGAGACTTCATGCTCCGAGAGACGATACTGGTGTTAGCTAAAGAGAACTGAGTGTTCAGCTCAGACGGTAAGGTTTCATGTCGAGTGTTTGGAAATCAGCCAAATGCCAGAGCTTTTCGTCATCCAAATTGGCATAGACATCGATTGCTTCTTTTCCCGTTGCAATGGGCCATAGTTTAGTTCCCAGCCAATCCTTTAGTGCTTTCGCTGGTATCAAGTATCCTCGTCCTCTTGAAATTATTAATCCTCCCTTTTCTTTGGAGAGAGTTTCTCTGGGTTTGACTCGTAAAGTGATATGCCACCCTCTTTCTGTCTTTCTCGGTTTGGTGCCAAGCCTGAAGTAGTAAGGTTCTCCGCTCATTTTCCATTGGTCGCGGCTGATTTTTTCGACATTCATTTTCTTGTTAGATAGAAGATTGGTTAGGTCTGCCCGACTAATTTCTGCGGTTTGTGCCTTCTTCTTGGTCGTGGGATGAGCCATAGCGAGTTTGATTAGCACAAAGATTAACTCTTCATCAAGTCTATTCGCAAATGTTTCAATGGCAACAGTCAGCTTAGGCTCTTCGGTTTGATGATTCACGGGAGAAAAGATTCCACTTTCCGATAAATGCCGTACTATTGATTTCTCTAAGAAGAGCCTGAGATTAGCATCAGTCAGTATTGATTGGTATACGCTACGCCCATCGCTCAAAACAGTTACATTAGTCCAATCAGGGAGTTCTTTTGGGCCTTTCTTGGCATGATCTTGTAGCCTCCTTCTAAGTGTACTTGACTCTCCAACATAAGCTTTAGAGTCGGACTCCTTCGTGAGTATGTAAAGCCCTGGATGCTCGATTCCTCCAGCGAAGTCCTTCCCGTTAATCTGGTCAAGAGAGTTACGAGGAAATCTCCAAACTCTAAGTTGACCGAGTTTCGTCCTTAACCTGATAATACTACCATCTGGAGGGTCTTCTTCCCAACCATACCCGTCATCCATGTCTTCAAGATATGTTTCTTATAAAATAAAAAGGTAACACTTGAAAAAAGCGAATTGCCCAAAAAATATAGGGAAGTATAACTTTTTGTTTATCCCACGACAGCTAACACGTTAGCCAATCCCATGAGAAGTTAACAGAACCACCCGTCAAATCATTTATTAGCATAAACAATACTTCTTTTCTCTAATCTGCGTGATTTAGATGAACACTAAACGCTTCCTTGAACATTCATCCGTAAAATCTGCTTTATCCACTTTAATACTGATTATTCCAATAATGCTAGGTTTGTGGGATAATCTAGGTATATACTTAAAGGCTAGCTTTGTGATAGCGACAGCCTTGCTCAATGCTGTTTTTGTCTACTGTGACTACAAGAAGCCCGCTTGGGAAATCGAGAAAATGCTTGAGTTGATGGTCAAATCGCTTTGGGGAACGAGCGATGGGCCAGCTCATTTTAGAAGTAACGTCATGACATATTATTCGAAAGCAAACAAATTGCGTATACGAAATAGCTATAATATGATGGGGGCACGCGACAGAGACATTGTACTCGAACCGAACCAAGGATGTGCAGGGAACTGTTATAGTAGGGCTCAACCTTTTTGGGTTGACATCACTGAGGCAGATATACATAGGGAATACTCCATCGATCCCCAAGAAGTTTGGGAGAATATGAAAAGCGTAATGTCCGTCCCAATTTTTGAAGATAGCAAAGTCATTGGTGTTTTGAATATTGATAGTGATCTCGATTTGGCGACTTCAAAGCTAGATGAAGAAAAAGTATATAGCATCGCATCAGCTTATTCTGACTTGATGGGAGGTTTACTGTAAAAGGAGATTGATAAAATGGCAAGACTCAACCTAAAAGAAGTAGAAAAAGGCGTTTACACGCTAGAGAAAGATAGTTTACGTCCTGTTATAAAGATCAAATCAGAAGACTCGTCAAAAACTCGCTAGAATTAAACGAGGTCAAGTATCTCTTTCATATCCTGTATTATCGTTCTTGCTTCTTTTCGTAGAGTACTATCTGGATTAAAAGCGATCCCTAGACCAGCAGTATCTAAGAAACCCTTGTCATACTTGCTATCCCCAACAGCGACACATTCTTCGCATCTTACACATATCTTGGATAGCAATTTCTTAAAGGCAACCTCCTTTCTCATTAAATCTACATTAAACGCTATATTTTGCGTCAAGTATCCGTCATTGTCAAAAATAAACCCGTTTGAAGCGACATAAGAGATGTTTAATTCCTCAGCTACGGCGTTGGCAAGTATGTCTGGTGCAGTTGTCACTATGAGCAATGAATAGCCTTTTTCCTTGAGAAGCTTGGTCACTAGTCTTGAGTTTGGAGTGAGAGTGTAGTTCAGAAGAATCTCTTTTATTGTATTAAGATGTGGTCGTGGTTTCCACAAATCGATGTCAAGTTTCATAAACTTGTCATAAGTTATCTTCCCTTGCTCGTAAGATTTCATGTTTTGCACAGATTGCTCGTACGTGCCGAAAAATCTGTGAAGTGTCCACCAGCTACTCTTCTCAGTGACCAAAGTTCCGTCCAAATCAAATGCGACCGCTTTGAATGCCATATTTTCCAAATAACCGTCAGTACTTATAAGATAAGCCGTATCTATAGTGTAATTACTTGCGTTATACTTCCCAACTAATCCCGTAGCAGTTAACATCTGGCAGATGATTTCTTACAAACCCCAAAAACCTTAGCATGACCCGATGTGCAACAGGGAAAACCATGACCCTAGTGAATGGATGACAGCCAATAACTCACCAAACGAATTTTCACAGCAAAGATGACCAAACGGAGACTTCACAGAACCCGGTTCTCCATTGCTTGTACCATTTGAGGACAATCTATTGATATTTCACAAGGTAATTTGAGGTTGTAACTCGAAATCTCATATTATTGGCAGAACCGTGCTGTTGATATCAGATACTATAAATTCTACTACTCTGGGGTGATCAAGCAGTATGTTGTTCTTTTCTACATAGGCATAGACAAACCACGTGCCGACTTTAACAAGTTTCAACTTTGCCTGAACATGGACTTTTTCACTAGGGATCGTAGCATTCACAATCCATGTTGTCTGTCCTTCGGTATGTCCAATTCCTTCTGGCGTGATCAACCTCAAGGTCGCATCAGTCGCATCGATTCCGAACAGATCCAGTGACACGTTAAACTCCGTTCCAACACCACCATATATCCACGTAGTTCCACTTATGTGCTCTAAGAAAACTCGTGGCTTCGGACTTGGAATAGATGAGTACACCAGAACGTTGTCGGGCATTACTACGAAATCCAGCTCGATCCATCCATATCTGTATAGACTGTCCACGCCGGATTCTGGCGGTGCTTGTGTTTCCACAGTTATCTTGAGACGTGTCGATCCCAGTCCTGTCGCTCTTATCGTATGAGTGAAGGTTTTGGTTTCGTCAGCTTCAAGGTTCCCGGACCATGTCCATTGGGAACCGCCATCAGAGAATTGTATTTCTCCCTGAACATCCTTCCAACTGTCCTGAGAACTAAGCACGAAGGGAGAAATCATCTGAGCGTTTACTCTGAATGTATCAGTGAAGTTGCGCTTTGATGTCACTTCTATCGCGATGTCAGCTTCGCTGCCTGGCCCCAGCGGCGCCGTGAACTCGTACAGCGTGACGTTCAGAATACACAGTGAAGGCCAAGGATTCGGCTCTTGATAAGCTACTCCTTGTGGTCCAGTCATCTCCAGCAGTTGATCGCCTCCGACACTTACGCCTAGGAGCACCTTGGGCGAGAAGTACCGGGGCGCGAAGAAGATAACGGAAAAGATCAGGCAAGCAACAATCACGCCCGTCAAGGAGGATACTAGCAGTCTCATGTTCACACCAACGTCTTGAAGAAGCAACAGGAGTCATATAAGGCAATGTTTTTGTACAGCCTGTGCAAACTCTTGTACACTAGATTCTTTGTCGCCAAGCTCTCAAGGTTTCATACCACCCGATGATGACGCCTAAGCCTCCAAAGACCAACGCAAAGACTCCTGAAACGCCAACCTGCCCAAGACTCACCACGTACGCCGCGTACAAAACCAACAGCGTCGTGAACAACGTCGCATAGAACAAGTGCCTAGGTAGCATAACCGCGCCGACCCTCACGAACTGCTTCAAAACACCGACTTTTACCTCTCTCACCAGCCCATACCCATCCTGCGCCTTTTCGACTAGACCCAACTCCTCGAGCTTTTCCAAGTGATAGGCAGCCAATGTAGGACTTGAAAACCCTAGGGCCCGCTGAACCTCCCTAGCACCGACACCGGACTCGCCGCTATGCTTCAGCATATACCAATATACTTTAAGAGAAGTACCATGCAGTTGGCCCTCAATCTTTCTGTCTGCTTCAGAGCTGGGCACTACCACACCGGAGTTCTTACATAATCGGTTATGCCACATAAGCTTTCGCTATTCTCTCTCTGCTCGGCTGCAACGCGCGCTTCGCTTGCCTGAAAAGAGATGTCGCAGGAAAAAAAGGTGTTGCAGGAGATTTTTCCACTGTGCTATGTCAGACTTGCAGTTCTGGGATTCCACTGTTCTCCCATTCTGACTCTTGGAATCTGGACCTTACTCTGGAAGTATCGGTTCAGGCCTTGGATTAGATCATGTGTTTGAGAATCGTTGAGGTGCTCCCTCTTTCCTTTTCAGCCAGTTGACAAGTCTTCAGCCTTCACGACGAAATTATCTGTAAGAACTGAAACTCGAAGCCAGTAATATTATATTTATCCCGAATTGCGCATAGATAGCATCCCAAGATTAGAACTGGATAGTTCAGGCTGGGGGATCACGTGAACGCAGGCGAAATGAAGATAGTCGAGCTTGTGAAGAACGATGCTTACCCTGAGAAGCTGATCTCTAGGTACTCGACGCCTAGTTACTATGACCTGTCTATTTGCCGTGGCATCGGATTCTGGAAAATGGAACTAGTTCTCACGCCTCTGGAAGAGATGCGTGAAAAGACCTTTGAAGACAAGTTGTTTGAAGATCATGTTGAAGAACCAAGAGTCTTTGCAGCATTGGTAAACAATAAACAGGTGGGCTGGATCGAACTGGGTTTTCACAAATGGAACAACAGAATGCGCGTTTGGGAGTTTCTCGTCGAAGAAGAGTTTCGCCGAAGAGGGATCGGAACCCTCTTAATGAAGCACGCAGCCAAGATCGCGAAGGAAAAAGGAGCACGAACGCTAGTTCTAGAAACACAAACATGCAACGTTCCAGCAATAAGCTTCTATCTAAAATTCGGGTTCGAACTAATCGGTTTTGACGCCACCGCGTATTCCAACGAAGACATTGAGAAGAAGGAAGTCAGGCTTGAACTTGGATTCAGGCTATAGCTGAAAAACACTTGCCCTTTTTCCGAATACATGCAGTGCGCGGAAGGTTTCGATTCGACAAAAGAACACTACTCCAGCACAATGCTTCTATTTCTGATTCCGATTCGCTTTCAGCTCTCGCTGCATCTTCTCGCACCTGTCAAGCCATAGAACCTGATACTGCTTCGATGGTATGACTCGCTCTTTGAGGTCGGCAATCGTGTTGATTTCTTCTTTCTTGCACCAATCTACACAGACTTCGTATTCATCCCAGTCAAGCTCATCCTCTTCCCAGTACACCTTAACCTCTGACATGCCCTTCAGGAACGCTGCAAATGCCCTAGTATGGCCATCTACGAAGACTATCTGTTCGCCGATTTTCTTCACAGGTATAGGTTCAATCGATCTGGGGTTCACGTCAAAAGTCTTCATCACTAAGGACAGTTTCTCCGAGTTTATGAATAGTTGACTCGGCTGTATTTCATCCAGCTTCATAATGAACGACTTGGTCATTCTCGAGTCACACTTCTCACGAATAGAGCATCATTAGTTGCCAATATTAGATTAATTTATCATGAAAGTACTTCACGCGCTTGCTGATTTGTTCTCTCTCAGAGCACTTGTTTCGCATGGTTAGAGTAGGTTGTTTAGAAGAGTTCGAGCCATATTCCGTCTGGGTCTTCTATGTAGGCCCATCTGCCGCCGTCTTGTTGCAGTTTCAGGATTGTCTTGTGTCCTGCTTTCCTTGCTTCTTCCAAGGCTTTGTCCAGGTCGTCGACTTTGAACGCTAGATGATCCAACCCTTCTCCCACGCCGTATTTTGTGTTGTAGGGGCTGTCTTCTCGGTAGTAGTTGAGTTCCAAAACAGGGCCACCTTTCTCACATTGTAAGACAGCAGTCTCCCCTTTGGTCAGTTCCATCTTGCTCCGGTCTACCAAGTTCATGCCGAGCAGCTTCGTGTAGAAATCGATAGACCTCTGTAAATCTGTGACTCTTATTCCGACATAGGTGAATTTGGACTTCATAGGCATCACTTAGTCTTACTGTATCGCCCATATATTACAATTGTTCAGTGCTTTTCGTGCGGCTTTAGTACGTGATCATCCTCACAAGCTTGAAATACGATGGGCGAACAAGCAGCCTTGATGGAAATGGCTGAGGAATTATACGTGTCTAATAGGAATGATTGGCGTGCTTGGCTTAGTGAAAACCATGATGCCAAGAAAGAAGTCTGGTTGATCTACTACAAGAAGCATACTAAAAGACCCAGCATCCCGTATGAGGATTCAGTTGAGGAAGCACTGTGTTTTGGTTGGGTAGATAGCATCATCAGGAAAGTCGATGATGAAAGGTGTTCCCGAAAGTTTACGCCTCGCACAAGCAGAAGCAGATGGTCAGAAACAAACAAGCGAAGAGTTGAAAAGATGATTAGAAAAGGAAAGATGACGGAAGCAGGGTTGGCAAGGGTAGCAGAAGCCAAGAATAGTGGACAATGGTTCAAAACCCCCTCGTTTAGGAAAGAACGGGTAGTTCCTTCGTACCTGAAAGATGCCTTAGCAACGAACAGAAAAGCATCAGACAACTTTGACAAGCTAGCCAACGGCTACAAGAGGCAATTTGTCGGCTGGATTGGCAGTGCAAAGAAAGAAGAGACACGCAGAAAACGTATCGCCGAAGCCATGAAGCTTCTGGAACATAATCAGAAGCTAGGTATGAAATAGACTAAACCATTGGTGAAGAAACCTTTTTCAGGAACCGTTCATCATCTTGTGGTTTGTCGAAGCGCACAGAATTCCGCGTTTGCCTATTCAAGCCTAGCAAAGCAAACCACTCCGCCGAGTTGTGTGAGGCGCAGGCCTGCTGGTGATTCTGCGTCAACTATCCTTGTTTTGACGTTTCTGTTTGCGGCGATCTGCATCAGTCTGTGTATTCTGTTCTTTTGGCGGCTGTTTGAAAGGTACTTGTCGGTTAGCATGAGATGTTCAGGCTTGGGTTTGCCAAGCTTCAGTTGACCAAGGACTAGGTCTTCTATTTCCTCAAGCGAATACAGCACAGTCACGTTTTGATTTGAAGCGTTAAGGTATTTTTCCAGCAAGTCAACGAGATTTTCTGTCTCTTCTGAGGTGGTTTCGCTGATCAGCCGACGGAACGCGGGAGTCCTAGTCAGGGCGGTTACCTCGGACAGTGTGCCTGCGGGTCCATTCGCCTCAGAGAATATTGCCTTGTTTGGGCCTTGAACGAGCCACGCGTGATGCCCGTGAATGTGATCGATGAATCTCTGGGCGTGATTGGTTCTCGCAGGCGATGCAAGGAGGATGCTTCTGACGCCTTCCTTCAGCGTGGGTCTCAACGCATTAACGATTGCTTCGTGAAAGTTGTATACGGCTTTCTGGTCATTCCTGGTTCCGTCAAGCCAGATTGTCTTTTCAGACTTAACGACGTTACTAAAAATCTTCCACAAGACAGCGCGACCATCTTCCAATCCTGCTAGGATTGCGACGGGATAGCCGCGTCTGTACCCTCTCTTTGGCTTCAACGACGTTCACCTTGTCTCCAAGACCAATACGCTGAATGTGACCATGGTCTTCCGTAGAATATGGTTACTTGTCACAAATACCCTTTGGTCTGGGACAGGCAAACGCCGATTCATCTGCCAGTCTTCAGTCTCTATTATGCACCAAGCGCCGACTTTGCGAAAATCTTCACAGAGCCTTTTCTGGCCGCTCCTGAGATGCCAAGTCCCTATTGCCCGCAAATTTCTCAATCAATTTTTGAGCACTCATTCGCTGCTTTCTGCAGCATCTCTTTGTTCACGAAGACTTTGCTTTTTTTGACTGCTTTCGATTTTTCGTAGTCGACAGTCCAATTCAAAATCGTGAGAATTCGAATGCACGCGCTTTTGTAGTGTCACGGTTTCATTTTGGATGCTGGTTCGCCGCACGTGCCCCAGTTGCATTTTGGCACGTCGTGAATTATGATGTGCAACCGATCAGCAGGAACGCCGATGTCCTCGAAGGCTTTCGTGATACCTTTGATGAGCTTTGCTTTCTGCTCCTCAGTTCTTCCTTGCCACATCTCAACAATTACTACTGGCATGGCATCACCTCTAATTCATTCTTGAATGGTTAACAACAAAAATCTTTCGATCGCATACCTTGTCAAGAACATCATGGAATAGTAACGAGCTATGATAATAAAGGACAGTCGCGAAATTGACAGAATCATAGGACTGTATCCGAAAGAGCACATTGCAGAGAAGCTGAAGAAACACTTAAGCTAAGGACAAACGCGCGTTACTACCCGAAGATCAACATCGTTTTGGGCAGGCGTGAGAGTCACTTTTTCTCTTTTCTTGTAGCATCTTCCAAGCACTGGCATTGTTGAGGGTTCAGGTTCCATTCTTCGCAATGCCAGAGTGTCTTCACTATCGGATTCTTGTTCTCGAGAAATCGCTTCATACAGAACAACTCATCTGGATAGGCATACACGTTGTGACAGTCGCAGTTGCCACAGAATTTCTGGTCAGACCCAGTTTTCCCTTTCATGCAGGTTTCTTCCTCCTGAAGCCAGCACCCAGTCTTTCAATGACCGAAGCAGCCATAATCGGAAAGACCATCATAGCATCGCCGATGACCATGACCGAGTCGGCCTTGTCCTTAACCTTGCCCCAGCTGACAGTCTCCTCCAACGTTGAGCCCGACAAGCCCCCAGTTTCAGGCCGATCCATAGTAATGACGACCGCGTAGTCCAAGCCCGATTTCGTAGCGAGAGCCGCAGACTGAATGGTGTTTCTCGGTGCTCCACCGCCGATGATTATCATCCCGTTTCTCGTGGAACGCCTGCAGATGCCGATAATTTCAGGAACGTCCCTGAAGGCGTCCACAAGCAACGTGTCTTGAGAGGTTTTCCGTGAAGCGTGAAGGTAGTGTATGTAGCCGAATTCGGAATCTCGAACCGCGGGTAGAAAGATTGGCACATCCGACTCGTAAGCTGAACGCAAAATCGAGTCGGGGTCATTAAGTCTCTTGCCCAGCTCGCGAGTGAACATGCTGGAAGACAAGCTTTTCCCTTTATTCTCCTCTGCTATTTCGTCGTATATGTCCACCAGTTTGTAGTCTAGTTTGATGAAATCCTCTTCAGGAACCAGAACATCGTAAATGCGGTACACGTGGTACTTGTACAAGACGTGATCGTTCATGAGCCAGTGTCCCTTGTAATGATGCCCGCCCAACGCTTCTATCGAGTCGTGAACCATGTTCGCGCCTGTGCTCACGACAACGTTGATGAGACCCTTGCGAATGAGACCCGCGACTAGCGATCGCATTCCTGCAGGAACGACGGCTCCAGCTAAACCCAAGAATATCGTGCATTCTTTGTCCCGCGCCATCTTCTCGTAGATGTCGCAAGCCGTGGAAAGGCGTCCTGCACCGAAGGAGCCAGAATTCTTGAATTGCTGAATCAGCTGGTCCACCGAAAGCGCATCATCTATTCTGATATGCTTCACAGGCTGCTCCAAAAGGTCTTTTCTTTCCGCCATGGCAAGAGCACAACTCAACTGTTTATCTAATTGAAGAACCTTTATCTGTCTTGCGAGAACAACAAAGAAAAATCAGCAAAACCACTTTCAGATGCTCTTGGCAAGAAGCAGATTCGCTTAGGGTTCTCTCATGAAATCTATGAACTCTCTGAGTGTTCTTTTTTCCAGCGTGTAGTTGGATCTCTTTTCTGCTCCAATTGTAGAGTGCGAAGCAGAACCGTAGTCGTGGCCCGGATAGACTTCGACGTTGTCGTCAATGTTCATCAGTTTCTCGAAGAGGCTGTGGTACATGTCTTCCGCGCTTCCGTCGGCCAAGTCTGTTCTGCCGCATTCTCCGACGAACAGTGTGTCACCGGTAAGCAACTTGCCATTGGTCAGTAGGCAGATGCTGTCTGGAGTGTGTCCGGGTGTGTGAATTACTTTAATGCGCAGGTTTCCTAACGTTATGGTTTCTCCGTCGACTACTGCCAAGTCTTTCTTGACATTTGATGACTTGTGGGCAACTATTTTTCCACCGAGACGCGACTTAACCACTTCGTTGTCTGAAGTGTGGTCTCCGTGACCATGTGTGTCGATGATGTATTCCACGGTTAAGTTGTTGTCTTTGCAGGTCTTGGTTATGGCGTCTGCGTTGTAGCTTGGGTCGATGACTGCGGTTTTTCTTGTGGTTTCGTCAGCTACGACGTAGGAGAAGTTGTCGCCGTGATGTTTGATCTGTTTGAAGAACATAGGTTTCAGCCAAGTCTGATGTCGTCGTTACTTGCGGATAAACTGCTCTGTCGGTAAGCGTTCCATCTTCATGCCCAATCCTGCTAGGAAGCTCAGGTCCTCGACGCAGCCGATGCTTGCATCTATGTTGCGATGTGTGGGGTGGAACCACATGTATTTGGGTACCAGATTGAACTGCAAAGGGGTTCTCACCGTGACGCCGTGTTTCTCTCCTAGGTCTTTGAGCAGTGAACCGTTCTGGCATTCAAGCCGTGTTGTCGTGTAGCTCTTCAGCAGTTCTGATGCTCCGAATGCGCCAATGCCGTGCCATAGGACTGCGTCTTCAGGTGAAGCCAATGAGTACAGGAAGAACTGGGGCGATGAGGGTGTTTCCTTGTAATTGTAGTTGGTGAGATTGTTTGCTTCAACTCTGAAGCTGTCGTCGCCTTGTGCGACGCTGACGTCGTTTGGGTCGATCGCGTTTGGATATAGTTGTGTTGTCTTGTAGTCTACCTTGACATTTTTCAGTTTTGCTCCGTCAAAGTATATTCTTCCTCTGGCTGCGCGTTTCGAGGCGTAACCCTTGGGCGAGTGTGGTACGGTAAGCAGGGTCGTAAGGTTTTTCATGCTTCTGCCCATACACCTGTAGACGCGCTCGATCGACTGGTAGTCTCTGTGTGTTTCTCTTATGATGTAGTGCAGTAGGCCTTCTGTTGTTTCACTTTCCAAGATTGTCAGCGGCATCCGCATCGAAGGAAGGCAGAGGTCAATGCCAAAGGATTGTGAAAGGCTTTCCAAATGCTCGTATTTGACAGCGTCCACCATATCCATGTAGCGGTTATTGCACTTTCCGAGGTGTCTCGCGACTCGTTCGACTTCGCTTCTGCAGAAGAGCGAGCCTTCGTATTTCTGCACGAACTTCTCGTCTATCCGGAGTTTCTCGGTCTTTACTGCGGCACATGGATACGAACTTTGACCGCTAGAGACTATGGATTCCTTCAGCGGATTCATCGAGTATCGATCTGCCTCGATATCATCTGTGTTCAGAAGGAAAGAAACGATCAATCCTTCAGAAGGATTCCTGAGAATAGCACATAGGTCGTCAATATCCTTCTGGGCGACTTCATGCAGACCGTTCTGATGGAAATAGTTTCCACAGACTTCAAGCAGACGAGCAGCTATTATGCCCTGAACTTCCTCCACGGTCAACTGCGGGTTCGAATACTCGACAGAGGCTCTCAGAAAGAAGTGACCATCGTCAAACGTGGCGTCGTTTCTTTGTCCATTCTTGAAGCAGTAGAAGCGGACTTTTCTCTCTTTTTCTTCTTTAGATGTGGCCAGCCCTTTGACTAGGGTCTCAATGCATGGCCAAGAGCTTTTGAGGAAATCTTCCAAAATCATTCTTGCTAGGTCTGGACGCGACATTGGCATCATCCTCTTTCCAGAGATTCCGCCATAAATGTGCATTGGTCTGTGAGGCGTGGTCCATGAAGCATTCTTGCGACTCGAAACCTTTCAACGAACTTTGACGCTTCCAGCATACTGAGGATTGGTGATTCCTTCTCTGGGACGAACATGGAAACTTCCAAACCTTTAAGCCTATTCAAAGCGGTTTCAAGAAGGTCTACGGCGATGCCACTGCTTTTTCTTGGGCAGGCGAGTGGCCCCAGTTCAGCTACCCCACGGTACACTTTTGCCACCACATAACCTGAAACTTTTCCGTCTTTTATGTACATGTAGCACAGGTTGTCTGGGTCAAGTATGATTGGTTCCAGAAGCTTTTTGCGCGAAGCGCCAAAGCAAACCTGATCATAGCTGACGATTTTCTTTACGTCGGTTTTTCGGGCAAGTCTTACATTTGGTTTTGGTGGAAAAGAAAGACCCTTTCCTGTCAGAACCAGAAAATCTGAATCGCGTGTGAAGCCTAGTCTTGTGTAGAAAGGTATTCTCTCTACGTAAGCATACAAACCAATGGTTTGCACCTTTCTGCTTCTCAAGTAATCAATCGAGTGTTCAACGAGCAGCGAACCAGCGCCCTTGTTTCTGTGGGTTTCGCTGACAACAAGGTTGCCAAACCAAGCTATCTTGTCGAAGATTACGTTTGTCGCCAAGCCGATTCTTTTCGAATTATCAGACAGCACAAAGCAGCCTTCTGGCTCTAGCTCCATCGTGAACTCGAAGTCTTCTTTTGCAAGTTGCCAGTTTTCGTCGTTTGCTAGCTGAACTGCAAATGGAAGGTCTTCCACTTTCATGCGCTCTACGTGCATCATGTTGACATGCTCAACTTTGTACAATGGCATAAACTTTACTAATCCCCACGGTCTTGAGGTGTTGATTATATGAGGCAAAAGCGATCATGAAGCCACTGCTGAAAGTCCAGATAGTGCGAGACGTCAAAGTGTTGACTTATCCGTTCACAGACTATTTTAAGGGGTTTGAAAGGGTTGAGGCGGTCAGAGAGATCTTCGGCGAAAAGACTGAAGAGGTCTTGAGAGGTCTCAGGGTTGAGTTTGCGGGAATGAGAGGATACATGGGCGTCAGCAACGAGGACGGGCATCTTCTGGTCAGCGCCCTCTACCTGAAAAATGGAGACATCATCGACATCTACTTGGACATCATTCACGAACTGGTCCACGTCAAACAAAAGATCCTTGAAGGGAAAGAGCTCTTTGACGACAGGTTCAGTTACGTGGAGAGGCCGACTGAGATTGAGGCTTACCGCCATGCGGTCGAAGAGGCAAGAAGGCTGGGACTGAGCGAGGAGAGAATCTACAGATACCTGCGAACTGAGTGGATGAGTGACGAGGAAATGGAACGATTGGCGAAAGCCATGAAACTGAAATGTGATCGTCCCGAGGAAGAGAAAAGGCCAGAAACCAGACAGACACGCGTTCATGGTCGCTGAAAGGCATCTATGCGAGCGCGAAACTGCGATAGTTCAGCTTTCTTCAAGCAGTTCGTGATTTTGAATGTGGAAGAGGTTTCTTTTGCCTTCTTAAGACATAGATAACCCAAGGCGCAATCCTTGTTTCGTTGATCCATTTGAACGGTTCATTCTCTTTTGCCAATGGTTTGTAGGTTTTTACTAGTTCCAGTCCCGCCCTTTTGTAGGTTTCTTGATAATGCTCATCCGTCCAAACTACATCTTCCACGGGCCTTTTGTCCTCTATGTCCGTTTGAACTATTCTTACTTTGTCTCCGCTTCTTGCGTGTTTGTTTTCTGGATATTCTTTGGTGGAGAATGAAGCCCATTCATGCGTGTATATCTCTGGTGATGAGACTAGGTTGACTATTCTTCCTTCGTTTTTCAGCAAGCGTCCGAGTTCTCTGAAATTCTTCACTTTCTTTTCCATCGTGGGTATGTTATCAAACGTAAACGCGGACAGTGCAAGATCGTAGGCACTATCTCTGAATTGACTGAAGTCGCCTTCCTCGATGAGACGATAGTCCCCTGTGGGATCTAGTTCTCTTGCCTTCTTCAGCATATCCTCCGAGATGTCGACCCCGATGGCTTTGAACCCGAGTTTCCGCAGAAACCTCGTGGAACGTCCAGTGCCGCAGCCGAAATCTATCGCTTTTCTTCCTTTGACGTGTTCAAATATGATTTCAGGCAGATCTCTATACGCTAAATAATATGTGCCAGGAAATTCGAGTCTGGAATAAGCTTCTGCGCGCTTAGCATCCTCATAAACATTGAAAAATCCCATAGCTGCATCCCTTTTTTGCTATCTGTTTGTTTTCTTATACTTAAACGTCATATCGCGTGCGCCATGTAGAAACCTCAATTAGCCTCGCCTCTCTGAGATAGTCATTTAAGGTTTCAGACGCTCTCTCAGTCTCTCCAAGGCCTCTCCATTATCATGTAGTCCATTTTGCCTTTCTTGTGCTTTACTGAACAACGCTAATATCAGATTGCAGACAAAAGCAAGTAGGTATACCATCCTGGGGGATTCGAGATTAGCAGTACATCAACATATGTTTACGTGCTGAGTTTGATTGATCATGGGAAGTTTGGAAAAATGTCTTCTGAGAAAGAAGCCGTTTTGAGCGAGCATTTTGAACGTTTGAAGAAAGCACTTGTGGACGGCATGTTGATTCTTGCAGGTCCCTGCCTAGACGAAGAGTTCGGCATCGTCATATTCAGAGCACGATCGGATGAGGAAGCGAAGGAGTTCATGGAAAATGATCCTGCAGTGAAGCATGGCATTATGGCTGCAGAACTGCATCCGTTTCGCGTCTCACTAATCGAAAACCGACAATCTTGGGATATTACTTGATTTACTGTTATTTCACGTAGCACGCGTTAAGAAGCGGCTTCACAGTCAATGACCAAGCATAGCTAGTATTATACGCGCGTTGGCACTTGAATTAGCATTGACGGTGCGTAAGAGTGACTTCATGGACTTGCCCGAACACCAAATGCGCGTATGATAAGCAGCTCCAGCATGGACAGAATTGCCCATTATGCGGAGAACAGGCTAAAGAGTTCAAGTTTAGTGAACTCGGCGACTTATGGAAACTGAAGTGGGACTTCAAGAAATCGATCGAGAGAGCCAAGAAGAGAGAGATGATCTTGGGAAGAAGGAAGTTCTGTCCAAAATGCGGTTCCACGAACATCAATTTTCTCGTTTTTTACCGTCCCTCTATTTGGAAATGCCTTGATTGCGGCTATGAAGGAGCCTTCATAGTAGAAGACAGCAGACTTGCAGAAAAAATACAAAAGCGCTACCAACGCAACAAAGGAAGACGCATCTAGAATCTTAGCGCGCAATTCAGCTGTTGCTGTTCTCAGGATATTATCTTTCAATGCGATGGGTGCATTATGTTTCCTTCTTACGTCTGCGTGCAAGTAAACCTTAAGCAACAGCGGCGAATTATTCACTTTTCAGGGGCTGCGGAATTTGGAGTCTAGTATTAGAGACATTGCAGAGAACCGAGAGCGATACCGTAGCCGACAAACTCGAAATACGAAACGCGAGAGACATGAGAATATGGAAAAGGAACTAGTAGCACCTTGTGGAATGAATTGTGCTATTTGCAGCGGACACCTCGCTCTAAAGCATGATGTCAAAAGTAAAGGAATTAGGATGCCTTACTGTGAAGGTTGCAGGCCCAGAGACAAGAAATGCGCTTTTCTCAAAAAGAAATGTGAAACACTTCTGAACGGCAGAGTAAAATTCTGTTATGAGTGTAAAGGCTTTCCTTGCGAAAGGCTGAAGCATATTGACAAGAGGTATCAAACCTTCTTTCGCATGAGCCTAATTGATAATCTTAGGCTTATTGAAAAGAATGGATTACCAAAGTTCCTGGAGGCACAGGAGAAAAAGTGGCAGTGCCCAAAATGTGGTGAAGCAATATGCTGCCATAATGGGATATGCTTCAACTGCGGTTTAGACAGGTTGAAGAACAAGAAGAAACTGTACAGATGGGAAGATTAGTCGAATTCTCTGATCCTTGATACTTAGCTCGCTTCGCCATATGGTTTCTGCATTGTAGTTTCTAAGAAAGAACAAAATGAGTAACTTCAATGTTTTCAATCTCTGCAAATCTTCAAGATAGTGCGAAAATCTCTTCAAATCTCAGGTCCTGTAATGGATTCTTGTTGGCGCGGGGTGTGGGATTTGAACCCACGCGGCCGTTTCCAGCCACAGACTTAGCAGGCCTGCCCCCTACCAGGCTAGGGCAACCCCGCTTGGTTTTTCCTGACTCCGCTTAGTTTTGTTGTATCTCCGTCTTATTTTCGTTTCCTAAAGAAGAGCAGGTCGTCTTTCTGGCATATGTATTCGAAGCCGACTGAGAGCAACTGCTTTATTTCCTCTTTGTTGCTCGTAGCCTGTACGGTGAATTCGTCATCGATGCCTGCTCCGAAGATGGCTTGCTCACTCTGTATGTACAGCAATGTGTTTTCCATCTTAGCATGGCCCAGGAATTCCTTGACCAGCAGTATGTTCTTCGTTTGGTGATATAGGCTTGTTGCTTTCCAGCGCCTGAAAGTGTGGAAGCTTACGCACCAAGCGCGGATTTTGTAGTTTCTCAGCTACGCCTTTTCGCATTCCGCAGAACACTGAGCGCATAACTCGTGTGTTGGGGTTTCCAAAGACCAGTTCTACTTTCTTAGGCAATGCGTTTAGCATGTTGTTCAATTTGGCGCTTACTTTCCACATTCTGGGGTTGCTACCTTTTTCCGGTGTGTTTAACGTTATTATGCGTCTTTCTTCATCTATGTCTATCCATTTCAATTTGGTTGCTTCGCCTGATCGCATTCCGGTTTCTTTGAGCAGTCGGAGGAACGTGGAGAGTTTCTTGACAAACTGCCGAAGCTCAAAAATTCTCCTCCCAACTAAGACAATAAGCCCCGGATTACCCTTTATTGTCACTCACCGCGCAAGAATTTCTAGGCCTCATAGAAAACGTTGAAACCCCACACGTGATGTGAGAAAAAAAGGATTCTTTTTTGCACAAGTGCCTCACTCAGGAATTTCTGGAGTCCGCAGTATTGCGACTGAGCCAGCTTGCCAGGCTTCAACCTGATAAGAATGCGTCTCCAAGGCCGACTTTCGAAAGAATCTCCATAGCTTCTTCAGTGGTTTTGCCGACCGTTTCGATAAGAGACTTGTCCGGTTCTGGCTGAACTTCAGCGACGTTAATGCGTGTTTGGGCTAAATCATTGCGGATGTCCCGTTCTAAGGCTTTCAGCAAGACGCTTTTGCCTGAGCCCGAATCGCCCGTGATGTACGCAATATCTGTTGGTCCGATTTTCAACTCAACGTTATCATAGACTACGAATTTTTCCCATTGGTTAAAGCCGAGGCCTAAGCCTTCAGCCACCGCAACTACCCGTTCCGACGGCTCGGAAGCCGCAGTCTCATACGCGATATTCACGACAAACTTGTTTGTCTTTCTGTCGAAGGTTCTAGCATACTTTGATATGCGGAAGAATTCGTGTTGTTTTCTCAATAGTCTCCCCTTTCGACTTGTAAGAGAAAGGTTTTTCATTCTGAAAATCAACTTAACTGCAGTTATCGTATCCTTGACCAAGTGGAGAATGAGTTGACTCCAAACGACAGATTTGTTCTCTTCTCAATCGTTTTTGGAGTCGTAGTGATTTCACTCTTGAGTTTTGTAGACGCAGGCATTTCCTACACCGCAAGATATGCCGTTGCGCTTCTAGCGATCGCGATCTACGCTCTTCTCAACAGGCTGTTCGCAAGAAAGCGCGCGTTCAAAGCCTAAGCCTTCTGACCCACCAGAATCCCCGTGACTGTTCCAATCAGACCTGTTATCCCAGCGAAAACCTCGCTACTCCAAGAACCAAGGAAGACCATGTGCGCAACCTCCAAGCATGATAAGCAGAGGATTATGGAGATGGCGAACTTCACGGCATAAACGAGCTTCTCGTTCAGCTCCAAAACAATTACAACGCGCTTGCCACGCGGGCTCTTGCGTGTGATCCGTCTGGTTAGGGCTCGCCTAATCCAGTCGTTCAAGGTGCCGCCTCATGTGCCGCTGAAAAGTACACTGAAAAGAGAAAAAAAGGGTTGCTGCTCATCCCGATTAGCTGCTCAGGGTAACGTGCGAAAGACGTTACTTCGGTAGCAACAGTCCGTTTCTGATTATCGTTTTTCCGTCAACGTCAAGCGTTGCCTTGCCCAGCGTAGCCGCTATGCCAAATGAGGAATTGTTCCTTCCGCCGATGTACTCGTTGTCTCCAATGCCTATCTGGACTGCCCCTTCGACGATGTGGTCCATTAGAAAACCATAATCTGCCTTTGGGTTCAACCCGATTTGGATGAAGCTTATCCTGTCTTTGTCTCCGGAGGCCTGGTCAAACTGCTTGGATACTGGTTCAAGGTTCTTCTTCGCGTTCATCGATGTGAGTTTTCCATCTTTAAACTTCCACTCGATGTCATAAACGTTCAAACCCATCGTCTGAAGCGGCCTGTCAAAGACCACTTTACCGTTCCCACTTGTTTCCGAAATCGTTGTCAAGACAGATCCCGCAGGCAGTTGCGCATCCAGCGATTTCTTTTCGATGTCTTCTTTGTCTATTATGCCGTCGTCGATGTGGATTGGTCTCTTGTTTAGCTCGAAGACTAGATCTGTTCCATTCGGAGATGTCAAGTGTACTGTGTGAGCCTTTGCAAGTATTGCTGCGACGGCCCGTCCTTTTTCAGCTATTTTCTTCAGATCCATCGTCACCGCAGAATCAATCGTTCTCTTCCATTTCCCGAAATCGAAGCCGTAGACTTTAGCCCTTTCAGGCGTCAACAACGCAAACGGAAGGCTAACGTTTCTGATCTTTCTCTCAATGTTTCTCGGATAGTGAGCCTTTCTCTCGCCCTCGCCCCAAGTATTGATTTTCGAGGGAGGTATGCTCTTCAGACCCTCAGGATTCTTCGGGCCGAACATGTTGATAGTAGCTGTCTCCGCTTCGGTGAAGGCTTCACATATCTTCGAACACACCCCTAGACTCTCTTCAGACAGCTCTCTGAGCAGCCCGTAGTAGTACTCGTCCGTCCAAAGACTCATCATCGCGTCCGCGCCTCGCTTGAAGCACTCAACCGCCATAGCATTAGCGACATCGATTGTATGGTCCCAAGTCGTTATCGTGACGACATCACTCGCGTCAACGTTCAACGCATCCCTAACAACTATCTTAGCCAGTTCTTCATACAATACATCTTTCACCCTTCAAAAGCAGTGTTCTTCCAAGATTAAAGGCTTTGTAACTCGAGGGTTCGAGGTTTGCGCCATGCTGAAACTCTCTGAATTTCTGTTTGCGACGAGCGTGACGGCTACTTCCTTGCTTGATTATTCCGCTAGTTCCTCGTTCTTGCTCTTCATCCGTGGTTCCAGAGGCCCATATGAGATATCGGGCACACAGCAGCCCAGAAGGTTTACGTCTCGCGCCAAACGCTATTTTCCTTTTCCTGACTTCCCAGTTCTCGGTTTTCCATCTTTACCTACAGGCTTATGCATCTGTCTTTCAAGCAAGACTAGGCGAGTTCTCCAGTGCTCCTTGGATATCCACGGCACTTCCTTCAGTTCCTTCTCAAATCTGGTCTCAAACGTGCAAACGATCGGCTTGAAACCAAGCTCTGATGTTCTCTTCAGATTATGGGATAATTGAGATAGAAAACCGTCCGAATCAGCGGCGTAGATCGTGAAGCTCCACCACGTTTGTTCTGGTTGTGGTCTGGGATAACCAAATGACAACGAATCCAGTTTTCTTCTCCTCAGGGCAATATCGAACTCGTGGGTTTTGCCTATCTCTTCAAGATTCGGGAGAGAAACATCCGAGGCCTTCCAATCATAGAACAACACTCCATCTGGAACAATGGTTGAGTTTGCCCGTAGCAAGCTGTAGACCCGTGTGGGATTTGACTTTTCTATCGTAGGGTAGCTTTTGATTGAAGGCAATTGCTCTGGATTCAGGTGCCAGAAAACAGCCATCTCTACCATTTTTGAAAACCCAGCCATTTTTGCAAGCTTCAGAGAAGCCTTATTTCTGTTCGCTGTCGTATACCTAAGCCGCTGCACACCCAACCGCTTAGCTTTTCTGACAAGGTACTGGGTTATCTCGTTGGCGAGTCCCTTGCCTCTGTGTTTAGGGTGCACTCTTAGCCCTTCCATCCAGCCAGTTTTGCCATCTTCGATGAGCCGCAGGTTGCCGACGGCCACAACGTGACCGTCGACTTCGACGCCGTAGAAATGGCAATTCTGATCCTGCAACCACTTATCGGCAACGCAAAGCAGGTAGTCATGCCCATCCCAGATGTGCCGCGATATTTCCATTATGTCGTCGCGGTCTGAATTGAGCAGTCTTCTAATCTTTGAAGGCATGTTCTTCATCAGCATCCATTTTCAGTCAATCACATTAATACACGTTACCGATTCTGGAGCGCACTATTGTTATTCTTTCTACTTGTCTAAGTCCCCGCATGCCAGCGAGAAAACAAACACGTTCCTTGAAACAAACTTTAACTTCAAAAGGCCCAACTCAGAAGAAGAGGTAGAGCAAGCTTGTCATCGCTATCTGACGCGCTGAAACGAAGCAGCAACGTGCTTAAACTTGGTGCTTCAGCGCAAGTCATGGATTATGAGCAACGTTTCTCGTCTATCAGGAGCTTTTATGAGGATATGCTTGAAACCTTCATGGTCGACAAAGGCATATTAGAGAAAACCTTGGAGTTCGCCCCTGGCGAATGGCTACTCTCGAGCTACATAGCCACAGGCATGGAGAACGTGCCCATATTCATAAAGGCAGACAACGCGGAAAAGGAAATCGAAAAATACCTGAGGAAAGCATGAAAAAAGCTAGGTTTTGATTCGTTCTGCCCTCATAAGCAAATAGTGCTTGTAGGGTTTGAACCCGACCTTCGAGTATGCCTTAACGGCTGGACCATTATCACGCATCACATGGATAATGGCTGTCGGCGAATGCTTGAAAATCTCTTGAACGAGCCCTGATACTATTGATGTTGCATAACCTCTGCTCCTGTATTGCTCATCTGTGGCTACCGTGCTGATGTTACTCACAAGATCAAAGAAACGGGTGCCACCAACTGAAACTAGTTTCCCTTCCTGCTTCACACCGAGCCAGAACCCAGTCTCCAGCGCCTTCCTCTGCGTTTCCGATGTCAATTCACCCCACCATTCCCGATCAGCTTCCGCCATGATTCTGACAACTCTTTCAGCGTCTTCAACCCCCAATCGCACAGGCATCTCTGTGAACTGCAACGTCTCGTCGCCTTTGTTCAAGCGCATCAAAACCAGCTCATGCTTGGAACGAGGTGAAAGAGACTGGTATTTTCTGAGGATTATACCTTCGCAGTCTAATGGTGCCTGCAGCTCAATCTGGTCCAGGTTAACATGGTTTACCAAGGATTCTACAGTTTTGCGGTTTCCCCTGAGCTGAACGATATAATCCGCGTAGAACAGCGCCATGCCTTCGACCTTGTCGGCTTCCATCGCGAGCAGAATCTTTGTTCGATCTCTGCGCTGTTGCCAATCGACGATGAAGAAATAGTAGTGCAACGGGTCCTGATTGACGTGGTTCCAGAAAGTCTTCTCTGAATTTTCGTCTAAGGCAACGATTTTCAAGGTCACATCTTCTGAGCAGTTTTTGAACGGTTGGGAAACGAGGTTTGATGACCTACGCTGTCTTCGCTGGCAGTGTCATTGCACATTTCTTTAGCAGTCTTTGCCATTTCTTGTCCGTCAACTGCTGAATCTCGTCAAGCATCTTCTCGTACTTTGGAGTGAACAAGTGTCTGAAGCGTCCTTGCGCTTGCAGGTATTCTTTGACTGGCTTCTTCTTCTGGGGAGCCAAAGCGATCACCTTGCTTGGCGTGGATAACTGATATTCTCCATCTACTGCTTCCCACAACGGAAAGATGCATGTTTCAACTGCCAGCCTAGAAAGCTCTATGGATTTGGCTTGGTCGCTACGCCAGCCTCTTGGGCAAGGCGCAAACACGTGCAGAAACGCTGGACCATCCACTTCAATGCCTTTCCTTGCTTTTTGAATAAGGTCTTTCCAGTGGTACACCGACGCGGTTGCAACGTAGGGCATGTCGTGCGCCACCATGATGTCGGCGATCGGCTTCTTGTTTTCAAGCTTCCCCGGAACAGCAGTGCCGGCTTGTGAAGTGGTTGTGGACGCGCCGTAGGGTGTGCCACCGCTTCTTTGAATGCCCGTGTTCATGTAAGCCTCATTATCGTAAAGGACGTACAGGAAGTCATGACCTCTTTCGACAGCGCCCGAAAGTGCTTGAATGCCAATGTCGAATGTTCCGCCGTCGCCCGCCAAGGCGATGACGTCGATCTGTTCGTCCTTTATTTTTCCCTTCTTTCTGAGGATCTTCAGTGCAGCCGCGATCCCTGCTGCGTTAGCTCCGGCCGTCTCGAACGCTGTGTGCAGCCACGGGACAGCCCAAGACGTGAATGGGTAGATCGTTGACGAGACTTCCATGCAGCCTGTTGCGTTCGTTACTATTGTCGGTCCTCTCGTAGCCTTCATGATCAACCTTAGCACTGTTGCAGGTGCGCATCCGGCGCATGCTCGGTGTCCTGACATGAACAGGTCTGGTTTTTCAGCGATGTCTTTTACAGTGAATTTTCCTTCAGCGAAACTCACTCAGTTCTTCCTCCTTTTCAATCCCTCAATCCAATGTAACGTATTCTTTCAAGAACCTGACTGGTTTGAACGATTTTCTGCAGATCTTCGTAAACGTTGAGTATTTGGTTTGGGCTCGTGTCTCTGCCTCCTAATCCGTAAATGTAGTTGGCGACGTAGGGATGATTGGGCGCATCGTAGAGCGCGTGTCTAGTCTCATGGTAGACTGCGCCACCGTTTCCGCCGAAGCTCATGCTCTTGTCCATGACAGCAACGGCTTTGACCTTGCCAAGAGCTTTGGCTATTTCTTCTGCAGGGAACGGCCTGAAAGTGCGGAGCCTAAGCAGACCAGCTTTCACGCCTTTCGCTCTGAGTTCGTCCACGACTGTTTTCACGGTTCCAGCGGTTGAGCCTACGCAGAGTATGGCCACTTCTGCATCGTCAAGCTTGTAGTTCTCGACGAGCCCGTTGCCGTAATACCTGTCTGTTAGCTGCCCGTACTCGTTCTGGATCTGTTGAATGACCTTCAGCGCGTTTTTCATCGCTTCTTCTTGCTGCCGCTTGAACTCGAAATAATAGTTCTGCAAAGCCACTGGTCCCATCGTCATAGGATTTGCGGGATCGAGCTTGTATGGAACGCTCTTGCCTTCGTGCGTGAGCACCGTTGGGAGTTGCCGAGTTGCCACAAATCCCTTCGCCACATCATCAGGCAAGACTTGCACGTTTTCCAGAGTGTGACTTAACGTGAAACCATCCAACCCAATCATAACTGGCAGCTGAACGTCCAAGTGCTCGGCAATTCTGAAAGCTTGGAGGATTAAGTCATAGACTTCCTGAGCGTTTTCAGCGTAGATCTGTATCCAACCGCTGTCACGTTGTGCCATAGCATCTGAATGATCACCATGAATGTTAAGTGGTGCTGATAGTGCCCTGTTCGCAACCGCCATGACTACGGGTGCACGGCACCCTGAAGTCACGAAAAGCATCTCATGCATTAACGCTAGGCCTGCGGACGCTGAGGCTGTGAAGGTTCGTGCGCCCGTGGCAGCTGCTGCCAAACAGGCGGCCATAGCGCTATGTTCGGATTCGGTGCAGACAAATTCTGTGTTTACCTCGCCATTAGCGACGTACTCGCTGAGTTTCTCAACGATTATGGTTTGCGGAGTTATAGGGTAGGCTGCGACGACATCCACGTCGGCTTGTTTCACCGCGTACGCAACAGCTTCATCACCGTTTAAGCCCATGATTTCCTGTTTAATAATACTCTTCATCTTTCTAATCCTCCATTCTAAATCCTCATAGTGATCGCTTTTGTCGGGCATTCATTAGCGCATATGCCGCATCCCTTGCAGAAGCTGAGGTCAAACTCTATGTCGCCTTTTTCGGGTTTCCAGTGGATCGCCCCATCTGGACAAAATATCGTGCACAGAAGGCACTTAGTGCATTTCTCTATGTCCCTCACAGGTTGGTAGGTCTTCCAGTCGCCTGTCAGATAGGTCTTGCTGGATTTCCAGCACACGCCTGCTGGCGGGATCTCCTTCCAGCTTTTTTCTTTCGAACTCATTCAGGTTTTACCCCCTCATAAGCTTCCTTGACAACTGCAAAGTTTTTCTCTGCAACATCCGGTCTAAACCGACCCTTCACCATCTTCTCAACAGTCTCCAAGCTGACTATTCCCGTCACTCGCGCCACGGCACCCAGCATGGCCGTGTTTGTTATCGGCATTCCTAGGATTCTGATCGAGATTTCAGTGGCGGGAACCGTCCAAAGCTTGCCACTGCCTGAGCCAAGTAGTTTTCTGACCTCGGCTGACTCATCCTTTGTGTTGACCACGATGTTCCCACCTTGGTCGCTCAGTCCGTCAGCGACTTTGACTGACTTGAGCAAGGTTGAGTCCAAAACGGCTACAACATCAGGGCTGTAAACCCCGCAATGCAAACGAATAGGCTCGTTGCTTATTCTCGTAAAAGCTGTAACTGGCGCACCCATTCTTTCCGGTCCGAACTCTGGGAAGGACTGGATGTATTTTCCTTCAGCTATAGCTGCTCGCGCAAGAAGCTCGCTGGCCGTCCATGCGCCTTGGCCGCCTCGGCCGTGCCACCTGACCTCCAAGATCTTCTTCAAGTCAGACTTACTCCTTAACGATTGTTTCGTCCTAA
>Ga0315291_10001055_pt1 | contig 37027 bp, 26 predicted proteins | sample YL17G12_20_MG_FD_203070 | JGI IMG/M metagenome (GOLD analysis project Ga0315291, IMG submission 203070) | Sediment microbial communities from Yellowstone Lake, YNP, Wyoming, USA - YL17G12_20 | ecosystem: Environmental > Aquatic > Freshwater > Lake > Sediment | place: USA: Wyoming | collected...
CGTGGAACTGGGCAAACTGTTTGACCAGGTCGGGGTCGAACTGCCCGCCGGCGCAGTCGAACAGCTCAATCATCGCCCGCTCCTGGGGGATGGCCGGACGATAGACGCGGTCGGTGGTCATGGCGTCGAAGGCCTCGAGGATCGTGATCATCCGTGCCCCCAGGGGGATCTCTTGGCCGCAGAGACGGAAATTGCCGTGGCTGCCGTCGTACCTGGCCCCGACGTGCTCCACGATGTTCAGCACCTCTGCCGACGTACAGCTCTGGCCGAGGATCTCCAGGCTCATTTGCCGGGATCGCGCCATGACGCTCGCCTCGTCGCTGTCCAGCGCGCCCGGCTTCGAGAGAATGTGGTCGGGAACGCCGATCACGCCAATGTCGTGCAGCAGGGCGGCGATCTCGATGGCGTCGCGCCTGTCCGGCTCCAGACCCATGCTCAACGCCCAGGCCGAACTGCTCAACGCCACCCGCAGCGCATGGCCCGCCGTGGCTGCGTGCTTGCACCGCAAGGCACTGAACAGGCTGCTGGCCACACCCAAGCGAACCTGGACCAGTTGGTTATCGGTCTGCTGGCTGACAACCGGCGGCGGCGCCGGGGCGGCGGGCGCCGACCCGAAGGATCGGTCGGTGACCTCTTCCAACTCGCGTAGCAGGGTGCCCAGTTCCGACATCCAATGGTCCGTCGGGACGCGCCGGTCACCGGCCGGCACGGGCTGCCCCGGTCGAGTCTGGGGATCTCGATGCTTCGCCATGGATGCCAACTTCGCGCGAGCGTTTTCGGGCGCATGGACCGGCGGCCAGGTGCAATCCGGCTTTGCGCGCTGGTGCAATTGCACCCGCCAGACAGATGCCACCGACGACACGACCCATCAATGAAAGCCTAGGTCACGTGCGGACTTCGGTCAAAACGGAACTGCACTGAAACGTCCCGCAGCACGCGACGATGCGGCAACTTGCCACCGCATGTGCACGGCGTGCAACGCGGCGCGTGCACCTCCTGCAACAACGTGCGGAATTGGCCTCGTTCGGCTGCCGATCGTTCGACAGACTCGGCAGAAGCCGCCGGTCTGCTACCACGACGCGTGTGTGGCAAGTCTTCCTGGCAACTTGGTGCCTCGGGTGTCTGGGCCTCGGGTGCCTGGGGTCGAGCGGAGCGAGCCCCCAGATGAGCCTGCTGGGGGCGGCCTGCGGCCGACCGCCAGCCACCCGCGCATCCGCCAGGAAAACTTGCCACACACCACGACGCTCGCCCCTTGTCGCGGCTCGGACGATCCGCTATCGTGGTCGCTTTGGATTTCAGCCGCCATCGTTTCGCCGCCGGCACGACGGCTCACTGCCCACCCTGCACCGCAGACGGACTGTTGCCTGACGACGCTCCCATGTCCACCAGGAGGTTTTGATGAGACTGCTGACCTGCCAAAGCCCCAACGGCCCGCGCGTAGCGGGGGTGCGCGGCGGCACCTGCGTCGATCTGAACCGTATCGACAGGCGGATCCCGGCCTGCATCAAGGCCCTGCTGGCCCAGGGCCCCGAGGGGCTCGCCCGCGCCGCCGAGGCACTTGCCAAAGGCGACCCCCTCCCGGCGGAACAACTCCAACTGCTGCCTCCCATCCCCAGCCCGGAGAAGATCATCTGCGTCGGCCTGAACTATGCCGACCACGCCCGGGAAAGCGGCAGCCAGCCGCCGGCCGAGCCGGTGCTGTTCAACAAGTTCCCCACGGCCATCTGCGCCCACGGCCAACCGATCGTCTTGCCCCGCCTCAGCCGCGAGGTGGACTACGAGGCCGAATTGGTCGTGGTCATCGGCACGGGCGGCCGGCAGATCCCCAAGGCCCGGGCCAAGCAGCACGTGGCCGCCTACTGCTGCGGCAACGACGTCTCCGCCCGCGACTGGCAACTCCGCAAGCCGGGCGGCCAGTGGTTGCTAGGCAAGTCGTTCGACACGTTCGCCCCCGTCGGACCGGTCCTGATCACCGCCGACGAGATCGCCGACCCGGGCAACCTGAGAATCCAACTCCGTCTGAACGGCCAGGTGATGCAAGACTCCAGCACCGCCCAACTGATCTTCTCGGTCGAGGAGCTGGTCTCCTACGTCTCGGGCGTGTGCACGCTCTCGCCCGGCGACCTGATCTTCACCGGCACGCCCTCCGGCGTCGGCTTCACCCGAAAACCGCCCGTCTTCCTCAAGCCGGGAGACATCGTCGAAGTCGAGATCGAGAAGATCGGCGTGCTCAGCAACCCGGTGGTGGCAGAAGAGGCATAGCGCGGTGAAGCCGCAACCAACGTAGTCGTCTCGCTCCAACGTAGTCGTCTCGCTCCGCGAGACGAAGGGGAAGCAGGAACGACAGCCCCGTCGCACGGGCCTCATCTCGCGGAGCGAGATGACTACTTTGGTCAGACGCCGCCGCTCAACGCCTGACAAACACGATCGCATTCCGGTCGGCGTACGCCTCCCGCCAGTTGTTGCTCTCTCGCAACAGCCGCACGAAGCGATCGTGGTAACTCGGGCGCAGGAAGAACGCGTCCGGCCGGTACAGCCGCTCGACCTCAGCCACGGGAACGCGCCCCAAGGCGATCTGCTGGTAGCGGTACCATTCCTGGCGTGTGAACAGATACAAGCGGCCGTCGATCGTTACCTTCCACTCCGGGTATCCTTCCCAGATCAAGGGACCGCCCCACTCGCGGTAGTTGTAGATCACGCCGCGGACACCCATCTCGCGCATCCGTTGCGCCGCCCCAAGGGGCAACTGCTCGTCGAACAGCCTCCAGTGCAGCAGCCGCGGCACACTGAGGGCGCAACAGAGCGCACCCGCCGCGATGCTTGCCGCAAGCCAGGGCCGTACCCGCTCAACGTTCTGCTGCCCGGCGGGGTGGCTGGTGGTCGGCCGGAGGCCGCCCCCAGCCGCAGCAGTCCGGGGGCTCGCCGACCAACGTGACCGTGCTTCGGGACCAACCTTCGGTTGGTGCCCTGCCCCGTCGGTGCCCGTCGACCCCGGCCACCCAAGTGTTCCAAATGGTTCTGAGATAAGCCCCAGTTGGATCCACCGCGTCCACACCGGAACCATGGCCGCCGCCAGAAACAGCGACAAACGGTAGATGGACAGGCTCAGCCCGCCCAGCACCACAAAGGTCGCCAGATCCTCCAGGCAGACCAGCCGGCGAACTCGAACCAGCAGCGCCAGCGAGACACCCAAGGCCAGCCACACGATCCATCCGCCCGCCTGCCACGCCGCCGGGTGCCAGAGCGACATCCATTCCGAGATTCCCAGCTCGCGGGAGATTTCCCCGTTGAGCCTCGAGCTCTCAAAGATGCCCGGGCCCAGCGGGGTTGCCACAGTGCTGAGCGCCGCCAGCAGGGCCAGCGCGGTCGGCCACCAGGGTCTGGCAGCCCGGTAGTCGCGCAGGCATCGCAGCCAGCCGGCGCCTGCCCGGGCGCCAATCGTCACCGCGCCCACCAGAACCGACGGGTGCATGTTCTGCCAGAGGATTAGGATTGTCCCGGCCAGCGCCAACTTCCGCCAGGCCCGCAGCTCCGCCTCCGCCACCAACAGGAAGAGAGCGAAGCAAAACATCGCCAAGGTGTGCGGCCGGATTTCGCAGTGGGGCGCGGCCACCAGGACCCCCAGGCTCAGGCCCAAAATGCCGGCAAGCGTCGAGCTGTCGCGACCCCGAACCGTCAACGACGCAAAAAGCAAACCGCCGGCGAACACCAGGGCGTTCACCTGATGCAGCAGACGCCAGGAACCGGCCCGGTGCACGAGGGCATAGAAGACCTGGGAGAGCCAGGCGATCGGCGGGACCGGCTCGCCGCCATGTGTGGACGTAAACGGGTCGCTGCGGATCAGTTCGTCCTGCTGGAGGACGAGTTGGCCCAATTTGACTTGCCAAAAAAGATCCACGTCCTGGCTTGCCCGAAACTGCAACAGCAGCACGACGAGACAGCCAAACAGGACCAAGGCCAGCTTGCGCCGCGACATTCCCGAGACCCCCTAATACAACAGCGCTAGCTCTGTACGGTCGCTTGCCGGAACACACGGGCGCCACACATTTGCGGCCGAAGGTTCTGAGTCATCAGTTTTCAGTTGTCAGCTATCAGTCATCAGCTATCCGTTATCAGTTCTCGGTTCGTGACTGCGGACAACGCAAAACCGACAAGCCAGAGCTGAAAGCCGAGAACTGACGACTGAGAACTGAGAACTGAAAACTGATCACTGACAACTCCATCTGCAACCAATGAACCCAGCGCTGTACAATTAGCGCTCCTACGGGGTCCGCAGCGGATGCTGGCGCAGGCGTTCCGCCGGCAGCGGCTCACGCACGAACAGGTCCTCCACCACGCGGCCGGTCATCGAGGCCGCCGGCCCCAGTCCCAACAGGGCCAGGACCGTGGGCGCCACGTCGGCCAACTCGGCGGTGCACGGTCTGCCCAGCATTACCTGCGGGGCGTGAACCATCATCAGCCCTTCGCCGTTTCGCGCCGCGCTGAGCGAACAGTCCGTCCGCATCAGATGACGGTTGCGGTCCAGCCGGTGCCGGACGTAGAACCCGGCCGCCGGGATCGCCACCAGTTCCGGCCAGAACCGGGCCAGCGGGTCGCAGCCGAAACGCGCCGCCGTCAGATACACTTCCTCAAACAACGGCTCGTGCGTGACCGGGTGTTGCGCCTCGCGCAGCGCCGCCCAGACCTCGGCCGTGGCCTGCTCGTACTGGCGCCCGCTGCGGAGCACCCGCGTGCCGAACCGCGCCGGAGTGTTCAGATACACCAGTGCCGCCGACTGGCCGTGCAAGCTGACCGCCCGCGTCCGCCGCATGTCGGCCGCCAGCAAACCGCTCACCGACTGACAGGCCGGCTTGGGCCCGAATCGTTGCCGGGCCTTCCATGCCAGGCGCGACAGCCGGTAACCCAGCTTGGCTCTCCCCTGGGCCATTTGAAGCAGCCCCCGGCGCCGGAGCAATTCCGAAAGCGTGATCTTCTCGCGGAAAGGGCTGAAACCGTACGGGCTGACCAGCACCACGGCCGCCCCGCGCCGCCCGGCCAGTTCCGCCAGTTCGCCCAGGCAATCGTCCAGCGTGCGAAACGCCTCGCGGGTCTTGGCGACCCACTGCCGGTTTCCACCCGGCCCGCCGCCGATCCCCAGCATGTGCCAGAGGCGGTGCAGCAGCGAGTCGAGCACCGTCAGCCGCACCTCGAGCAGCCGCCACGGCCTCGATCGGTCGATCTGCACGGCCGCCGCAACGGCGCCGCGGATGGCGGCATCGGTTCGGGCAATCCCCCGGCAAAGCTCGGCAAACGTGGTCGGCCGCCCCTGCCAGATCCGCACGCCCCGCGGCACGTCGGCCAGTTGCACCGCCGCCGCTTCCCCCTCGGCTTCGCTGGCCAGATTTGCCAGTGTCGGGCAGGGCAGAGGTCGGACGTGGCCGGGCAGCAGCCCTCGCCGCCGATGATCGAGGTAGCAATCCTCGAGCAATCCGTGCACCCCCGGACCACCTCCCGACTCCAGCGTGCCCCAGGCCACCGACTCGTTGCAGGGGCCACGCAAGCGGAGCCGCGCCAGGGCGGCCGACCGCAGCAGCCCCGCCAGGTTCGGCATCGTGCCCGACTCGGCCAATGGCACCAGCACCTCGTACGTGGCCCCGCCCAGGGCCACCATCAGCACGCGGGGAACGGTCGGGCAGTGCATACTGGGCGTAGTCATGCTATTGAGGGTCAGGTAAGTAATGTCGCATCGTTTAGCCGTCGCCGGCACGGCGACGATAGCGTTTTCCGGGCCGACGTGCCGTCGGCCGCTAAACGTCACAGGACATTCGTTTTCTGAGAGTCAATAAACGGCACGAGCTTGCAGTTGCGGGTTGAGGGTTGAGAGTTGAGGGTTGAGTGCTGACACCTGACCCCTCAACTCTCAACTCTCAACCCTCAACTCTCAACTCTCAACTCTCAACTCTCAACCCTCAACTCTCAACCCTCCTCCTCACTCCGTCAGGTCCAGCCGTGTGCCGGTCTGCTTGCTGGGCACACAACTCTGCGGCAGCTCGTCCTTGAGCTTGTGGTCGACGGAGAAATGGACGGCAAACCGGAGCTTGTAGTAGTCGCGCCTGCGTGGGCGTTCCGGCTGGCTGGAAAGCCCGCCCGCCAACAACTGCCCCAGCCGCCTCCGCCAGCCGATGCGTTTGGCCAGTTGGTCGAGCCGAGCCGGGAAACGGTCCAGGAAGCGATTCGTCCCAGACAGCACGGCGTCGCCCAACGGGGGCTTGAAACCGATGCCGTAGAGCGTATGCGGAAGACCCTCCTCCCCCTGCCATGCCACCAGCCTGGCCTCGATCCCGGAAAGCAACTGTTCGAGCCCCCGAGGCGTCAGCCGCCAGTGCGCGGGTTCCCGGCCCGTCTCGGCAGCCGTCCCCGAAGCGTGAATCAGTAGCGCCCCGCCCGGTGAGAGGATCCGCACCATTTCGTCCACCGCCCGCCGTGGCTCGAAAATGCACCCCAGCACGTCGGCACACAGCACAGTCCGTGCCACCCCGTCGGGGATCGGTAGCCGCGCGGTCTTGGCCTCTTTCTCCCACCCGAAGCCGACGCATACCTCCTCTGGCAGACTGCCGCGGAGTCGCGCCCAGGGCCCTGAAGCTCCGTTCGGGCAGGATCCGAACTGGTAGAGCGGGCCTGCCAGCTCAAAGGCGTCGATTGCACTCTCGACGAACGCCTCAATCGAGCTGCCCGTGTCGGCCATCTGTCGTCTGTAGCGTGGCACGTGCTGGGGCGTCACGACTTTGGTGGCGGGCCGGCGGCCCGCGAAACGGGTCGGGAGTCTACGCTAATCGCGGCCGAAGCCGCAATGCCAGTTTCCACCCTTCCGGGAGCGGCACCAGCCCCTACCCGCCTGCTGAGAGCCCCTGTCGAGCCGACTGCTGCCGCCTGGGCACGGCTGAGGAATCGCTCCGCGTGCCACCGGTAGACGATCACCGGTTCTTGATTGGGTTTGCGGATTGCCGGGTCGGGAAACTCGGCCACAGGTTCTGCCGCCGATTCGATCAGCCAGCGCAAGGTCCGGCTGCGGCCGCTCCGGTACCCCACCTCGCGGCCCTCCACCACCAGGTACGCCAGGTGCGGATCGCCGAGCGCCGCCGGAGCCTCTTCATACGGGTACGTCTCCCGGCCGGAGTACAGGCCCGTCCAACCCTGCGTGTCGAGCACCGCGCCGGACGGATCGCCCTGCCCAGCCAGCCACTTCCCCGCAGCCCGATGCCCCAGACGGCTATCGTGCAACCGGATGAGCGTCTGCGGCAGGCAGACAATCCCCGCCACCGCCACCACGGCCCTAATGCAGAATGAAGGATGCAGAATGCAGAATGCTCGCAGTACGGGGTCAACGCGGCATGCCACGCTCGATGCTCCATTCTGCATTCTGCATTCTGCATCCTTCATTCTGCATTTTTCCTTAGCTCGCTGGGCGACGCTTGCCAACCACGCCCCCATTTCCAGGGCCCCGCATCCCGCCGCCCCCATCCCGGCCACGACCAACGTCAGCAGGTGCCTGGGGACCAGATATCCTTCCGTCGCACTGAACCGGATCACAATCACGGAGAACAAGAGGCAGAAGACCTGCACGAACCGATCGCCGGCGCTCGCCCGCCCAACGCCATCGCAGCCTTCCTGGCATCTTGCCCGTATGCTCCGCAAGCGCCAGGCGCCCAGCAGGGCCAGGGCCCCAATCCAGTAGCCCGCCGCGTCTGCCAGCCTCTTGCCAAACCGGACGACCGCGGCCGGATAGCCCCGCTGCCGCAGGCTGACGCTCCGTTCCTTCGCGTCGAACGACATTGGCTCCCCGTCGGGCAGCCGCCAGACATCGGTTCTTCCCGCCGCGGTGTGCGGCGGGATCTGGACTTCCGCTCGATACCGGCCCAGAATCAGCCCGACGGCGGCCCGAGGTGTCAGGGCACCGGTGGCGGCCAGATATGGTGCCCAGACCACAGCCAGCCCCAGCAGGAAGCAGGCGGAGACCGCGGCCAGGCGCCCCCACGGCTCCCGCCGGCCGGGCAGCAATTGAAACACCGCCAGGGTCAAGCCTAATGCCGCTGCCAGCACCAGCACCTCGGCCCTGGCCAAGGCCGCCATCGCCACCGCGACCCCGGCCAGCACCAACCACAGTGGCGGGCAAGCCCGCCCGCTAAACACCTTATTTCCTCTTCCCTGTTCCCCCTTCCCCGTTCCCCCTTCCCCCTTCCGCCTTTCGCAATACTCCACCATCGCCCAGAAAGCGACACAAAAGAAGAACAGGTGCGTACTGTCGCTGATCCCGTCGGCTCCCAGGTGGGCGACCTCCGGCAACAGGCAGAAGAGAAACGATCCGGCCGCCGCAGCCGCGCCGCCCACCAGCCGCCGCAGCAGCAGATACAGCGGTACCACCGCCAGCACCAGGGGCACGGCCGCCGCCAACTGCGCGCTCAGGGCCCAGATCGAAGGAAACTCGCCACTGGTCCGCTGCAAACCTTCGTGTACTACCCAGACCCACACCGGAAACAAGGGCTGCTCGCGCTCAGCCCGCACGGTCTCCAGCAATCCCTGCCGGTCGATCGAGCGGGCGATCTCCACAAACCGGACCGCATCCAGCCCCGTCGTCGCCGCCCGGCGGACGACCACCACCTGCACCAAGCCAGCGAGACCCAGTAGGCCGGCGACGATCAGAAGGTGGCGTCTTGTGTTCATTGCCCGCAATTGCACTCTCATCCTGCCACGAACACGCTGCGGGCCGGAAGGGTATCCCCCCGGCCGGACCGGGTCAATCCGAGCTTGCCAGTCACGGGCGGGAGGCGAGTAACTGCAAGTAATCTGCGTATTATGGGTCTTATGAGATAAATGGGGTAAAGAAGTGGAATGAGCTTCCCCCAAGCTATCTGGCTGGTGGTCCGACGGCCAATGCCCGCATAGACCCTCACAGCCGGAAATGCCGAAGTCTCAGAGGGAGGCGATCCGCCTTCTTTGCCACGCAACGGCAGGATGATCCTGTGATGGTTCCTTGGCGAATTCCGTCTTGCGCAGAATCCCCACCCAGGCTATGATTGACCGCCCGAGGGACGACCGTGTCGCTGCAATCCTCCATGCAGTTCCGCCGCAGCGGACAACGCGATGAACGCCGCCGCCGGTTGTTGGCCGACGAATCGTGCGGCCTGGCGGGGGCCGGCGGCTCGCCGGCCGTCTGCTCCGCCACCGACGGCCCGCTCGCCCCGCGAAAGTCCCCAGACTACGGAGACGCTGCCTTCATGGACGAACAACTACGATTGACAGACCTGATCCCGCGGCGGCTGATTGCCTTCGCCTTGCTGCTGCTGGCCGCGCTGGCCGTGGTGGCGGGCCTGGAAGCCCTCTACGCCTGGAGTTCCACGCCTGCGATCAGCCAACTCACCACCGACGGCAAGGTCGCCGCCTTCGACCTCGACGGTGAAGGCAGCCTAGCCGTCTGGTTCTCGTCTCTGACCCTCACGTTGGCCAGCGTGGTGGCCCTGCTGGTCTACACCGTCCGCCGGCATAAGATCGACGACTACCGAGGCTACTACCGCGTTTGGCTCTGGGCGGCCCTCTGCTGGCTGGTGATGAGCATCGATGAGACCGGCAGCGTGCACGAAGGCTTCATGGGGATGATGACCTCCGTCACCGGCACCCGCATCTACGGCGACGGCTCGATCTGGTGGGTGGTCCCCTATTTCTTTCTGCTCGGGGCGATCGGCACCCGGCTGCTGGTCGACATGCGCCACTGCCGGCTCTCCAGTGCCGCGTTGCTGACCACGGCCGGCTGCTACGCCCTGGCGGTGGCTGCCCAGGTCTTCGGCGACGGACTGACCCGCTCCGTCATGCTCGAAGAAGGTGCCGAGATGGTCGGGAACGTCTTCCTCTTGCTGGCCATGGGACTGCACGCCCGCTACGTGATCCTCGACGCCGAGGGCCTGTTGCCGGCCCGCCAGCCGAAGTCGAACCGGTCGGACCTGGAGCAGCCCGACCAAGAAGCCTCATCGGCGACCGGCGACTGGGTTGCTGTCGATGCGCCCCATCCCACGCCCCGGCCGGCCCTCAGACGCCGCGCCCGCGCCGTCGAGCCCGAGCCGGAACCGGTCCCCAGCCCGATCCAGCGGAAACTCACCAAGCAAGAAAAGAAGGCCCTCCGGCAACGGCTGATGCAGGAACGCCTCAAACGCGAGCGCCAACAACAGGGCGGCTGGTAGACGGATTGCAGAATGATGAAGCATGCATTATGAACTATGAACGGCAGGCGACACGCCCAGCCGGTTCGTTCAGCAATCAGCAATCAGCATTCCCCATGTCCGTCCGCACCCGATTCGCCCCCAGCCCCACCGGATATCTCCATATCGGCGGGGTCCGCACGGCCTTGTTCTGCTGGCTCTTCGCCCGCAAGAACCAGGGCCAGTTCATCTTGCGGATCGACGACACCGACCAGCAGCGGAACGTCGAGGAGGCCCTCCAGCCGATCCTCGACGGGCTCCGCTGGCTGGGGATCGACTGGGACGAAGGCCCGGACCTGGGCGGACCCTATGCCCCGTACTACCAGTCGCAGCGGGCAGACCGCCACCGGGCCGCCGTCGGAAAACTGCTCGACGCCGGAGCGGCCTATCGCGACTACGCCACCACCGAGGAGATCCAGGCCGAACGCGAGGCCGCCCTGGGCGAAAAGCGGCCCTTCGTCTACAGCCGCCGCTTCATGGCCGAAACCTCCCAGGATCGGGCCCGCTTCGAGGCCCAAGGCCGCCAGGCCGTCGTCCGCCTGAAAATGCCCCGCGAAGGCGCCCTGGTCCTCCATGACCTGGTCCGCGGGCCGACCCGATTCGAGTGGGCCCAAGAGCAGGACCACGTCATCCAGCGGACCGACGGCTCCTGCCTGTACCACCTGGCCAGTGCGGTTGACGACCACGATCTTAAGATCACCCACGTGATCCGCGCCGAAGAACACCTCTCGAACACGCCGCGGCAGGTCTTCATCGCCCAGTCGCTCGGCTACCCCTTGCCCGAGTACGCCCACCTGCCCTACGTCGCCGAGCCGGGCAGCAAGACCAAGCTCAGCAAGCGAAAACTGGCCAAGTACCTGAAGAACCGCGACTTCGCCCAGCGGGTCGAACACGGTCAGAAGGTCGCCCAGGCGCTCGGCCATCAGACCACGCCCGAGACGTTCAACCCGGTGATCGTCGACTTCTACCGCCAGGTGGGCTACCTGCCCGAGGCGATCATCAACTACCTAGCGCTGTTGGGCTGGTCGTTGGACGACAGCACCGAGCATTTCACCCGACAAGAACTGATCGAGAGCTTCTCGCTGGAGCGGATCAACAAGGCCCCGGCCAGCTTCGACCCGCAAAAACTCTGGGCCTTCCAAGACCGCCACATGCAGCAGTTGCCCGTCGGTGAGAAGCTCCCCCTGGTCCTGCCCTACGTCCAGCAGGCCGGGCTGGTCCCTGATCCTGCACCCGACAAGACGAAGGCCAAGCTCACCCAGATCCTCCAGGCCGCCGGCGACCGGATCAAGGTGTGCGGCGATATTCTGGACTATGCCGGACTGTTTCTGCCCGACGACCAGTTTGCCTACGACCAGCAGGCGTTCGACAAGCAGCTCCGCCGGCCGGATGCAGCCGAGCTGCTCCGCAAGTTCCGCGACCGCCTGGCCGCCGCCGATCCATTCGAGCCCGCGGCCCTGGAAGAGGTGATGCACCGCTTCGTCGAGTCGGAAGGCATCAAGCTCAACCAGATCATCCACGCCGTCCGCGTGGCAGTGACCGGCAAAATGATCGGCTTCGGCCTGTTCGACACCCTGGCCATCCTCGGCCGCCAAAGCTCCCTGGCCCGGATCGGCCGGGCGCTGGGGGAACTCTGACTTCGGCTGTTGTGGCAGGATTCCTTGCGGGCGGTGTATAATAGCGCAGAACCACGACGCAACCCGCCACGCCTTGGAGTTCCCGATGGACGAGAACAAGCTTCTGCAACGGATCACCGTCAACCCCAAGATCTTCGGTGGCAAGCCGATCATCCGGGGTCGTCGCCTGGCGGTAGAGCACGTGCTGGGCATGCTGGCCGCGGGCGATACGACCGAAACGATTCTCGAAGGCTATCCCTGGCTTGAGCCTGAAGACATCCAGGCCTGCCTGGTCTATGCCCGCCGGCACGTCGCCCACGAACGGATTGAGCCGCTGACGATTGAGAAGACACCGCCGCGGCCGGGCAGTGCCGTGGGCAGGCTGACAGTCGTCGAGGACGACGATTCGCATCTGGACGACTTCGGAGAGTACATGGCGTGAAGCCGCTACGGCTGGTTTCGAGGGGGTAGGATTCGGTGAAAGAGAATGACCCGTTCGCAGCGTTGTACTGCGGCGAGGAGGGAAGGGTGGCTGGGGTCGAGCGAAGCTCGCCCCCAGCCAAGTGCCGGGCAGAGATGGCGCCTTCCCCACGCCGCCAGCACCGCCGGAACTACAACGACCCCGGCCACGCACATGAGCTGACCTTCTCTTGTTACCAGGGCTTCAAGTTTCTGGCTTCGGACAGGACCTGTGGCTGGCTGGCGGAGTCGATCGAACAGGCTCGGCGTAGACTGGAGTTTAGTCTGTGGGCTTATGTCTTCATGCCGGAGCATGCCCACATTCTGGTTCATCCGCGAAGGGCACAATACGACATCGCGAAGATCCGCTGGGCGATCAAAGGACCCGTGGGGAAGCGGGCTATCAGGTTCCTCGAAGCCGAGGCCCCAGAGTGGCTCCCCCGGATCAGTCGCCGCCGGGGCTCCAAGACCGAGCGTTTGTTCTGGCAGTCCGGAGGCGGGTATGACCGCAACGTGACGGATGGCGAGACCCTGCTGGAGATGATTGAATACGTTCACCTCAATCCGGTTCGCCGGGGCCTAGTCGAGCAGGCGGAACAGTGGAAGTGGTCGAGCGCGGTTTGGTTTCTTGGTACGGGACAGCCCCCTTTGATTCCAGACCAAGTTCCGGCAGAATGGTGTCCGTAGGCAAGCCGCAGCCCCAGGCGGTGACTGGGGGCGAGCTTCGCTCGACCCCAGCCACCCGGCGGATTGGCTGAGCAGTGCCAGCCTCCCCAGGTTCTCCATTGGAGCCGGCTCGTGGATAAGAAGTATCAAGTCTTCGTCAGCTCAACCTACGCCGACTTGCAGGAAGAGCGACGACATGTGATGCAGGCGTTGTTGGAGCTCGACCATATCCCTGCGGGTATGGAACTGTTCCCCGCAGCGGACGAGGACCAGTGGTCGCTTATCAAGGAGGTGATCGATACCTGTGACTATTACATCGTGGTCGTCGCCGGCAAGTATGGCTCCCAGGGACCTGACGGGATGGGGTACACCGAGAGGGAGTACCGCTATGCCATCAGCCAAGGGAAACCGGTGATCGCCTTCCTGCATAAGGATCCCGACAGTCTCCCCGGCACTAAGCTCGAGACAGATCCCGAATTGCGGAAGAGGCTCGACTCATTTCGCGAACTGACGAAGGAGAAGATGTGCAAGTTCTGGTCCTCCGCGGATGAACTCGGATCCGTAGTCAGCAGAAGCCTTATCAAGCTGATCAAGAGACACCCCGGGGTGGGCTGGGTCAGAGCGAACGAGTTTCCGAGTGAAGCCACTGACGAGATCCTGCGTCTGCGACGGAGAGTCGAAGAACTGGAGGCCCGGATTGCCCAAATCTCCACGACACCACCGCCACACACGGAACACATGGCTCAGGGAGACGACAACTTCACAATTCGAGTCTTGAGAACGGACAACAACAATCAGGTACTTGAGATTCCTGTCAGCACGACATGGAATAAGCTATTCTCGTGGATTGGGCCCATGATGCTCAGCGACCAGTCCCCTGCCGCACTATGCATGTCCCTTTGCGATCTGGCGCAACAGAGAATGGCAAAGCTCAGGAATGCACGTGGCCTTAGAATCGTTGAGCAAGACTTTCACACAATCACACTCCAACTCCGCGCGCTTGGCCTGATCAGACAAGGCAGGCGCAACCCGGCCCATTGGCGATTAACGGAATACGGTGACCAAGAGATGACTCGCCTGCGTGCCATTCGTAGGGTCGCTGGTGTGGGAAAAGCAAACGACGAAGGATAGACTCTGAAGACGTTTATCTCCTTACCCGGGCTGACTGTGCCCGAAGTGACCAACGGGGCCTGCGGCTCCTTGTACGAAGCCGGCTGTGCCCATGGAACCGCTGCAAAGCGAAGTGGCTTCACATATGTCGCCTTCGACCGTGAGTGCGAAGTTCTGGCGCCAGCCAGTCGCACAACCACCGCCCAGGTGAGTTCCGCCGGCTAACAAGTGGCCCGGGCCGAAAGGCATACATTGGTCTGAAAGGAGTTGGTGAGGGAGTCGAGACAATGAGTACAGACGATTCAACCCGTTCCCTGGACTTCATCCGCGAAATCGTCACCGAGGACTTGCGGACCGGCAAGTGGGGCGGGCGGGTGCATACGCGGTTTCCGCCGGAGCCGAACGGGTATCTGCATATCGGCCATGCCAAGTCGATCTGCCTGAACTTCGGCATCGCCGCGGAGTTCGGCGGGAAGTGCAACCTGCGGTTTGATGATACGAACCCGACCAAGGAGGAGCAGGAGTACATCGACTCGATCAAGGAGGACGTCCGCTGGTTGGGGTGGGACTGGGAAGATCGGGAGTATTATGCCTCCGACTACTTCGAGCAGTTCTACCAGTGGGCCGTGCAGTTGATCGAGGCCGGCAGGGCCTACGTCTGCGACCTGACGCCCGAGGAGACCCGCGAGTACCGCGGCACCTTGACTAAGCCGGGCAAGGAGAGCCCCTACCGCAATCGCTCGATCGAGGAAAACCTTGCCCTGTTTGAGCGGATGCGGGCCGGGGAGTTTCCCGACGGCTTAAGGACCCTGCGGGCGAAGATCGACATGGCCCATCCCAACCTCAACATGCGCGACCCGGTGATGTACCGCATCCTGCACGCGCGGCATCCTCACACGGGCGACGAGTGGTGCATCTACCCGATGTACGACTGGGCCCACGGCCTGGAAGACTCTATCGAACGGATTACGCACTCGATCTGCACGCTGGAGTTCGAGAACCATCGGCCGCTGTACGACTGGTTCCTCGACGCCCTGGGCATCTACCACCCGCAGCAGATCGAGTTCACCCGCCTGAACCTCACCTACACCGTGATGAGCAAGCGGAAGCTGCTCCGTCTGGTCCGCGAAGGGCACGTGGCCGGCTGGGACGACCCGCGGATGCCCAGCATCTCGGGCCTGCGGCGGCGGGGTTACACCCCCGAGTCGATCCGCAGCTTCTGTGAACGCATCGGCGTGGCCAAGTTCAACAGCGTGATCGACGTCGGGCTCCTGGAACACTGTCTGCGGGAAGACCTGAACAAGCGGGCGCCACGGGTGATGGGCGTGTTGCGCCCGCTGCGGCTGGTCATCGACAACTATCCCGACGACCAGGTCGAACAGCTCGACGCCGTCAACAACCCGGAAGACGCCAGCATGGGCACGCGGAAGATTCCTTTCTCGCGGGTGCTCTACATCGAGCGCGAGGATTTTCGCGAGGATCCGCCCAAGAACTATTACCGGCTGGCCCTCGGCCGCGAGGTCCGGCTGCGATACGCCTACATCATCAAGTGCGTCGGCGCGGTCAAGGACGAGCGGAGCGGCGAGGTGACGGAGCTCCGCTGCACCTACGATCCGCAGACCCGCAGCGGCTTGCCCCAGGCCGACCGCAAGGTCAAGGGCACCATCCACTGGGTCTCCGCCCCCCACGCACTCCAGGCCGAAGTGCGGCTGTACGACCACCTCTTCACCAAAGAGGATCCGGAAGAGGTGGAAGAAGGTTCCGACCCGACGGCCAATCTCAATCCCAACTCGCTGGAGACCTTGGCCGACTGCCGGGTCGAACCCAGCCTGGCGGGTGCGTCGCCGGGCGACCGGTACCAGCTCGAGCGACAAGGCTATTTCTGCGTCGATCCAGACTCGTCCCCGGGACGGCTGGTGCTCAATCGGACGGTATCGTTGCGCGACTCCTGGGCCAAGATCGAGAAGGCCCAGCAGCAGAAACAGCAGGCGAGGCCGTAACGCGACTCCCCGGCTTTCCGGGACTCAGAGCCGCGATCGCGCCTTGGGCGGCCGGATCACCAGGCCCAAAGATCGTACGGGCTGGGCCCCGACTTGTAATAAGACCTCGGATGCGGGTTGTATCGATACGGGGAGTACTTCGCCTGGACCCTTCTGACGGCCTCGGGGAATGAAAGTGGATTCGACCCGTAGCCGTAGTTCCAGGCCCCGGCATAGAAGCCGCATCCGTACGCCCCGGAATCGCGGTAGCCACCATAGTAACCACCGTATTGGCCGGGACCCCCTGGGTAGGCACGATACCGTTGTCCGGCGTGAGCCGTGCCAGCCGCGAGGCTCAGAACCGCAAGTGCCGCCAAGGTCAGTACGACGCGTCGCATGACGTTCTCCTTAACCGCATTGGGGGGAAGTAAGATACTCTGGTGTGCGATTGCGAAACGGCCTCTCTCCGCCGGATACTGTTCATGAAGCACTTTCCGGGCCGAAAAGGCTGAGGGACTCGGTAACATATTGTCCTTTAGCAGGTTAGGTGAAGTGGTCGGAACCGAGACGACACGGGAGGTGCCGCATTGTGTCGTCAGTGCGACGGCGCAGCCGTGTCGATCAGGATACAGTCCATCGGTTGTCCGACAGTGTCCAGATCGGCCGATGCGGATACGGACCCTGATGTTTCGTGGTCCCACGGCTGTGGCAGACTACCTGGCCGACAGATGGGGTGCCTTCAGGTTGATTCGCTCCAAGGCCGGTGGTAGAATTCGGCATGGCGAGTCACGCCCACGGCTTGGTCCTTGAGGAGTCGGATCTATGAAGCGGCTATTGATCGGTGTGGTGCTGCTGGCCGGGGCGTTGACCTTTGCCGGATGTCAGCCGTGAGGGGGGGCTAAGCAGGGTGGGCCCGCGGCGGGTCCCCAGCAAAAGACCTCCCAGCGGACTCCGGCGAAGACTCCCCCCAAGGCCCCGCCGGCAACTCCGCTGAAGACTCCGCCCGTCCCGGGCAACCCGGTGAATCCCTCCGCGTACAGTCTCTAAATGGACTTGCACGATCCTGGGAGGAAAAAGGGGACAGGTCCAATTTGTGCGAAGCACCCTTCGGGCCGTTCCGGCAAATTGGACCTGTCCCCTTTTTCCTGGAATTACGCAAGGCTATTCAGCGACGCGGCATCGCCTCGTTTTCCGTCAAGGCAGCAGCCCCTTGTGCCAGATCGCCAGCAGGTCCATCGACCAGGCCACGGCCACGTGCAACGCCGCGCCTAGCCAGATTGAGCCCGTCTTCAGACTCATAAACCCCAGTACGATCCCCGCCGCGATCGCGCTGAGGGTCTCCGGCAAGGGCTTGCCGTAGTGGATCATGCAGTACGGCACCGTCATCACGAAGATCGAGTACACGCCGAAGCGACGCCGGGTTCCATGCAAGACAAAACCCCGGAAGAAAAACTCCAGGCAGAGGAACTGCGTCGCGTAGAACAGCTCCCAAATGCACAGCCGGGGCCACCATGGTTCGCCCGATTGCAGCGCGTAGAACGGATACCGCGTCTGAAAGCTCTCCGTCCGCGAGAAGTGCAGCAGCCACGGCACCAGGGCTGCGAAGAAGAGCAGATAGATCCAACTGCCGCCGAACATCCCCCGGACTCTCAGGCCGTAATCGCGCAGCCGCTCGCGCAGCACCAGCTTGATCACCAGCGCCGGGATGGCCAGGTACGTGATCCAGGTGCCCACGGCCCAGAAGATCAGCCCGGCCAGGGCGCGATTCTGCGGCAGCCCCTCCGTCGCACCAGCCGGGTCGAGCAGCCGGCCCGCGTCGGTCTGACCGAGGGCCCGGACGACTTTGCCCAGATTCTCAGACGCGAAGAGGTATTCCTGGAGCGTGAGCGTCACCGCCGTGCTCACCAGCACGACGATCACCTTCCAGTCGACGGACGTGCCGTCGACCACGTGGCGCCGCGACTCGCTCTCTGCGCGCTCAAGCGGCTCGCTGAAGTACTGCCAGCGACGGCCCTGGGGCATCATCTCTCCAGTGTCACGGCGGGCCCGCTTGCTCGGTGTACTGCCTGACCACGGTGGGAAAGTCCCAGCGTCGCTTCTGCTCACTTCGCACCGCGACTTCCACGCCCTCCAGTGGGCCGGCCAGCGGCCGCGACTCGGGCAGCCAGAGCACGATCCGCTTCGGCGCCCGGCGCTTCGGACGGTCGAGCTGCACCTCGACGCCGCCGGCCGTGCCACGGACGGTAAGACCCATCGAACCGAAGTGCGTCGGCGCCCGCTCGATGCGGATCAGCCTGCCTTCGTCCAGCCACCAGTCGGGCACGGCCCGCAGCAGATGCAGCTCGTCGCCCTGCTCGTCGAGCAGCATGTGGCGCAGCATCAGGGCGTAGTTGGCGGCGCCGGTGGGGTGGGGGATGGTGTTGCTCCAGGCGAAGCGGCGATTGTAGTAGATGCCTTCGGGAAAGGCGTGCGTGGCGGTGGAGTGCAGCAGATACCAATAGAAGTCCTCGACCACCTGCTCGTGCTCGCCCCGGACCAGGGCAGCCATGGTCGTGTAGGCGCCCATGTAGGGGTGGATGGCCTCCGCCTGCCCCAGCCAGCGAATCGTCCCCTCGACGTACCCGCCGCCGTGGTTCTGCCGCACTTGCTGGATCAGCGCGGCCACCCGTGGGTCGGCGGGCGCGAAGACCTCGGTGGGCCAGCGGGTCTCGGTGTTTCCCCAGTGGGTGCCTTCCTTCTCCCAGCTCGGTGGGAAGTGCGCCAGCCCGGTGCGTTTCCAGGCGGCGTCGATCGCCGCCCGATACAACCCCACCTCACGCTGGAGCTTCTCGGCCTCGTCGTTCTTCTCCAGCACCCGCGCCGCCTCGGCCGTGCACAGCATCGCCCGCAGATTCCAAATGTCGTAACCCACGATGTGGTGCTTGCCGTCCCAAAGGTACTCTCCGTCGGCCGGGGCCGCCGGCAGCACGCCCGCATAGGGCGAGTCGTCCGGTGCCCGCCGCCGGGCCTCCATCGTCCAGTCCACCGCCCGGCGCATCTGAGGGTAAACCCGTTCGAGCCACTGCCGGTCGCCGGTGATCTGGTAGAACTGCCAGAGGGCCCAGACCGCCTGGCCGTTGGCGTCGAACTGGTCCTTCTGCGACTCGAAGCGGCCGTCCGGTCTCTGGTGGCTCAGATAGAACTCCAGGGCCTTTCGCGCCGTGTCCATCAGGCCCGCCTCTTCCAGCTCCATCACCTGGTAGGCCCCGTCGCGGATGTAGAACTCGTCGTAAAACCCCTCGCCGCCGTGCAACTCGCCGTGATCGCTCACCAGCAGTTGACAGACGTGCGACGCCAGCAGGGCCTCGGTCGCCTTGCGGCAAGGCACCTCGATCCGGGCGGTCCGGCCCATCACACCCCGCCAATACGCGACCGTCCGCTCAAGCCACAGCTTGGGGTCTTCCTTGGCGAAGCTCGCGGCGACCATGCTGCGCACGGTGCCCGCCACCGACGCGAACGGGATCCGCGCCACCCCTTCGGCGATCTGCCCGGGGGCCAGCGACCAGGCAAAGGCATCTGCCGTCGAGACGGACGGACCGGTCTGCTCGATCTTCACCTTGGCCTCGGCCTGGAGGTCGCCCGTATTGGTCGCCTTAACCACGATCCAGTTCAAGAAGTTCTCGCCCTCGGTGGGCCAGTCGAAGGCCTTTTGCCAGTCCTTGACGTTGGGCAAGGGCGTAGCCCAGAGGGTGAACTCGTAGCGGACCGGTCCGTCTTCGGCGGTGAGCAAGATGACGGGCATCCAGCCTTCCAGCAGCGTCTTGGTCTGCCCGCGGCCCAAGGGGACCAACTGCCTCCCGAACCGCAGTTGGACCTCCTGCTTGCCGGCCAGTTCGAGCCGGTTGTCGGGCGTGACGCGCGTACCGTCCCGGTAGTCCTTCAGCCCGATCACGCTGTAGGAGTTGCGGAAGTAGTCGAACGGCTCATCAGCCTGCATTGGAGAGGCCGGCGTCAGGCAAGTCAGCACCGTCCAGAGCGTGATGCGGCCCGTGCGACGATGTGGCGACATGAGATGATTTCTCCAGCAAGTGGTCCGAGCATGGAGCAGGAATCAAGATGACGAGGGCGCGGGTGGCAATTGGGTTTCTCTCCGAACAGCCCCTACATGACTTCTTCCAAGCGGCCGCGGAACGCCGCGAAACTGGGCATGTCGATCTGCTCGATGTCGATAGTCCGGTTGCTGACCATCTGGCAAAGCTCCTCTCTCGACGGAAAGTGGCCAAGCCGCCCTTCCAGTTCGCGCTTCAATGGATGTGTGGAGTGACTGCTGCCGGAGCGATCCTCAAGGGCGACACAACCCTGATACGGATTCTCTTTCAATGCGCACAATACCCATGCCTCGACTGTCGGCTTGGGAATCATGGGGACGCCCCTCGTGAAACCCTCTTCCTCGAATCCATCCAGTATGGACTGTCGCTTCTCTTTCCAGGGTCCACGACCTGCTGTTGCCGTGTCCGCGTCTCGAAACAAGACAGCCACCACATCGTCCCTCAACTCGCTTTCCCGTTCTGTGGCGATCCTGGCGAGAGCCCGTGCGTTGTTGAAGAAGTAACGGGTTTCCGTCGTTCGCTTCTTTCCAGGCAGGCGGAGGGACTTCTTGGCTGCCTTCAATTCGGACGCGCGCTCCTTGAGGGTGTGCCGCGATACGAATCCGTAGCGTCCGGTTCCCAGCGGCGAGTACTGGTGTCGTGCTTCAACAACCTGATCCACAGCGATGGTCATCGGTCCATGACGGTATTCGTCTCCCTCGCAGATCGGCGCGTCACTCACACCGAGACCGAGGTCCGTTGGACCTTCGCCGCTGAACAGGAAGTACACCTCACTTCCCCTCCGTAACCGCTTCGATCTCGTCCTGTAGGTGAGTGAGGTCGGTATCGGCAAATGCCTCCCCGGGCCCCATGACAGTCAGCTTCTCGGCGATGGAGGGGATGGAGAAAAACGGGATCGCTCGAGTGTGGCCCTTCCGTGTCTTGTACAAGTAGATGACGCCCGACCGCGCCACATCGTCGCTTAGGTAGTTGAGGATCAGCGGGCTGTGCGTGGTGACCAACACCTGTTGCGGGGCCGAAACGAGGGCGTCGAGGACGAATTCCACCACTTCCGGGTTGATCCCATTCTCGATTTCGTCGAACAGCAGGAAACGATGCTCGGTCTGCGTCTCTGCCAAAACTGCAATCAGCCGAAGCAACCCGTCGGCAACGTGGTGAGCGTCGGTGACCAGCTTCGTGCCGTCGAATTCTTCTTGAATATCCAGCTTCTTCCAACCACGCCGGAGGGACTTGATCTCCATTCCCCTAAGCTGCTTGTAGGCCTTCCTCAAATGAGCAGCGAGGGCGTCACGTTCCATCGCTCCCAGCTTGTGCAGGACTGCGGGCAGTCCTCGACCCCCCAACCCAAGTGATTCGGCAGGCGTTCGTGTTCGCTGACGGAGGAGCTCTGGCGACATGACGCCAAGTGAATTGACGTTCTCACAAAACCTCTTCACCTCCACCAACCGGGGCGGGAGAGTCGATTCTCGAAGCTGCGACAATATCGAGCCTTCATACCTAAAGGCGATTTCCTGATCGAGAGGCCGTCCTTGATCGCTTGGTTGGACCCGCACCCTCTCGGCATGAACCTCCAGAGTGGTATCGTCGATCACAATCCGCTCGCGGGTGCACCGGAGTCCCACCGGATCAAACTCCGCTTCCCATGTGGCCAACTCGCCAGAGTCCTGCTTCAGACAAACCGAGAACTCGATGCGCGCCTCCTCGGTGAATTGCGAAAAGATGTCTTTGGCGTCCCAACTGCGCGTGCGCAGCCAACCTTTGATGTCGCCTCGAACCTGTTGGGCGAGGAAATCGATGAATTGAAGCACCGTTGATTTGCCCGCACCGTTCAGACCGATCAGGCAAGTAAACTTCGCCAGATCGAGTTTGAAGTCGACCAACGACTTGAAGTTGTTCACGTTGAGGGTGCGAATCTGCATCTTGCTCTGCCTTTTCGCAAAGAAAGACGTCCGCGGCGACGGGCACAGACTACTCGCCGGACAACGGTGGAGCCCGGAGCCCCAGACTGCGTCGAATGATCTCCTGCGCCAATTCCCGCTGGTCTGCTTCGGGCAGTGACTCGAAGGATCGTAGGATATTCTCAACTTCCGTCGTCATTGCACAAACACCTCGTATTACCTCCCCGCTACAGCGACAGCACGAACTCGACCAGATCGTTGATCTGCTCTGCGGTGAGCTTGTCGACGTTGCCGCCGCTCTTCTGGCCGTGCTTGCCCTCGGTCAGCAGCTCCTTCATGGTGGTGTAGTGCCCGTCGTGCATGTAGGGGGCGGTCCGCCAGCACTCGATCAGCGTCGGCGTGTCGAAATTGTCGTTACGGTCGTACTGGCCGCGGCTGCCGACGTTGCGCAGCAGCATGTCGGTGTAGAGCGGCTCTTGCTCCGGCTTGGCGGGATGGCACTTGGCGCAGCCCACCTGCTCGTCGAAAAACACCCTCTTACCCCGTTCGGCCGCCGGGCTGAGCTTCCCGTCGACCAGGTGCGGGCTGGGCACCGGCTTGAGCGCTTTCAGGTACTCGTCGATGGCCGCGGACTCTTCTTCCGGGCGGACGGCAAAGAGGATGTTGGTGAACCCGGCACGCACCCCGGCCTCCGCATTGGGCCGCACCCCTGTGGCCATCGCCGGCGGCGTCTTGTGCGCCAGCAGCATACTCCGGACGTTCTTCGGGGTCCCCAGTCCGTCGTTCAGCAGATCCCAGTTCAGCCCGTCCACGCGGGCGTCCGGGTGGCAGCTCGCGCAACTCTGCCAGTGCTGGAAGCAGACCACGGCGTCGTTAAACAGGATCTCTCCCCGCCGCTGTGGTGTCAGTTCCGGCTTCGGCCCCAAGGCGATCGTCGAGACCGGCCGCCGCGACTTCGACTCCAGGTCCACCACCGCCAGGCTGTCGCTGAAGTACAGGGCGACGTACACCTTCGAGCCGACGATCGCCAGCCCCCGCGGGCCGTTGATCGCCGTGGGATCCTCGACGCCCAGCCATCCCCACGTACCGCCGTCCTGGAGCATGATCCGCCTCCGCAGGCCCACCAAGAACGCCAGGTCGTTGGGCACGTCGTCGGCAGTGGCCGAGGCGTAGACTCCGCTGTCGTCCGAGCGGGTGCCTTTCTCGGCGCCGCCGCCCCCGGCCGCCGGCATCTCGGCCAGTTTCTTCAGCAACGCCGCCTGGTCGATCACGCTCAGTTCGTGGGTCCCGGCGTGGGTCACACAGATCGACTTGCCGTCGGCCGTGCAGGCCACGCCCCAGGGATTGGCCGCCCCCAGATCGACGTCGTCCACCAGCACTGTGTTCACTAGTTTCCTGCTCTGCGCATCAATCACGCTGATGGCGTTGGTGTTCATCCACCCCCGCTCCAATTGCGTGGTGGGCATCTGGTATCGGGCGAGGATGTGCACCACGTAGGCGTACTTTCCGTCGGGCGAAACGCAGATCCCCCGCAGACTCGAGCTGCCGTTGGGCAACCGGATCGCCGACACCTTGTTGGCTTGTGTATCGATCACCGTCACCACCGCCGCCACGTCGTATCCGTCGGCACGGTCCAGCGGCAGGTGGTTGGCCACAAACACCGTCTTGCCGTCGGGTGTGACGGCCGCGGCCAGGGGTTCGCGGGCCGTCTGTACGTGGGCGATCTTCTTGGCCTTCAGGTCGATCACCGACACGTTATTGTCAAAGCGGTTGCAGACGTACAAGGTTCCACCGTCGGGACTGACCACGGGAGCCATCGCGGTGTGGCCCGCCGGAATCGACTCGCGCACCTCGCCCGACCGCACGTCCACCACGCAGACCGTGCTCTTCGGCGCGGCGCAGGTCACGTAGAGCGTGCTGCCGTCCGGGCTGAGGGCCAGGCCCGTCGGGGCACCCGCTTGCGGGTCGGCCGGCATGCCGATCGAGCGGGCAACCTTGCCCTGGGCCAGATCGACAACCACAATCTGCCTCGCGTCGGTGCTGGCCACGTACAGGCTTGTGCCGTCTTTCGAGGCAACCAGGGCGCTGGGCCCTAAATAGGTAGCAGCCTCTGCCGCAACCGCCGCCGCCCAGAGGGCACCCGGCAGGAGGCAGACTGCCCACAGCCAAGGCCTCCTCACTAAACCGCTCCCGATGCGATGGACTCTCTTCATGGGGCAATTCCTCGTCTGAAGCCTGCAAAGCACAACCGGACACACTCCCTTGATGACTCGCCAGTATACACCCGCGCCAAACGCCTGTCGATCAGCCACTCGTCGGCGCCGGACGCTCTCTGCCCGCTCTGGACCCCCTGCCACGGGGGTGCCGTGCAGCACGCCGCGCGTCCAGACGAGGCTCCCGCTCAGTTGCTGGCCATGAGTTCGCCCCGGGCCGGGAAGCGCGACTCGTAGGCCAGGCTCGCCAGGAACCTCCGAGCGGGCAGGTATTCCTCAGGGCGCATCTGGCGGATCTTCGATTGCAGTTGCCCGCGCATCTGTGCAGCCACCGTCTGCACCTCGCCCGAAATGTTGCTTCCCTGCGCGCCGGCGCTGCCGTTCCGCCGGGCGAACAGGCTCTCCAACTGCAGCCGCCCATCGGAGAACTCCTCGTCCAACAGCACGTCCGGCCAAGAGATCCTGCCCGGCGCCGAGGCCAACTCGAACTGGACCGGCCGCTTGGGAACCGAGGCCTGGTTGTAGCGGACCACGTTTTCCTGAGTGGGTCGCTTGGTGGAATTCAGCCGTTCATACCCATCATAGAGCTTCCGCTTTTCGTAATACGTATTCGCCACCTTGAGGTTGTTGTCCAGCGCCAGACTACGGACCTGCTGGAGGGTTTGCAGTGTCTTGGCGTCGGTCGAGTTGGCGTTGGCCACCGCGGTGATCCACGCGGCCTTTGCAGTGAGTATCTTGCACTGTGCGTCTGCCCACGCGCTGAGCATCTTATTCTGCGAGTCGGCTCGCGTGCTCTCGTTGTTGAACATCAGCGCCGCGTTTTTACCCATTTCGGTGTAGGCCCGAACGTAGGCGTCCAACGCCTCCGGTGGAGGTGCTGCATTGGCAGAGACTGCGGCACCGGCCACCATCAACACGATCAGGATCAGACGGGCATTTTGCCTATGGCTCGACATCGGACGAATCTCCTTATTGTCTCTTTGGTTGTCTCTGAGCAAATGATTGGCAGACGGCGATCTCTCCAGGGTGCGGCAGTAGTCCGGCCGCTGGTTGCCTTGCGCCGGTCAGTTCTTGGCCAGGCGCTCGCCACGGGCCGGGAACCGCGCCTCGTAGGCCAGGCTCTCCAGGAACCGCCGGGCGGCCAGGTATTGCTCAGGGCTCATCTGCCGGATCTTCGATTGCAGTTGCCCGCGCATCTGTGCAGCCACCGTCTGCACCTCGCCCGAAATGCTGCTTCCCGGCGCGCCGGGGCCGGCCTTTCGCTGCACGAACAGACTCTCCAACTGGATCCGGCCATCGGAGAACTCCTCGTCCAGCAGCACGTCCGGCCAATAGATCCTGCCCGGCGCTGAGGCCAACTCGAACTGGACCGGCCGCTTGGGAACCGAGGCCTGGTTGTAACGGACCACGTTTTCCTGAGTGGGACGCTTGCGGGGATTGAGCTTCTGATAGTCCTCGCAGAGTTTCCGCTTGTCGTAGAAAACCTTGGCCGCCTTCAAGTTGTTGTCGAGCGACAGGCCGCGGACCTGCTGGAGAGTCTCCAGCGTTTTGGCGTTGGTGCCGTTGGCATTGGCCACCGCGGTGATCCAGCCCGCCTGGGCCGTCAGTATTTTGACCTGCGCGTCTGCCCAGGCCGTGAACATGCTGGTCTGCGAGGTGATGCGAGTGTTCTCGTTGTTGAACATCACCGCCGCGTTTTTACCCATTTCGGTGTAGGCCTTCACGTAGGCGTCCAGCGCCTGCGGTGGAGGTGCCGCATTGGCAGAGACCCCGACACCGGCAACCGACAAGACGATCAAAGACAGACGGACACGATTTGTGGGACTCCACATGGGAGTACCTCCTTTTGTTGCAGAGAAACGGGTCAGTAGCGGGAACTCAGACCCGACGCACGGCAAGACCCTCCCTGGGTCCTGCCGCTCGCGCGAAAAGCGGCGGGAAACAGACGCAACGCTAGAAGGTACCTTCCGCCCCTCTCTGTTCCGAAGCACGGTTTCCGCCCGGGGGGCGGATCGATCGTCAGGCTGGAGGATTAAGGCAGGTCCACTCGGCTTCAGCCAGTGGATTACTCGGCATGAACCCGTGGGGAAGGACCCTCAGAATCGGGCGCACGGCCCGTCCAAGGCGACAGCTAACCCCACGGAAGGCCTGACCAGCGTACTTGCTGCGGTCAAACCTCTCCGCTCCGCGCCGGTATGCGAGCAGGCATCGGTGGGCGCCCCCCCTTGCACCGGCAACGAAAAACGGCAGGGATTTACACGCGGGTTAGTTAGTACGTTTTTGGGGAAAGGTAAACGGAATTCGACTGACAGCAGAGGGACTGCCCACCAACGTAAAGTCAGCGGGAAAGTCCCACCGGTTGCTTGTCGGATTCAAACCATATTCTATCAGGCGGGTGTGATATCCACCAACAGCAGTTCTCAGCCCTCCATGTGCAGGTCAGCCGCCAGTGCAGTCACTAGATGCATTGCTGTCAGCGATAGCACGCAGACTCTCCACAGCACGTTTTCCAGCAGTGATCGCGGCCGCCAACGGTTGTGCTGCCGACTGGCTGCGCCAGCCCCAGGCGCACACGGTCAGCCCGCACACAATCGCTACCGCAACTGTCATTGGGCGTTGTTGATCGCCGCTGACGGCGACCGCCACGCGCAATGATGGTGAGCATCCAAGACCGTCAACGCACTGTCACAGACACGCCCTCTGGGGCGTACCACGAACGGTCAGAGGCGGAGTTCATTCCGGAGGTTGCTTGGTGGGTGTTCATTAAGCAGGAACCTGTCAAACCCCGCAAACAGTCGGTCAACAACGCCGGCAAGGCTTCCGCAGGCCACAAAGCTTGTGCCGACTGCTCACCTTCCAGGCGAGATTCTACCGGACTCGGCGCGCCGATGTCCAGCAAAAAAACCGCCCTTTTTTCCCGGCCCAAGAAAGGAGGTTTCTTCGACGCACTGGAACCAATAAGGGGGGGCTGCGGACACCAATTGATGAGCAACTCGATATCGTACCCCTCCCTAGATGGAAATCTACCCCGGTACACACCCAGCTAAATGGTTGCTGGCTGCATCGCAGAGTGCGGCACGGTACAAAGGGCCCCCTCCTCCGGCCACCTACAGCGCCCGCCGGATACGATGCGTCCGGCGGCCGAAGACCGGCTTGGGTGTGGGGGGCTCGGGCGGTTTTTCGGCCGCCTGGTCGACTTCCTTGCTCGGCTCGGGCTTGCCGAACGTCGTGAAACCGGGGATCTCGTCACGTTTCAGCAGCCGGTTGATCCGCATCTCGATCCGCGTCAGCTCGTTGCCTTCCTCCGGTGTAACGAACGTGTAGGCCACCCCCTCGCGCCCCATCCGGCCGGTGCGGCCCACGCGGTGGATGTAGTCGTCGCAGAACTGTGGGATGTCGTAGTTGATGATGTGCGAGATTCGCGTCACGTCGATCCCCCGGCCCACCACGTCGGTGGCCACCAGGCAGCGGACGGTCCCCTCGCGGAATCGCCGCATCACGCTATCGCGGGCGCTTTGGGGCAGATCACCGTGAATCGTGTCGACCGCGCTGAGCTTCCTGGCCAGCCGCCGATAGATCCGATCCGTTCCGCGCTTCGTGCGGCAGAAGATGATCGCCTGGGCGGGATCCTCCCGCCGGAGCAACTCCACCAGCAGATCAAACTTCCGCTCCGGATCGACCGTGAAATAGAACTGCTCGATAGTCTCCACGGCCAGGTCCTTGGGCGAGAAGTCGAGCATCTGCGGATCGCGCATGTAGCGCTGGGCCAGCCGCATCACCGGCGGCGGAATGGTGGCGCTTAAGAGCAGCGTCTGCCGCGACTGCGGGCAGCGGCGCAGGATCTTCTCGATGTCCGGCCGGAATCCGACGTCCAGCATCCGGTCGGCCTCGTCGAGCACCACGAAGCCTAGCTGATCGAGCACCAGCGCCGCGCGGTCCATCAGATCCAGCACCCGCCCCGGCGTCCCCACCACGATCTCCGCCCCACGCCGCAGTTGCTCGGCCTGGTTGCGGAGCGGTTTTCCGCCGTACAGCGCCACCACCGATACTCTGCGGCCCACGGCGAGCTTGCTGCACTCGTCGCGGACCTGGACGGCCAATTCGCGGGTGGGCGCCAAGACCAGGGCCTGAGGAGGCGATCCCTTCTTGTGCGGCTTGAGCCGCTCCAGGATGGGGACCGCGAAGGCGGCCGTCTTGCCGGTTCCGGTGCGGGCCTGGCCCATCAGGTCCTCGCCTGCCAAGGCGCGGGGAATCAGGCCGGCCTGGACCGGCGTGGGCTCCAGGTAACCCGCCTCCTCCAGCGCCCGGAGCATCACCTCCGAGAGCCCCATCTTGCCGAATCCGTCGGTCGAGAGCCGTTTCGGCTCCGCCGGCGCTGCGGGAATCGCGCCCGGTTCCTCCCGGGGTTTCGGCCGCCGCCGTGATCGTGGTTTTTGCTCGCCCAAGGTTGTCGCTTCCTGAGAACGTCTGCTCGGCACTCGGCCGCCGTGCCGGCGGCCGCTAAACGGTGATTATTCATCGGACCGTGGTCGAGTCGGTTATCGGATGCCACGGCTGTATCAGCCGTGCTCCAGACTCCCAAATTTGCCCATGGTCACACGGCCGACACGGCCGTGGCACCCGCATGAATAATCCGGTCTAAACGCACTTCCCTAGCCGCGTGATCTCATCGCTATTCAGCATTCAGCATTCAGCATTCAGCATTCCTTCCCCCTCCGCCCACTCTTCCAACATCCGGAACTGACGATCGAAGCAGTGTTCATCCACGCCCAGCGGGCTCTTGAAAAAACTGGCCAGGAAGCCGAGCGTTCCGGTCTGGCCGCATCGCCGAGCCAGCTCGGTGAATCGCACCAGGTCCAACACCAGCGGGGCGGCCAGCACCGAGTCGCAACCCTGCCAGGTGAACTGCAACGCCATGGGCACGCCCAGGAAGCCCGTAAAGTGCACGTGGTCCCAGGCGGTCTTCCAGTCGCCCAGGCTCTCAATGTACTCGATCGACACGTGGGTTTGCAGCGGGTAGCCGAGAATCTCGCGGAGCAGGTGGTCCTTGCTGGCGACCTTGGCCTGCTTGTTGACCGGGTCGGCCAGCACCTTGCCGTCCATGTTGCCGAAGATATTGTGGCCCACCCAGCTCATCACCCGCAGGTTCCGCCGGGCGAAGGTGGGGGCCAGCGTGCTCTTCAGCAACGTCTCGCCCGTCTTACCGTCGCAGCCCATGTGCCGCGTGCCGCGGAGCTGGGCCAACTCGTGGATAGCCGGTGGGCTGGAACCCAACGACGGCGTAAAGTTGACGTACGAACACCCCCCCTCCAAGGCCGCAATCGCATACAGCGAGCTGGCTGGCAGTGACGACTCGTCCAGCCGCCTGGCCAACTCCACCCACGTCTCGGGCACGGCGGCCGTGTCCGCCGCAGGCTCGGTCGATGCCACGTTGACCACCACCACGTGCTCCAGACGGTTCGCTTCCGCAAAGTCCACGAAGTCGTGCCGGAGGCGATCCACGGCCTCCCGCGGTGCCTCGCCACGGGGGACCTGGCCGCCGGCCAGCGCCGCGATGGTGCGGCCCACGTCGATGATCGTGCCCGCCCGGATTCGGGAGTCAACCGCCGCCAATTCGCCGCCAACCTCGGCAAGCAGATGGGGGCCGAAGACGCGGCTTTCGGCGGCCAGGCGTGCGGCCTCGCCGGGCAGAGAGACTTCCCGAATCTCATGCCCCCCGACGACCAAACCTTCCCAGTCGACCAGCGGGAGGTGTCGGAACTGGGGCAGCTCGCTCACCAGGCCGGTGGTGCCGATGAGTCCCTTCTTCAGGGCCGTCAGGCCCACAATGGTCGTGGTGGCCACGCCACCCTTGGCCCCGATCAACCAGATGCCGACACGAGCCTGCGCCATGGTCTGTGAATGGCCCTACTTCCTGCTCTTCTTCCTTTTCTTGCCCTTCCGCGCGTCCCTGTCGCCGTCCTTGCCCCCCTCCCGGCCCTTGCCCCCCTCCCGGTCCTTGCCCCCCTCCCGGTCCTTGCCCTTCTCCGCCGAAAGCACCTGGCGGAGCAGGGCCGACAGGTCGTCGTAGGAACAATCGCAGGGCGGACCGGGAGCGTACTGGTAGACGGACTTCTGGATCTTCACCGACAGCGACAAGAGCGTCGAAGAAACCGTGCCAAAGTCCGGTTGGGTGACGATCACCCCACGGCGTCCGGAGGCGTCCGCCTTGCGGGAGAACGCCCGGCTGGCCACCGCCAGGAAGGTCACCGCCGAGTCCAGCGTGTGCAGAGTGAGCATCCGCCGGACGAACTCATGGCGCGGGTCGTAGGGATCGTTGAGGATCCCGTTGGCGATCAAGTGCAGACCGGGCGGCAGTTCCACGATCTCGATGCGGTTGCCGCCGTACACGACCGCGGCGTACTGGGCGTCGGCACAGATGTAGTTGGCCCCGGCGTACACCCCGGTGGCCAACTCGGCGGCGGCGTGCTTGGCGGCCTCCTTCGCCGAGCTGAAATCCAGCAACTCCCGGCACAGCAGCCCGCGCGATCGCGGCTCCGTCGGCACCAGGCTCTTCCCCCGGCTGGTTACTGCCGCGAATAGCCCGTACTGGTTCACTCCCAGCCACGTCCCCCCGGCCTTGCGGTCAATTCCGCACATCACCCGGGGTGTGCCCGGCTGGATCTTGGGAGCCTGCGTCGGTCGATCGAAGCGTTCTTCCCGGTTGGCTGCCACCAGAATGGGTGTGCTGCGAGCCATCTTGTAGAGGAGGGCCATCATGCACATAGGCTCTTGGTCGGGCGAGCGCCGGCGGCTCGTCGGCTCGGCTCGGCCAAAATGGTCGGCACCGAGAGCCTGGAGAATTGCCCGAGATCCTTCTGTAATCCAAAGTTTCCGGTCGCCTAAACCCTTAGTCTACAAGGCAATTACCTCGGCTCATATCCCCACAGGGATATAAGCCTACCACCACTTTTAATGGTATTCCAAGACCGCTGCTGCGGGAAACGGAACACGCCCCGCGCCGGCCAACGCCCGGATGGCCGATTTCCGTCGGGCTTCGGTCACGCCGACCCGCGGTTCGCGGCCATGCCATGGCTGCCCGGCCGCCCCTTTTCCCGCCGGTTGGGCTTGAGGACCGGCCGCGAAACCCTTAGGCTTCATGTTTTCCCCTGTCCCGATCTGCCACCAGTGGTTCGACGCCGCTGACTTGACGAGTTTAGCGGGGCGGCTTGCCGCCCGTGTTTCTCGCGTTTTGGCTCACGGCGGAGCGGCCCGCAAGCGGCCCCGCTAAACAGTCAACTCGACATTGGATGCGTGTCAGACCACTACTTGCCGTGACCACGGTTGACAGCCCACAGCCGATGCCCAGCCAGCCGATTCAGACGAGCGACGTCGAACTCCAGGTCAAGCGATCCCGGTTGGGGAGCCTGATGGGGGTTCGGGTGTTGGGCATCGGCAGCAGTGTTCCCGACAACCTGATTCGCAACGAGGACCTGGCCGCGCTGGGCTACGACGCCGAGTGGATCTTGCAGCGGACCGGGATTCTCGAGCGCCGCCACGCCGAGCCGGAGGTGGCCACCAGCGATCTGGCCGTCGAGGCCGCCCGCCGGTGCATCCGGCACGCCGGCGTCGACCCGCAGCAGATCGACCTGGTCCTGTTGGGCACCATGTCGCCCGACATGCCCCTGCCCGCCACGGCCTGCCTGGTCCAGGACCGGCTGGGCCTGTGCGCCCCCGCGATGGATCTCCAGGCGGCCTGCGCCAGCTTCATTTTCGCATTGATCACCGGCATGCAATTCGTAGCCACCGGTTCCAGCCGGCTGGTGCTGGTGATCGGCGCCGACTGCAACTCCCGGGTAGTCAACCCGGCGGATGAGCGGACCTTCCCCCTGTTTGGCGATGCGGCCGGCGCGGTGTTGCTGGCTGCCGGAAGTGAAAAGCAGGGTCTGCTGTCGTACGCGATCGGCTCGGACGGCTCCGGGGCGGAGTTGTTGTGCCGTCCCATGGGCGGATCCCGCCTCCCCTTTACCCAGGCCGAGGGCAACGACAGCCGCCACTTCCTCCGCATGGAGGGCCGGCCGATTTTCAAGTGGGCCATCCGCGTGCTCCGCGAGACGATCTCCGAGACACTCCGGGCGGCCCACATGACCCTGGACGACGTGGACCTGGTGATCTTCCATCAGGCCAACATGCGGATCATCCGCTCGGCCGTGCACGACCTGGGCATCGACGCCGCCAAGGTCTTCAACAATCTCGAACGCTACGGCAACACCTCGGCCGCCAGCATCCCCCTGGCCCTCGACGAAGCCTTCCAGGAGGGCCGCATCCACCCGGGCTGCCACATCCTCTTCAGCGGTTTCGGCGCCGGCCTGGCCTGGGGAACCGTGCTGATGAGATGGTAGGGGCCGGGGGTCAGGGGTCAGGGGCCAGGGATTCGACGGTACCGCCAACTTGTTGGTCGCTAAATGGACTTGCGTGATTCGGGGGATTATGGACGTTCAGACCCGGCGGGCCTGCCGGGGAATTGCGCCGCGTGGCCGCGGCGGCTAAACCCAATACCGTTCAATTAGACGCAATATCAAGGAGGATCAAGTGGCACCGGCGTCTCGCCGGTGTGACGCAACTCGTGGCAACGCTTTGACTTATGTCACACCGGCCAGACGCCGGTGCCACTGTGTTGACGCCAGGTTCGCCCTTGGTTGAACGGTATTGCGGCTAAACCCCGATTATTCATGGGCTGGGAAAGCCGCCGCAGTGTGCCACTGCTTCGTCAGAAGCAGTGCCGTGCGTAAGGGCCGTGCACTGCTTGCCTTGCGGCAAGCAGTGGCACACCACCATGAATAATCCGGGCTAAGCCGTTTTCCTCCCGGAATCATGCAAGGCCCCCTGGCCCCTTGCCCCTGGCCCCTGATCCCTGACCCCTGGCCCCTTGACCAAAGGGCTCATCAATGAAGAACGTCAGGCAACTTCCCCCGCGCAGCAAAGTCAGACTCTCCGACCGCTGGGACCTCGGCAGCCTCTTTTCCGACGACGCGGCCTGGGAAAAGGCGTTCACCGAGTGGGAGGAGCGGATCGCCGGCTACGCGGAGTTTCAGGGCAAGCTGGCCCGCGATGCCGCCACGCTGACCGCCTGTCTGAAGTACGATCTGGATTTCGATCGCGCCGGCGAACGGCTGGGGACGTATGCCTTCCTGAAAACGGCCGAAGACACCACCGACGGCACGTACCAGCGGATGCACGGTCGTTACACCCACGCCGCCAGTCAGGCGGCCCAGGCGGCCAGCTACATCCGTCCCGAAATCCTGGCCATCCGGGTCGCCAGGCTCAAGGCTTTCCTCGCAGACAAGCGGCTGGCCCCCTACCGCCTGATGTTAGAGCGTCTGCTCCGCTACAAGCCCCACACGCTGGGCAAGAAGGAAGAGAAGCTGTTGGCCATGCAGATCGAGATGGCCCAGACGTCCGGGCAGGTCTTTCGCCAGCTCAACGACGCCGACCTGAGGTTCGCCGCGGTCAAGAACGAGAAGGGCAGTTGGATCGAGCTCAGCCACGCCACCTTCACCACGCTGCTGCACTCGCCCCGGCGGAGCGTCCGCCAGATGGCCTTCAAGAAGTACTACCGGCAATACGCCGCTCACCAGCACACGCTGGCGGCCGCGCTCTGCGGCTCCATCCAGCGCGACGTCTACTACGCCCAGGCCCGCAACCACCCCAGCGCCCTGGAGGCGGCCCTGTTTCCCGACCGCGTGCCGCCGGCGGTCTATGAGAATCTCATCGCCTCGGTCCACCGGCACTTGCCCGCGCTCTACCACTACTACGACGTCCGCCGGCGGAAGATGCGCCTGCGGCAGATCCACCACTACGACACCTACGTGCCGATCCTCGCCCAGTTGCAGACCCGGCACACCTGGAACCAGGCGGTCGACCTGGTCCTCGGGGCCTTAGAACCGTTGGGCAGCGACTATTGCCAGGCGCTCGGGCGGGGGCTGGAAGGCCGTTGGTGCGACCGCTACGAGAACCGCGGCAAGCAGAGCGGGGCCTTCAGTTGCGGCTCGTACGACGGCCATCCCTACATCCTTATGAACTACCAGAGTGAGGTCCTGGAACACGTCTTCACCCTGGCCCACGAGGCCGGACACTCCCTGCACAGTCATTGCTCGGCCCGCAACCAGCCTTACCAATACTACGACTACGTGATCTTCGTCGCCGAGGTGGCCAGCACCTTCAACGAACAACTGCTCACCAAGCACCTGCTCAAGCGCGCCCGCGACGATCGCCAGCGGGCGCTGCTGGTCAATCGCCAGGTCGACGCCATCCGCGCCACCATCTTCCGCCAGACGATGTTCGCCGAGTTCGAGAAGATCACACACCAATTGGCCGAAGCTGGCGAACCGCTCACCTTGGATCGGTTCAGGGAGGTCTACCACGGGCTGCTGAAGCTCTACTTCGGCCCCGACTTCACGCTCGACGACGAGCTCGACCTGGAATGTCTCCGCATCCCGCACTTCTATCGGGCATTTTACGTCTACAAATACGCCACCGGGATGTCGGCCGCCATCGCCCTGGCCGAGCGGGTCACCAGCGGCGGCCGCCGCGAGCTGGACGACTATCTCGGCTTCTTGGCCGGCGGCTGCTCGAAGGACCCGCTCGACCTGTTGCGCGACGCCGGCGTCGACCTAGAGCAGCCTACCGCCGTCGACACGGCGCTGGACCAATTCGGCCGGCTGGTCGAAGAGTTGAACCAGCTCATCTGACCCGTTTAGCCGCCACGTCCACACGGCGCTTTGTCGGCGGGTAGCCCGATAGCTCCGCGATCGCAGTGCCGTCGGCCACCGGAGGCGATCATGCCACACTGCCACCCTGCGACCCCACCAACACCGGTGCCCAGCATCGCCCTGGTTTGCCGGGTTTCTCTATCTCGCCATAATTGGCAACGTGTCCCCGAATTGCGGCCGATGGTTGACGACCCATTCGGGCGCGACTACAATCTATGATGAGTCACCTGGAACTACCACACCGAAGAGAAGAGTGGTAACGTTTGTGAAGGCGCGACGGGGGGGTCCATACGCGGCTGGACTTGGTGGCCCGAGAGCGCGAACACACACACCCAGGCAAGCGTCCATTTGAGCGAAGTAATGGTCAAGACCATTGAAGCGGTGTTCGATGGGACGGTGTTCCGGCCGAGCGAGCCCATCTCACTGAAGCCTAATACCCGTGTACAGATCACGATTGAGACCGCCTCGCCCGTGGCGGAGGAAGGTTTGTCGTTTCTGCAAGTAGCGCGCACGCTCAACTTGGAAGGCCCGCCCGACTGGTCGGCTAACATCGAGGAATACCTGTATGGCGAAGCCGGGGATCGGAAGTGAGGTCTTCCTGGACACCGCTTTCGCCATTGCGCTCTCTTCGCCGAAGGATCACCTTCATGGGCGAGCGGCTCTACTGGCAGGGCAACTACAAGAAGCGGGCACCCGCTTGGTGACCACCCGGGCGGTCGTACTGGAGATTGGAAACGCGCTCTGCAAGGAGCGGTATCGTGCGGCTGCGGCCAGGCTGCTGAGCGCGCTGGAGGTCGACCCTGCTGTAGAGGTCGTCCCGCTTTCCGAATCTCTCTACGCGCGAGCCTTGCAGCTTTACAGAGAGCGTCCCGACAAGGAGTGGGGGCTCACCGACTGTGTCTCGTTTGTGGTCATGGAAGACCGGGGGCTTGGCGAAGCGCTGACCACAGATGAACACTTCGCACAAGCAGGTTTTCGCGCTTTGTTACGAGAAGATGGCTGAGTAACCGGCGCGAAAGCAAGTCGCTGCGTTGAGCACGGCCGGGCGGCACTGCCACGTTGCGACCCCACCAACACCAGTGCCGACCATCCCCCTATTTTTCCGGATTTCTCTATCTCGCCATAATTGGCAAGTGTCCCCGGAATCCATCGAAGTGATGGTTCCCCCGTCAAACGCCCCCACCACCTCCCGCCGCCCCAGGGGCTGAAACCTCAGGCGATCTGTGCTACACTGTGTGGTCATCGGGTCGTCTCCTCCGTGCGACATAAGTTGGCCCGCCAAAACCAAGTTATGTCACAGGAGACGACCTTTTTCTATCCCAACGGTGAGAAATGCGGGCTAGCACCCTTGGCACCTACCCGCCAAGGGCCCTAAAACGGCGCCTATAAACAACACCGGCCCTAGCAGTAAACATGGGTAAACTACTAAGGCCGGGCAGGTTATGGGTCATTGCCCTTTTGCTCTGCAAGCAACCTCTCTCGCTCTTCCCACTTGGCCAGTGCAGCCGCCCGCAACTCTGTAGGGTTCATGCTGGGGTTATCTTTCAGGATAGACTCGGCCCTGAAACTGCGTTCTCTTACTGCACCGCAGTCAGGGCAGCGCTCCTCTTCGTTGTAGCTGTAGCAGAATCCACAATCGATGCAAAATGTGGCGTCGCCGTCAATACCGGGAACCCTCATGTAAGGCTTCAGCCTTGCAAACCACTGCACCGACTTCTGATGTATCTCTTCCACTATTCTTTCCGCGTCCTCTTCTGCGGCACGCTCGGCGTCGAGATGCACCTTCAGTACCGTCAGCCCGCCTGCTAGGATGCAGACTATCAGCGCTGTGCTGCCTGCAATCGTTGTTATTTTCAGGTCGCCTATGTTCCTCTTCAGATTGCCTATGTTCCTCTTTGCGAGAGGTGGCCCCAAGAAACTGGACCACGACTTTAGGTCGAGATCGTGGTAGGATTGGTCCAGACTTGGGAGGATTATATGGGAGCGAAACGACGACGGATCGAGGCGGGTGTGAAGGC
>Ga0315291_10001056_pt1 | contig 37024 bp, 31 predicted proteins | sample YL17G12_20_MG_FD_203070 | JGI IMG/M metagenome (GOLD analysis project Ga0315291, IMG submission 203070) | Sediment microbial communities from Yellowstone Lake, YNP, Wyoming, USA - YL17G12_20 | ecosystem: Environmental > Aquatic > Freshwater > Lake > Sediment | place: USA: Wyoming | collected...
GTGAAATGCGGGATTTGGAAACAATTTCCCTGGCAGTTACGGCTGCAGAAACCGGGCATCTCGTTTTTGGTACCCTTCATACCGGCAGTGCTCCCGAAACAATTGACAGAATTATTGATGTTTTCCCCGCAGAACAGCAAAATCAAATACGGGCAATGTTTTCCAGTACTCTCCAGGGAGTTATTGCCCAAAAGCTGATCCTTGCCAAGGGAAATAAGGGACGGATGGCAGTAATGGAAGTGATGCTTGCTTCCAATGCAATACGAAATCTTATTCGTGAACGGAAAGTGCATCAAATTAATACTGTTATTCAAACAAGTGCGGATACTGGAATGCAGACGATGGACCAGGGATTGATGAATCTTTTGAATAATAATAAGATTGATAAAAACACCGCTGTTGTGCATGCGTTGGAGAAAAAACCGTTTGAAGAATGGAAGGGAACCGCGCGTGACATTTTACAGCGGGAATCCGGTGCATCATCGGTCAATAATGTGCGGAAAATAAAATAAAATGCAGTGCTCGGATATGAGCTTTGTTGAAATATATAATATTATAATTTGTTTTTATTAAGAATACGAAGCCTGTTCTCGGCAGGGCGAGGATATAATCGTCGAGAAAAGGATACTGCTATGAAATCTTTAATATGGCAATACGGCGGCGCTCACCAACCGCTGAACTATCGTGCGTTTTTACCATATTTGCTCGTCTTGAGTCTGGCAATAGGATTATTCATATTTTGTGAACGAGCAGGTGTCATTGACCCTTCGGCACCTGATTTAGCAAGCAGAGTTATCATTTCTGAACTTTCAAGTTCTGTTTCGAGCATCGGTATCGGCGGTGAATCTGCTGTAATCACGGTGAAACTGATAAACGGTGCAGGGAAACCTTACATTGGCGGGATTGTTCATTTTAAAGCGTTGCTCGGAACAATTACACCAACGGACACAACCGGTTTAGATGGATTAGCATCAGCCATATATAAAAGCGGTTCAATAACCGGGGATGATACTGTTTCGGTAACCGTTAATAATTATTCTCAACTGGTACAAAAACGGGAGGTATACTTAACCGTTATAACCAGAACCATTATTACCCTTACTGCCGCAAAAGCGACTCTGCTTGCCGACGGTCAGGAAACAACAGAATTGTATGTAACCTGTAAAGATGGAGCGGGCAAACCATTATCTGACAGACCAATATCTCTTTTTTCTGAGTTTGGTTCTGTTACTCCGAGTATTACGACGGATTTATTAGGACATGCGACGGCAGTTTACACAGCCCCATCTCTGAGCTCTGACAGCAGTGCCCGTATTATAGCTATCCCCGGTAGTAGTATTCAGCAAAAATCAGTTGCTCCTTCAACTACAATTTCTCAAAATAGAATAACACATCTTTCTAAAGGTGCACAACCATACGCAATGAATGGTGACACGATTAATATTAACCTTATCGGTATCCGCTTGATAATTTGTGCATCACCTGATACTATAAATGCTACCGGGATAGATGAATCCACGGTAACAGCACGATTGACAACTTCTCATGGGAATCCGCTTATCGGGAGAACATTAACATTTTCAGCAAATTTTGGCGTGTTAAATGTTTCTTCAGCAAATACTGATGGAAGCGGCCAGGCTTCAGTTAAACTCCTGAGTTCAACATCTTCCGGTGTGTCACAGGTGATGGTCTCGCTCAATCAGCATTTATCTACTTCAATGTATGTTCATTTTATCTATCCTGCTCCGGGGAATCAGATTTCAATAGAAACAGTAACAAGTTCAGTTACGACTCTTGGGATTGGTGGAGAATTGGCACTCATAGCAGTAAAACTTGTTGATGGTACTGGCAAACCTTATACTGGAGGAGCTGTTCAGTTTAAATCATTACTTGGTTCTGTTACATCAGTAGATACTTCAGATGAAATGGGATATGTATGCGTAGAATATAGAAGTGGTACAACGGTTGGTACTGATACGGTAAAAATAACCGTTGTAAAAGATTCGCATATTGTAGCTCAAAGTGAGCTTTATCTGGTATTGTTTTCAAAAGCATTATTAACAGTTACTGCGGAAAACACGGCGCTTATCGCGGATGGACAACAAGCTATAAAAATTCACGTGCTCTGCCGGGATAGCTATGGGGAGCCGGTTTCTGGTAAGTCAATTGCATTGTTTGCTGAATATGGAACGGTAACATCGTCAGTTACGACTGATTTAATGGGACGAGCGGAGGCAGATTATACAGTACCGACTCTAACGGCTGATGTTCCTTCGAGGATTATAGCATACTCTCAAAATATTATACCGCAGGTCAGGGATACTGTTATTGTCAGTTTGACTGGTGTTCGGCTAACAATAAACGCTTCACCGGATACAATAAGCGCCAATGGTACGGCTCAAACCTTTATTATAGCTCGATTAACGACAACTCTTAATATTCCACTGATAAGCAGGACAATTTCATTTGCTACGAATTTTGGGGTCCTTAATGCCGGTAGTGCAATTACCGATGGGAACGGCCGAGCCTCGGTGCAATTACGGAGTGCCGCTGCAACCGGCGTTGCAACGGTTACTGCGTCTCTTGACCAGTATCTCTCATCCAGAACCTATGTTCATTTTGTTACGTCTATGCCGGAATTGGTACAGTTAACCATCAGTGCTAATCCTGCGGAAGTAAGTGCAGATGGTACAAGTAGTACTATCATAACGGCAGTTGTAAAAAATGCAAATAATAATCCGATTCAAAATGCTGAGGTATTATTCAGCTCAACGCTGGGTCGCGTTACAGCAAAATCGGTAACGAATACTTTAGGGATTGCCACAGCACAGTTATATAGTGAGCGGAGAAATGGAGTGGCAGTTATTACTGCATCGTATGCTGGAGCTCAGAAAAATACGCAAGTCGGTTTTGTCGGAACACAGCTTTTGATAACAGCAGAGCCATCTGCATTGGTTGCAAATAATACTTCAAAATCGGCCATTACCATTACTCTGAGGGATGCGGTGGGTGTGCCGATTGAATCGGAGCCGATTGAGTTGCGGACGAATTGCGGAACATTTTCCAATGGTTTAACGACAATTACCGGTGTTACATCGGTTACCGGTACTTTTGTTGATTCCCTCAAGAGCAATGTCCAGCAGATGGCGACAGTGAGTGCTGTTGGCGGCGGAACACAAGCGAGTACAATTATCTCATTTACAAGAATGATAATTTCACTGGCGGCAGATACAAATCGGGTAGTTGCAAATGATTCAGTGCGGTTAACCTTTACCATTACTGATATTGACGGAGTTCCACAGCCAGGGGTACCGGTCATATTTTTTACTACATTGGGAGAATTGACTCCTGTTGATGCAATTACCGGAGGAAACGGCAAGGCATATACATATTTAAAGAGTTCTATTGGCGGTACTGCGACAGTTACGGCTCAGGTAACCGGAGGGCTTATAACTCCCAGTCCGCCTACTGCTGTAATTACAATTACCTCTGCACCACCAGCGGCAATCCGACTTATTGTTGACCCGATTGTGATTACCGTAAACAGCGGTTCAGCAAATTTAACCGCTATCGCTACAGATAATAATAATAATCCCGTTCAAGGACAGATAGTTAGTTTCAAAATTGTTCAAGGACCCGGTGGTGGAGAATCTATCACTCCTCCTTATATTACTTCCGATGCAACGGGGAGTGCCCGGGCAGTGTTCCGCGCAGGGTCAATCGGGAGCACATCTGTCAACAGTATTATCATTCGTGCTTCAATACAGGAGTACTCGTTATCAGCCGAAGCGCGGCTGACCATTGCCGGAGAACCAAATCGGATTAAAACCAGTTCTTCGCCCCCTCCAAGCGATAATAAAGATGGAACGTTTTCTCTGCCAATAGGTTCTATTGTCTCAGATATAAATGGCAATCCTGTTTTAGATGGCACGCTTGTTTATTACTCTACACTGCCGCCAATTGGGGTCATCAAAAGTCCTATTCAAACGTCGGGGGGAAAAGCATCTACATTATTAGCATATCCCGTTGATGCCGCAGGAGAGCCTATCTGCATTATATCTTCAAGTGGTAATATTTGTGATACGTTAAGTATTGCTCAATTACCGACCGCTGGTGTTGCCGGTTTCGTTGACAGCATCCGATTTATCGGTGCTTCGAGCAGGAGTATTCTTGCCGATGGTCAATCAGAAACGCAAGTGAGTGTTATTGTGATTGACCCGACGAAAAGCCCGGTTGCGGGCGTTATTGTTGATTTTAAAGCCCTGCCGGGAAACAGTGGTTCCGGATTAACCGCTGTTCAAACGCAGGCGGACGGAAGTCAAAATCCAAACTGGGGTATCGCTTCATTTACTGTACGAAGCGTTTCTTCAAAAGTGGATATTTATCCGACTATTGAAGTTACTGCCGGCGGAAAGATATTTCATTTCCAGGAAAATGAAATTCCGGACCCCAGTAATCCGTTTTATTATCGCGGCATTGCCCTTGATTTAAGTACAGATTCTGATACGATTAAGGTTGGTGAAACAGCTAACTTACGGGTTGTCTTAAAGGAAACCACTAGTTCTGTAGCGCTTGCCAACCGGCAGATTTCTTTTGGAGCAAGTTTAGGATTGATTACTAATCAGGGCCAAACTGATAGCCGGGGAGAGTTAATCATACCGTTTGAAGCAAAACAGGACTCCGGAAGAGCAAAAATAATTGCTACGTTTGGAGCGAATATTTCCGACTCGGTATTTATTTATATCACAAAAGAAAATCCAGCTCCGCCGGCGAATATCTATTTAACCGCTGATACTTCGTTTATTAAGGTGTCAGGAGCAGAGGGAAGAAATACCGCCCGGATAATCGCGCGGCTGACTGATGCAAATAACAATCCGGTTGGTCGGAGTATACCGGTTCAACTGACGACATCCCTCGGTACTTTTACTGCAACCGGCACAAACACAGTTGTTCTTCTTACCGATTTGAATGGTATGGTTACTGCTTCATTGGCAAGCAGTATAACAGTTGGCACTGCGGTAATAACTGCTGTCAGCGGCGGTATTACAGTATCACAAACGCTGGTAACATTTCAGGCAGGCTCTCCGAACACAATTATAATATCTGCTGATACTGTTGGTTCTGCCCTTTCCGGATACCTTGCACAGATTAGAGTCTCAGGAGTGATTACTGATAGTAACGGGAATCCTGTTGCGCACGGTACGCTGGTGCGCTTTACTGTTGAGTCAGATGGTTCCGGAGATAATCCGATTGTAACCATTGTAGGCATAGGTTCCACCAATGAGTATGGCATTGCGACTTCGACACTGACGTATGCTCAAGGAGAAATAGGGAAAGGGCTCCGTATTCGGATCACTGCAGGCACCACTGCCGCATATAAAGATATTAAATTGCCGCGGATATAATAATATACAGGTATTTATATGAAAAACAATAAATTATGTATAATGCTGGTTGCCTGTTTTCTATCAGTTACTATGGCAAATGCCCAAACGACTGGCAATCCAGCGCTCCTTCAGCCGAAATCCTGGAGTTTGGGACTATCCGGTGAGTATGCCCGCTATACTATGGAACATATTGAATATACTTCAGTCAGGGGACTGCTGAAAGGGGATATTACCGTTTATCGGTATGTAACCGTATCAGTGACCGGAGGCTCAGCAAATATGGTAATAAACTACCCATTGTCGTCTATGCGCACCCGGCTTGACTCGAAAAATTCTTTAGCATTGGGAGTTTCGGCAAAAATAAACGGAGTTCCATTACTCCCTTCAGGAGCGATTCAGTATTTTCCATATTTATCACATTTTAAGATTATCTGTGACGGCGGAGCATTACATTTTACCCCGGCGGGGCATTCATATTCAACATCAGCACTTACACCTGGTGATGTATATTATAAATTTGATTGGCGGGAATTTTATGAAACAGTGGGAACAATATTACTAAATAAACCGTATGACGTATATATAGCATACCAGGGACGAATTATACGTCAGTACGAAAAGTTCAGCCAACAAACGTATCGTTCGGGTTTGTTATCGAGTATTGTTATTGGACTGGAGATACATCTTCCTCAGCAATATGTAATAAATTTTCAGGTGCGGTCATTTAATGGTTCGGCAGTCTCTGTGGGAATTAGTCAATCAGCCTTTTTTAAAATGTTAAAATAGGAGGAAGACATTATGAAGCGGAGATTTTTTACTGTCGTTGCAGCTCCTGTAGTACTGGCGGTTGTTATGTCCTTTCCCTGCTTCAGCCAGGACCTTACCGTTTACAACCAAATCTCATTTCTTACGGAAGAGACCGGTTTTGGCGCACGTGCTTTAGGCCTTGCAAGTGCCTATATCGGTGTTGCAGATGATTACTCGGCGATATTCTGGAATCCTGCCGGTTTGGCGCTAATGAAAGAAAAAGAGTTTTTTGCATCACTCGTTCATAACCGCCATAACATTAATGCCCGGTTGTTCGGAACGCCAATAGATAACACTCTGTCAAAAACCGGATTTGGTTCTGTAGGATTTGCATACCCGGTTACGGTATATCGTGGAAGCCTGGTGTTTGCCGGCGGGTTTCACAAAGTTCACGATTATAATTCACTTTTCGGGTACCGAGTATTTAATCCGGGCGAGTCATATATGTATCGTACATTTGTTTCTCCGAATGTGCCTAATAGATTGACGCAGGATGAATATGTCGATATCGAAGGGATGCTTTCACAGTTCTCATTTGCTTGTGCGTATGAAGCGGCAGAGCATTTTTTCATTGGAGCGACGATTAATTTATGGTTGGGTGAAAACGATTATACCCAGGTGTATCAGGAGCTTGATACTAAAAGGCTGTATGATTCACCACCGAATGATTTTAAATCATATAAAAATGATGGGGCAATAGACACAGAAATCAATGGGTTTGATGCAACACTCGGTGCGCTGTATCAGTATTCCCCCCGGGTCCGTTTCGGTGCGGTTGTTCGCACCCCGCGGTATCTCACGCTTAATGAAGTATGGTCAGTAGACGAGACCATCGTATACGACGACCCGACTGTTGACCCATGGCAGTCGTCTGACAATGGTGAATTTCAATATAAAGTACGAATGCCATATATGATGGGTATTGGAGCGTCATATCAGTCAGTGGGGAGTTTATATCCGATGCTTGTTACCGGTGAAATTAACTATATTGACTGGCAGCAAATTCGGTTTCGAGATGATTTTCCAGTTGCCGGAATTAACAAAGCCGATGCAAACCGTGCAATAAAGCGGACATTGGCATCGCGGACAAATTATAAGATAGGATTTGAGTTTTCACTTCCCCAAAAATCCCAGTTCCGATTCGGATATATGAAAGTTCCCAATCCTGTTATGGATGCTGCTGATAAACCTCAAGAATATCTGACATTTGGTTTTGGGACAAAAATAGGCACGATGGGACATATTGATATTGCTTATCGCCACGGCTGGTGGAATAATAGTACTATAAGCAATTTCAGCGATATACCGGTAAACGAAAAGCATAAAGACGACAAACTGTTTGCCACAATATCATTCCGATTCGAATAAATATTAAAATACTTTATTTTTAAACCACAGAGACCCTCCAAATCTGCCACAAAAACGGCGGACGGCGGGCAGGCGCAGAGAAGGCGCAGAAAAAAATTAAATTAATCACCGAGTGCATCATAGATATGTGGAAAGTTTATAATAATAAACGATTTTCCTCTCCGTACTCTGTGTGTTCTCTATTTTTATCTCTGCGTTTTTTTATTGTTTTGATTCTGTATAAAAGTTACAATAATATTGTAGAAATGTTAATAGATGAGGTGTCAACAATAGTATAGTTTTGCTGTCATTAAAGCGAGATGCTGTTTAATCTCGCTTTTTTTAGATTTATAATTTTTTTTCTTTTAATAGGAAATATATACAGTAAACATAACAGGTGCCGTATGAAAGAAACAAGTCTCAAACAGCGAATCGGAGAAGAAGTAACCCAATTTTTTATTATCAGGGACATTGAAGTGCGGACAAAAAAGACCGACAATACTCCCTATATAGTGCTGGAATTGGGCTATCCTGCAGGGAGAATCTGGGCAAATATATGGGAAGATACAGAGGCGTTTTTAGCTGAGTACCAGCACGGAGATATTATTAAAATTCAGGGTATTATAGAACTGTACAAAGAACAGACGCAAATTCGCATAATAAAGAGGCGGAAAGTACAGCCTGCCGATAATGTCCGCCCGGAAGATTTACTCCCGGTATATTCCGGGGATTATGAAGCGCTCAAAAAGCGGCTCCCGAAGGTTATAAAAGAGATAAAAGACCAATTCTTACAAAAACTTTGTGAAATGCTATTGCTTGATACTGAGTTCGGAGAGCAATTTTGCCTGGCACCTGGCGGAAAACTCTGGCACCACGAGTATATCGGGGGTTTGCTTGAACACACGCTTGCAATGGTTGATTTATGCGCTGCCATTTCTGAACGGTATCCTTATATTAATCGAGACTTGCTCCGCACCGGTGCCCTTCTGCACGACGTCGGCAAAGTTGAATCCTACCAGACGGTGCCTTATATTGAATATTCCGATGAAGGGAGATTAATCGGGCATGTTGTTCTGGGATACCAGCGAGTGCAGGAAACAATCAATACTATACCGGATTTCCCTCAAGAAACCGCAAAGCAGTTATTACACCTCATTTTGAGTCATCAGGGCTCGTTGGAGAACGCCTCGCCGGTCATCCCGATGACATCAGAGGGAATTATCCTGTACTACGCTGACCAAATTGATTCAAACCTCAATGCATTCCAGCGAATCACCGCCGAGCAAAAATCCCCCCACAAACGCTGGAGCAATTATGTCAATATTATAGACCGGTTTATTTATTTCGGCGACAGTGAATAACAAATACAACACACCGCATTCCAATGAATCAAAATAACAAAGGTTTTGTGGCACACTTCCCGTAGGGACGGCTTACGCTGTAAACTTGGTTTGAGGATGTTAATTTTATTAAAAAACCGACAACATAAAAAATTTTGAATTTTTGAAAGATTTTTCTTGATTCTTTCCGGGGGGGTCTTATATTAAAAACAATGAAAATTGTTTTGAGATGATTCTGATAATGGTGATTACTGATACTGCGATGTGTTTTCCTTCTGATACGGTTTCGGATGTAGTTATTTCGGTATTCGGATATTGTGACTGATTCGGAATTCTTGTCTGACTATAGCTGACGGTTGATTTTATTATTGTGATTACAGAACGGTACGATTGAAAGTAACGGTTTAGGGTTTTTATATTATTCACGGCGATTTCATTGAAGAACGGAAAAGCGCTTTAATATGAACCGTGATACATTTAAATACGTTGGATTAGGTATTATCGGTATTGTTCTGATAACCGCTAATGTCCGGATGGTATACAGCGTATTTTTTTCAAAAAGCCGGCTGTATCCTGATATTAAAAAGGTCGTAATACTTACAGATGACCAAATAAAGCATTATGCTGAATCGCTGTTTGTTCATAAAGACAGTCTGCAGATAAAAGAGGATGAAATAGAGAATAATAAACGGATTATTTTTGATAAAAATGACACAATTGGATTTGTCTATATTATTGATGAAAAAATCCCATGCCCGAGCTGTAGCAATGTGAATTATTTGTTAATGACTGATAAAGAGTATACAATTAAAAATATTGTTTTTATGAAAGAAATTATAGAAGATTATAAATTTGTTCCGGTGGATACATTTAAATTGTTTTCAAACAATTTTTTATACAGAAATATTTTAAAAGATGATTTTAAAAATATTAAAACGTTAAAAAATCCCCAAAAGCATTCTATTTATTTTAGTGAAAGTATATTAAAAATTCAAAAACAGGTAAAATTATTTTATGATAATTAAGTGGAAATATTTAGTAACTGCAGTTATAATTATGGATATTATTTATATTGCCTTATTTTATTATATTAATTTAATGTATTATCCGCAAAATATTAATAAAAAAATAACAAGATATGACTTAAATGAAAATACTCAAAAGGTTGTTTTATCAGGAAAATCGTTGTCTTTAGAGTATGGTGATATTATTCAAAATCATGAATTATATGATATGTTTAATAATAAAGTTATAATATCAAATTCTAATATGATGTTCAAGTTTTTAAAATTTGTTCCATTGTTAAATTCGGATAATATTGATATTAATGATATTATTAGCTTCATTGAACTTGTTCATAAATTTGAAAACTCTGAAATTCAAATAAATCAATCAAAAATCCAATTCTTTTATGTAGTTATTATCGATTCACTCAATTTGAATAGAAGTAAACTTGCAAATTTTCAAAAAAAGTTAAATATTAATATTATTACTATTTCAAAAGATGAATTATTTAAATATTATAAAATTTCAGAAAATTATAACGGATTTTCAGTATTATTAGATAAATTTAATAAGATTAGATTTGCTTATAATACACAAGAAAATGAACTTGTTCTAAGAATTATTAGACAAGAATTATTAAAAGACACTCTTTAATATTAAATTGGGGTGATTATATGTTTAGAAAAAATATTATATATACTATATTTTTATTTAAAAATAGAATTAAACCTTTAATAATTAATTTAACCAGTCTATTATTTTTTATAATGTATAATAATTTCTTATCATTTGGTCAGACTTTTCCTACTTTATATTATGAGCGCAAAATATTTATTGATATTGACTATAAATTTAATAATGAATTTCTTTATAAACCTTATCAAATTCGTGAAATTACAAATACTAAAGAAAAAGTAATTCTTGATATTGGTAACGTGTGCCTTTATGTTTTTTCGGATAATGGTAAATTTATTCGTAAAATAAGCAGAGCTGGTCAAGGACCCGGTGATATACTCAATCCTTCTTATTTTGATGTTGATATAAACGGTGATATTTATGTTTATGAACAAGGAAATTACCGAATATCTATTTTTAGCAAATATGGAAAATTTATTAATTCTTTTAGATTAGAAAGTGTACCAAGTTTTATTCCAACTTTATATGTAACAAAAGACCGTGAAATTGTCGTTAATCTTCCAAGTAGTGGGTATTTCATTACAATATTTTCAAGAGAAGGTAAGATTCTTCGTGAAATTGGAAATACACCATATTTTGATTCGCCCCTATATTATGAAAAACTAACAGGATATCCATTTAAATGTGAAAATGGGAATTATTATATTTTCCTTGAAACTCAATTTTTAGTAAAAGTATTTGATAAGTCAGGATCAATTATTTTAGAAAAAAATTTAGATGAAATACTTCCATTTTTATCAAAAATAAAAGAATTAGATAAAATTAAAAGCAGAAATATTGGGTTTTTAAAAATATTTTGGGATATTTTATATAGAAACAATAAGTTTTATATTCTTACCAGTGAAGAACGAGGGATAAATGTGTCGGTCTATGTATTAAATAAAGATTTAGCAATAGAGAAAAAGATTGTATTAACTTTGGAAAATGAGTTAATGATAAAATTAGAAAATGGGAAACTAGTAAATAATCCATTTAATATAAAATATACGTGTGAATTTTTACAAAATGAAGATATTTTGTTTCCTTCTAAAGATGGATCGAATGTTTATATTTTCAGAAAAATAAACAAATGAATTTATCAAATGAAAAAACAAGTAATTAATTGTTTTTATTTATATTAATATATATATTTAGGAGTGTATATGAAAACCTCATTTAAAGGTTTATTGTTATCATTATTATTATTTTCAAATTTCTCTGTAATTTTTTATGCAGCAACACATCAAGGTGTATGTGCTTGTTGCTGTATGAAAGAAGCAAAAGGGGAGAAAGCCAATTTTTTATCATTTGCATCGAGTTTGAATAATGTTTTTAATAAATTGATGCTCGGTGTACCAAACTGTGATCAAATCTGCAGTGAATGGGGTTCTAAGGAAGGGTGTGGTTTTGATTACTATTGCTATCAATATCTAGAGTGTGATGAACTTGGAGAAGAAATTCATGGCAGGCCTTCTTGCAATGAAGCGGAGGTTAGATGCTGTTATTGGATATTTTATCCTATTTTTTATGATTGTGATGATTGGACACAGTGCGAGTATATTTCGTATAAGAATTAAAATCAATTTAAATATGTTTTTCTATTTCTAAGTCTATATTTTGGAATGAGTGTTTTGTGTTTTTTAATTATAAATGGAGAGGTAATTTATGAATTGCCCCTCCGTTATTTACTCTTATGATTTAATGATAAATCTTACCGCAATACCGTCCTGAAGCAGTCAATAGCGAAGTCAATATCGTTTTTTTTCATTCCTGCGAAAGCATCCCGAAGGTTCGATATAGTTTTGAGGTTGATTTCAGTGTTGATAGATTCCCGTCTTAACGTGAATGACATTTTTTCAAATGTCTCAAGTTGTAAATAACGACGGTTTTGCAGATAAACCTTTTTTTTCCCTTCATATTGTTAGCAGGTGTTTTTTTATTATTTTTCAAACATCTTTTTGTTTTTTTACGTATATTTAAATGTCAGATTCTTCTATAAATGTGGTGCAATATTTGTTTCTCCGTCCCAAGTCCTCCAGTCGTGCCTGAGGCAGAACCCCGAGTACTCGGGGCGGAAGGCGGATCTTTGGTTGGACTTGGGACGGAACTAATCCCGAGTACTCGGGACTTTGCTTTGACAAAAAGTATTCATAGAAAAGTGTCCAAAGCTCAGTTTTTATTGTCTGCCAGAGGCAGATCCACCTCTGGTGGACTCCTTGCGTCCCAAATTCAATCAAAGATCCGCCTCTGGAGGATTTGGGACGCAGAAAAAAAGATATAATTGGGGATGATAAAATGAAAACAAAACCGTTTATAAAAAGAGCATTCGTCGCTCTCTTCTTGCTCGCTGCAGCTCTTCAGCCTGCAATGGCTCAGGAGGATATTCCTGCGTTAGTCAAGAAGATTCAGCCTGCCGTCGTTATGATTTATACATATAATAAAAGCGGTGAAGCTTTAGGACTGGGCAGCGGTTTTTTCATCAGTGATAAAGGGGACGTCATTACCAACCGGCACTTATTACAAGGCGCAGACAGGGCTGGAATTAAAACTTTTGACGGTAAAGAATACAACATAAAGGGTATTGTGGCAGAAGATAAAGACGGCGACCTTCTGAGGATTTCTGTGGATATTCCTCCTTCTTATGTTGTACATCCTTTGAAGGTCAGCGTCTCTGTTCCTGCGGTGGGTGAAAAGATTGTTGTGATAGGCAATCCCTTCGGGCTTGAGCAGACGGTATCTGACGGCATTGTCTCCGCCGTGCGTGATATTCCGGGCTTTGGGAATATCGTTCAAATTACCGCGCCGCTGTCCCCCGGCTCAAGCGGCAGTCCGGTAGTAACGCTGAAAGGAGAGGTCGTCGGCGTGGCGACATTCATTGTCAAGGAAGGGCAAAACCTCAACTTCGCCGTGCCTGCAGAGCGGGTGACGGGGCTTATACCCGGCAAGGGCAAGACTTTGACAGAATGGAATTCAGGCAGGACAGAAGAACTGGCGGCATCGGCAGAAGGGTTTTATTCAAGGGGGCTTACTTATCTCTGGGCGGAAGACTACAAGAACGCACTTTCCTGTTTTAAGCAGGCGGCAGAAAAAAATCCGCGCTACGCTGATGCATATTTTCAAATTGGCTTTTGTAATGGTAATCTTGGCCGCCATCAGGAGGCAGTTGACGCATTTAAGCAAGCAATCCGCATCAATCCGGATTATGTTTTAGCGTACTACAACCTGGGGGTTACTTATGGTGAGCTTGGCCGTTATCAGGAGGCAGTTGATGCCTGTAAGCAGGCAATCCGCATCAATCCGGATTTAGCAGGAGCACACTATAACCTGGGGCTTGCTTATGGTAAGCTTGGCCGAAATCAGGAAGCAGTTGATGCCTATAAGCAGGCAATCCGCATCAATCCGGATTTAGCAGTAGCGCACAACAACCTGGGGCTTACTAATATTTTACTTGGCCGCCATCAGGAGGCAATTGACGAATTTAAGCAGGCAATTCGCATCAATCCAGATTATGCAGAAGCGCACAAGAACATGGGGATTGCTTATGATCAGCTTGGCCGCCATCAAGAGGCAGTTGACGCCTATAAGCAGGCAATCCGCATAAATCCGGATTATGCTTTAGCGCACTATAACCTGGGGATTTCTTATCTTTTAATAAATGATAAAGGCTCAGCCTTGGATCAATATAAAATACTTATGAAAATAGATAAGGAATTGGCAAATAAACTCTTCAATCTTATTTATAAATAAAGGAAAATGGAGAGACACAATACAAACTTCTTGACATAGTCTTTACAATTACATATAATTCAATACTATGAAAAGAACGTACATCCATCGCTCATAACCCGGAAGCAAAGGAAAAAAGAGAAAATAAGTATTGTGTCCACGAATTTACCAGATCCGCAACAATACCGGCGGACAAAACCGCCTCTGGAGGACTTGGGACGCAGAGAGAAATATTATAAGGAACTACTATGATACTATTTATAATTTTTACGCTATTTATAATAATCGCAATAGTCTTGACTATTATTATCTTTATTAGAAAGCCTAAAAAGTTTATTGCACGAGCTAATCTTCTTCAGACACTTTTTGTTTTTTTTACACTTTGGATAACAATATTTACTATTCGATCGAGTAATTCAGATACACAAAACTTATTTTTAAACCTTAAGGAATTTAGCACTCAATTTTCTCAGATGGAATCGTCTCTTGATGATGTTTCAGTTAAATTGAAAGAAATGCCAAGACAGATTGAGAATTTTGCAAATAGTATTGATTCTTTGAATAATGGAATTAACCAACAGAAAAAAGACTTTCAGGCAAATACAAAAGACCTAAACAAAACAATTAAAGAGTTATCTGCGAGTGTAAGTGGATATGAGCAAAACATAAATAATTATAGCCAACAATTAAAATCAGTGGTTGATTTAACTGATAAACAATTATCGATTTGGAAAGAACAGCAAAGAGTACTTTTAGATGAATTTTCTCGTAAACCGATTTTAAAATTAGAAACAAAGTATACAATTTTTAGTAATGATACATGTGCAATAGTTGATTTAATAATTGTTAATGACGGTAACATTGAAGCGAACACAAGAGTAATTTTCTTATCGATTCCATCTAATGGATTAATTGAAATAAATAGTACAGTGTTCAAGTTTTATAAGAATATTGATAACTTTAGTTCTTATAGACTGCTTCCTTTTGATTATAATATTGATATAATTGCTGCCGGTTCTGATATTATAATTCCATGTTCTATTAAAATATTGAAAAAATATAAAGACCAAATTGCATATAGAATTGATTATTATAGTAAATATAGTTCAGGAAGTCAGATTGGAATAATAATTATCAAATAATATATCACACATCAAGCGGTCATACGCAATGCAAGAGATATTCTCTCCGTCCCAAGTTGTACTTGGGACGGAACTAAAATGTTAACACTATAAGGATAAAATATGAGAAAAGTTATAAGTTTTGTCAAAGTCCACTGGAGAGCAATTATTGTTTCCGCTTTTATGATCTGCGTTATTTATTTGCTTATTGAAATCAAGAGGGACATAAGTTCTATCGAGTCAACAGACGTGAGTTCTATCAAGCGGGACGTTAGTTCTATCAAGTTGGATGTTAGTTCTATCTATTGGGATGTTAGTTCTATCAAGTCGGATGTGAGTTCTATCAAGTCGGATGTGAGTTCTATCGAGTCGGATGTTAGTTCTATTGAGTCGGATGTTAGTTCTATTGAGTCGGACATTAGTTCTATCAGGCGAAAAATCGGCTATTGATAGAACCATTATGCTAACAAGGCGCTCCATCGGACACGGATAAGCTGCACCGCTGAGCTTTATTGTTACTCTCCGTCTTAAGTTATATATCCATGCGGGAGGATGGAACTAACGTAAAAAGTTTTGCTTTGCCAAAAAGTATGTAGGGCGGGTCAATGAGCCGCCGTTATTTAATGGTGGATCGTTGATCCACCCTACAGGAACTGATTTATTAAATATTTTACGGCGGTGGATACAATGATAAAAAACAGAAAGCACTAAAATAGTTATTTTATCCTAGTATTTGTACATAGCAGGAGGCGTCATGAAAATATTTTCCCCAGAAGCGATAGTAGCTCTGAAAGAAGCGTTGACACATATTTACTGGAAACGCAAAGATATTAAGACCTTTATCTACCATACAATTGATAATAAACTTATCGTTACAACAATAGATTTTGAAAACTCAACTAAAGACGAAAGCGTTTCAATCCTTATTGATAGAATGGTTCAGCGTCTTGACATTTATCAGTCTGATTTGTTGAAATTATTTGATGCTGTTCTCCATTTTAAAGATTTTAGTCATTTAAAAAAATGGGAAGACGCTGATATTAAAATTCGCAATGCAAAAAATGCAGTAGACACCTTGAGAAAACAAGCAGAAGGATATTTCGAATTACAGGAAGAAAAAAAACTCGCTGAACAAAGACAAAAGACGTTTGAGATTATGCAACGTGAGAAGGAAGTTGCCAAAGCAAAACTTTCACAGATTAAGAATTCTTTAATATATCTTACTGGACTCCAAAATCCATCAGATAGAGGCTATGCATTTGAGTCTTTTTTAAATGATTTATTTGAATTCTATGAACTTGATCCAAGAAGGTCATTTAAAATTTCCGGTGAGCAAATTGATGGCGCTTTTACATTTGACAATAACGATTATCTTGTAGAGGCGAAATGGCAAAATGATTTGATCAATGCTGGAGATTTATATAAGTTTTCTGGGAAAATTTCTGGTAAACTTAAAATTACTCTTGGTCTTTTTATATCATTTAGTGGCTATAGTTCGGAAGCTCTGTCAGGTAATGCTCCTGGTATTAAATCAATGATCCTGATGGACGGAGAAGATATTATGGCTGTTCTCGAAGAGCGAATTGACTTAACTGAGTTGCTTTATCGTAAACGCAGGCATGCTTCAGAAACTGGCAATATATATTTAAAGGTTAGTGAAATTTTATGATTTTCTACAGCGTCTGAAAGTAGCATTAATGCGGATCAATGACCCGCTGTTATTTAATGGTGGGGCATTGAGCCACCCTATAATTAAAATTGTTAATGAAACTAAGGAGGACAAATGGCAACTTCAAAATGGGATCAATTGCAGATGGGTTCAAAAATTATCCAAATATTAAGTGATGCTCAATCTCATAATATTGGTCATCACTTTGGTAAACCATTTATGACCTCTTATCAAATTGCGATCGAGTTTAGACAACGTTTTCCCAAAGATTTTCAGACAATTGGAAAAGAAATTGGAGGAAAGGGAATAGGACAACATAACTCTCTTGCTCAATACATTGCTCGTGAGCTTTCTAACCGTATTAAAAATGGAAAAATACAAAATATTGAAGGAAGATTTTTATGGCGTAAACACCTTCATACTATTCAGTATGATAGTGGGAATATTGAATCATCTTCAATGCAGGCTTTTGATCTATCAATTTTTCGTATAGCAGATAAATAACTTGCAGGGCGGGTCAATGACCCGCCGTTATTTAATGGTGGATTATTGATCCACCCTACAGGAATTGATTTTTTTAAGTATCAAAGCACAGATTTTGTTTCTATTTGTGTCCCTCCCGCTTTGGCGGGACAATTTAGGACGCAAAAGGGACTTGTCGTTACACATATTAAAAAACTGCAATGTGTGTTCAAGTTAAAAAAATTTTTACGGCTTCGTCTGATTGTTTCATACCTAAAGGAGTAATCTTATGAATAAGAGATTTTCGTGGAGAATTATTCTCAGCATAGTCCTCATTATTCTTGTAGGGCTATTTACACAAGTACTAACTGCTCAGACACCCCAGCCAATTGTCTATACCATCAAAGTTACTGCGCCTGAAACGCGCTACGCAGAAGTGGAAGCTGTTATACCGACAAACAGGAGCGCGACAATTGAATTAATGATGCCTGTCTGGTCGCCCGGATTTTATGTTGTTGAGAATTATGCCCGCCGGTTAGAAAACTTTTCCGTGCATACGACGGACGGTTCGGTACTTCAAGTAGTTCAGCCAAAAAATAATAGATGGCAGATTCAAACAAACGGTGCACCGACAGTTGTGGTGTCCTACCGGATTTTATGTAATGGCAGATCGGTTACCGGCAGTTATGTTGGAGTAGACTATGCCATTTGGAACGGCACGTCAACATTTGTTACGTTGGTAGAAAAAAATAGTCGTCCGTATGAAATCCGGATTGAATTGGCATCTCAATGGAAACAGGTTATATCCGGGCTTGATGTTGCACCGGACGGTAATCCAGCCCACCTTATTGCAAGTGATTACGATATTCTCGTTGATTCACCGATTTTTGCGGGGAATCCAATTGTTACTGTGTTTGAAGTTGCCGGAATCAAACATTATATGGTTGACGTCGGTGAACTTGGACCGTGGGACAGCGCGTTAGGGGCGCAAGATTATGAGAAGATTGTTCAGGAAAATTACCGTTTCTGGGGTTTTCTGCCATACAAAAAGTACGTTTTCTTCAACTTGTTCCGTCAGGGAGGCGGGGGACTTGAACATAACAATTCTTGTTTTCTAAACTTGGGCATCGCACGGTCAGCACGACCGAATTATTCCTCTATGACGTTCGTGAGCCACGAATATTTTCATTTATTCAATGTCAAGCGGATTCGTCCGGTGGAATTAGGACCTTTTGACTATGAGAATCCGCCCCGTACAAGCGGTCTGTGGGTTTCCGAGGGCGTAACGACCTATTACGGCAATCTATTAGCGACCCGCGCCGGCTTTGGTGAACCTCTGGAGTTCTTATCACGGCTTTCATCAGATATTAGACGGTTACAAACCTCGCCCGGCAGGTTTGTACAATCGCTTGAGCAAGCATCTCTTGATGTGTTTACATCCGGAATGTCCGGTATGGGGGGAGGCGACAGGACTATCAGCTATTATGTCAAAGGAGATGCAGCATCGTTCTTACTTGATGCACGGATTAGACACGCAACGAGCGATAAAAAAAGTCTGGATGACCTTATGAGACTTGCTTATCAGCGATACGGGGGAGAACGCGGATTTACCTATGACCAATTCCGTGAGACTGCAGAAGAAGTTGCCGGCGCTGATCTCAAGGAATGGTTCAGGAAAGCAATCTCGTCAACCGAAGAACTGGATTATACGGAGGCGCTTGATTGGTTTGGTTTACGGTTTAATACCCAAGACCCGGCGCGAGCCTGGACGCTCGAAATACGCGAGGACGCCACTGAATCTCAAAAGAATCACCTGCAAGGATTGCTAAAGGGTATCAACAAATAGCAATAGAGCGTGTATTGTCGTCGGGGGATGGTAATAAAGAAATTACTCTTGATTTTTGAAAGTTAATATATTATAATATGTTACAAATTTAATTCAGAAGACAACAATAGACTTGAAGTGTATAATTCAGAAGATATAAATGTATGAGGCAAGATAATGGAAACGAAATTGATATTTTAAAAAATATGAGTAAATTCTATGAGCGACACATATAAACAGATTGCAGCTTTAGTAAAAAAAGGCAATATCTTAATTTCTAATCATGGTTATGATGAAATGGCAAATGACGGTATACTTGTTAGAGATATTATTTTTGATATTGACAATGCCGTATTAGTTGAAGATTATCCCGATTATATAAAAGGCCCTTGCGTTTTACTTTTACAAAAAAACCATAACAAAAGACCGATGCATGTTGTGTGGGGTATTCCAAAAGGGCATTCATCACCTGCTGTCATTGTAACGGCATATCGGCCGGATCCAAGTCAATGGATTGATGATTATATTAGGAGAAGAAAATGAACAAGAGACATTATACAAAATTAATCCATGAAGGCAAATACGTCGCCGAAGTTGATATTGAGTTGATTGAAAATGATGAAGGCTGGTCTCCGTACTTTTCGATTGAGGACGCCTACAAAATTGATGATGTTCGGGAAGCTTTGAGGCGCGGAGACATTAAAACAGCCTCCCGATTTGCGCGTATTTTCAGCCTTACTCCCGTAACGGTTTGATTATTCTTCGGCGTGAAATTGGGAAAATTTGTGGAATCTTTTGGATATACTACTTTTTTTAGATGTCATTACTTTTCCGCCCCGAGTACTCGGGGATCTGTCAAAGACTAAAAAATCTCAAGAAATCAGTATTGTGTCCCTAAATTTCTGCGTAAGTATCAAAGCATAGCTTTTATTGCTATTTGCATCCCAAGTACAACTTGGGATGCAGGTTTCATTTTTTGAAATTGTTTTTTACATCAGCTGCACGTATGCTGAGTGCATGCATTTTCGAATGTGATTTCTTCCAGCGTGCCATTTATCAGCATCAATAGAATATCTTCAGCCGTTCCATCTGAAGCTCTATACGCTTTGATACCTGCTTCTGTAAGTTTTTGTACAGCGCGGGCGCCCATTCCACCGCAGATTATTATATCGATATTTTTATCCGCAAGCACACTTAGGGGCTGACACATGCCGTGCATATGTTCCCGGTCGCTGTTGTCGATAATTTCGCACGTTCTGCTGTCTGTATCATAGATTGTAAAATACGGAGCGCTGCCAAAATGAGCGGTTACAGCCGCCTTTAAACCACTGCCTGTTTCAGTTGGAATACAGATTTTCATTGTCCCATCCTCCTGCATCGACAAATACCTTTACCTGAACCGCCCCTGCCGGCATATCCTTTGTCCTGTTCGGCTCTATGTATATTAGATCCGCTACATTTCGGACAAGCCTGCGGTTTAGTAGCTCCATATGCGACTTCCCATTCATAATTGCAATCTGAGCACGTAAACTTCCTTTTTTCTGCCATAATATATGTGCCTCCTTCAATGTTTAATGCTTTACCGTTAACAATTACATCAGCAATTTTTTTATGTGCCGAATTGATTATATTGCCGAAAGTCTGCCGGGATACGTTCATTCGTTCAGCGGCGGCTTCCTGATACAACTCTTCGAGATCGGCAAGCCTGACTGCCTCGAGTTCATCAACTGTCAAAATTACTTCTTGAAGTTGATAAACAGGAATTCCTTGTGGTTTAAAATAGGTAACTCCGAGTTCACATTCCACTCGTCTGCATTTGCACGGTCTCGGCATACGTTGCCTCATATTATTAGCATATGCCAATAATATACTATATGAAATTATAAATATCAATAGAAATATTTATAAAAAACAGATAGGGATAATAATTTCACAATACAGGAATATAGACAACCAAAAATAGTCTGAAAATATTATTAAATTTGAGGACACAATACTAATTTCCTGATGAATGCATATATTTTTGTACAATCATCTATGTTTTGAATTGCCTGGCTATCCGTATCACATTATCCAGTATAGTAAACGTTTTAGAAAACCGAAAGTAACATAATACGTATTGTATCATAAAATCTAGTGAAATTTGTGGAATTTTTTTGATATACTACTTTTTTAGATATTATTACTTCTCCGCCCCGAGTACTCGGGGATCTGTCAAAGACTAAATAATCTCAAGAAATTATTATTGTGTCCCCGAATTGCCCACATATTCACTATCAAACCGCATAAAATTTAAACGGTGTTACAATGTTTCATATAGCACTGTCATAAGCTATTGGTTTTAGGTGCTGTTATATGCTGCCAATCTTATCTTTATATTATTAGTTTCTATTTTTTAAATCATCTTTTAAATTATACTTTAGAACCCACTGAAACTAAACCCAATACGTGGAGTTGGAAAAGTCACATCACCTGGTGTACTATATGTTCCTACTACACCGAAAGGGTTAACCAGTGTATAACTCGCAACAGGTGATATTGCATCGAAGAAAAAGGTGAAAGTACCTATGTTGGCTAACGTGAAATCAATTCCAGCAACTATAGATGAACGCCATGTATTTCCAGTTACTGTGCAGTAACTTTTATTTTCATCCCATGTTAAATATGCTAATCTCCATGCATTTATACCATATCCTGCTCCAACCCAGGGCTGGAATTTTTTATCCCTGAAAAATACATATTTAAATCCTAATCTCAGAGCAGCTGTATTTGTGTAATATTTTGCCCCGGATGGAAAATTGATAATTCCTCCTGTACCTACATAGTGGTGAACACTTTCCCCTTTTTCAGCAATTTCCAGTTTGTATCTATAGATATTAATATCAACGAACACGCGAAAACCCTTTTGTGCCCGCTTTTCGATTCCCACACCAATTCCCCAGTTTTCAATATTGCCATATTCTTTCTTAAAATTTGCCGGACTTCGTGTAGTCGATATGGCAGTGCCCCAAATCCATTTTGGTATTGGTTTAACAAATCTAAATACAGGAACAAACAGTTTTTCTGCTACAATTGTTCTGGCAATTTTTAAGCTGTCGTTTGGATTGGTTTCATAAAAAACTAAAACTCTGATATTTTCTTTGAGGTCAGCTTTAACCATGGTCCCAGAATTAACAATGAGTTTAGTGTTGTTAATAACGATACACTTTTGAGAATTGGGTAAAACCTGAATAGATGAGATTGTGCCGGCAATTTCATTCTTTTGTGCTTTAACCGTAATTGGCATTGCAATTAAAACCATCAAGATAATTGTAAACTTTTTCATTTTAGTGCTCCTCACGAGAATCTCGTGTCGTTTTTTGGGTTGCATATAACGTTTGTATGAATTCATTGTTCTTATAACGCCAAATTGGTGGATAAACACAATTGTTTATATTTTTCTTTTAACTTCTCATCAAATTTCAAAAATTTCTCTACTATTTTATTCTACTATCATTCCTTACACATAACTATAGATATATGGATTCCGTATAAATCCTTTAGACCGCAAGATTGCGGTATAACACACATTAGCGCTAATAAATCTAAACCTATTAAATCTAACCCGCTCCATCCCGAAGGGGCTGGGAGTAAGATAGAGCCTTGTTTAGGATTTTTTTGGGATGTTATATGTATTCTATATAACACTCTTGTCCGAGTCTTTGTGCAAGATATCTACCGGGCTTTTTACTCCCTTTCCACCCTGGTTCAAACCATTGGGGTAAATCATCGTTGTTTTCAATATATATGATACCGTTGTCATCATACTGCCTCAAAAAGGTACATTTTAATTAATAATAATATATTTTATTAAAAAAAGCAATCTTTTTCGCCCCGAGTACTCGGGGATCTGTTTTCAGAATTATTTTACCGGAGGGTTATTGCCAAATCACCCATTAAATAGCTGAAATTGGGGGACAGCGATGCTTATTTATTGACATTTTCAGGGGAGTTGTTAACATTGTGTTGTGGGGCAAATAGAGATAATTATTGTATCGGGATATTCGCATCATATAATCCAGAGGGGCTATTGCCGGCAGATAATAGAAAGCAATGAAATGCGCATTATGTCACTGAATCATGAGAAAAAATCTTGACTGAGACAAGTATTATACGTATATTATACGTGTAATTAACAGTTGGAGTGAGAATTATGCAGAAAAAACTGACTATTACCATCAATGAGGAAGTTTATCTTGGGCTTCACAAGGTGATAGGACCAAGAAAAATCAGTAAATTCGTTGAAGAATTAGTCCGCCCTCATGTTATCAAACACGAACTTGAATCCGCTTACAAAAAAATGGCGAACGATAAAGTCCGTGAGAAAGAAGCACTTGAATGGTCTGAAGCCGTATTAGGAGATATCGTTTATGAATAGAGCTGATGTATGGTGGGTAAACTTTGATCCTTCAGTTGGCGGAGAAATCCTAAAAAAGCGTCCTGCCATTATTGTGAGCAATGATGCCTCCAACAAATTCTTAAATAGAGTGCAGGTCGTTCCTATCACCAGCACTATTGATAACCTTTACCCGAGTGAAGCATATATTACTCTCAATGGAAAGCAGGGCAAAGCTATGGCCGATCAATTAGCGACGGTAAGCAAATTGCGCCTATTTAAAAAGATTGGTGCTCTATCAATGGACGATATGCAAAAAGTTGGGGAAGCCATCAAAATTCAACTCGATCTCAAATAGGGAATTTGGGGAAACAATACTCATTATACAATAGTGAGATCTTTGATTTAACGCAGGCTATCCACCCATATTAAATGGGCGGAATTATATAACAATTTTAAGCTCATTTATTGGTAGCCGCTCCGCCTCTTTAAAAAGAGGCGGATAGTTTGCGTTTTAGTGGATTTATTAAAAGGTCTCATCTATTATAAACGAAGGTTTCAATAACATAGCTTGACAGTGTCTGTTACGCTCTTCCCTAAGATTTTACTTGTATTGTTTGACTAAATTCAATATTATTGAATACATTTATTAAAGAATTGTAAAATTTAAAACAGGTCTCAATGCGAGTACTTGTTTATGATATTCGAGTATAATGGAGTTATTATTTATTAACTGTTACAGGGAGGGTGTTATATGAAATACAAGATACCAAAGCTGTTATTGTTTTCGGTATTGTGTGTCTTTGGCATTGCTGGTGCGTATGCTGTATGGCTGAACATGGTGTATACTCAAACGGGTAATCAAAACCAACAGACTCAGCGGCAGACAATGGTTCAACCGCAACAGCGGATGCGTGGTGGGTCGTTCTCATTACAGGATTCAGTAGCTGTCCGCCGTGCCCAGCAGTTGTACGTCAGCAATAAGATAGAAGACCATTCAAGGCCTAATTTTGAAGCCCAGATACGAGGAAAAGCCCGCACCGACAGCATTTATACTGCACAATTTGCCGGCATCATTGATTTTAAAAAGATTACCTATCGGAGCAGAATTGGCGATATGGATATTCCTGCTTATTTATTCCAGCCGATTCAAAAGCGGGGACCAAAAGGACATGCGGCGATGGTATGGGTACACGGCGGTGTGCACGGTGATTGGGGTACCGATGTGTTACGATTTGTGAAAGAAGCAGTAGTCAACCAAGGGTATGTTATTATTGCTCCTGAATACCGTGGAAGCACCGGATATGGTGCAGAATTTTACCTTGCCATTGATTACGGCGGATATGAGATTGATGACGTCCTTACCGCAGTAGATTATCTGAAGAAAAATGTACCGATTGTTGACCCGGAGCGTATCGGTATAATGGGCTGGAGCCACGGCGGATATATTACTCTGTTTACCGTCTTCAGAGATAATCCTGAATTCAAATGCGCCGCCGCAATAGTTCCGGTTACGAATTTAGTATTCCGTCTATCGTATAAAGGTCCCGACTATCAGCGGGATTTTTCGACACAGGTACGGATTCAGGGGCTGCCATTTGAAAAACGCGATATTTATATCCAGCGCTCGCCATATTATCATGTGGATAAATTAAAAGTGCCTCTTTTAGTGCATGTTGCTACAAATGATCAGGATGTTAATTTTGTTGAATGCCAGATGCTTATTGATGCCCTGCGGGCGCGTAAGCCAAATTTAGCCGAAACGAAAATCTACGAAAATCCGCCAGGAGGACACAGCTTCAGCCGGGGAACACAAAATACCCGTGAATTAGTTGATTCCTGGCAGCGTACTTGGGCATTCTTCGAATGGAATCTCCAGCCAGGACTGGATACATCAAAGTGAGGATTAAACTATCCTTCTTTTTGGGGATTTAATTCCTTCAGGATAAATTGGTTTAAATTGAAAGTTAAAGATTTTCTAATGCGATTAAATTAACAGGATAAGGGAGTTTATATGAGAAAATTAGCAGTATTTTCAAAATGTTCGATGGCTTTGATGCTCACGATACTACTTTTTATTACTGTTCTGCCGCTTTATACCAGTAATGTATCGTATGCACAGGTCAAGCGTCCGGTAACAATTGAAGACTTTGATGTTTTTCAATCTGTCAGCCAGCAGCAGATTTCCAGTGACGGACAGTGGTCTGCCTATTATCAGAGAGCGCGCACAGGAGACGGTATATTGTATATTGTAAATGTAAAGACCGACCAGAGATATGCGATTCCACGGGGCACCAATCCGACATTTACAGACGATGCACAATGGGTAGCATATACTATAATCCCGCATGAAAAATCTGATGCTGAAAGGAAAGCCGAAGAGGAAGCTAGGAGAAAATCTGGCAGCAGAGAACAGCCGCCAAGAGAATATAACAAATTGGAAGTTATGAATCTGAAAACTGACCAGAAATTCACCATAGACCGTATTTCTAATTTTAAATTTTCCGGTGACTCAAAGTGGCTGGTATATAAAGTAGAAAAACCGGAAGAACCAAGAAGAGAAGGAACAGATACCCTTCAAACCGCGAGAAGAACACAACAACAAACCCCACAAAGAGGGCAACAGCCGCCACAACAGTTAGCACAGCAACCAACGCGGCGTCCTGGACAAACTCGTGAGCTCGGTATTGACCTGATTGTCAGAAATTTAAGTACTGGCGCTGAAGAAATTGTACAAGAAGTTGGTCAATATTTTTTCACTGAAAATTCTGAATTGCTTTATTTTACTGTAATAAGCAAAGACAGCACTAAGGATGGTGTATATTTTAAAAATATGTCAAAAACAAATGAACCTTCTATTGCCGTCCTTACCGGCAAGGGAAGATATTCAGGTTTTACCTGGAATGAAAAAAAAGATATGATGTTGATTCTGTCAGACCGATTTGACCCGGCAGTAAATGATACAACACTCAAGGTCTATTCATGGAAACTGAAAGACTCTTCTGCAGAACTCATTTTTGATCCCTTAACGAATAGTGAATTTCCCAAAGATAAAGAGTTAAGTGCTTCTGGCGTTCGATGGTCAACAGATGGAAAAGCAATTTTCTTTTCAATAAGCGAGAAGAGACCGGAAATAGTGCCAAAAGACACCACAAAGCCGGAAGAAAAGGTGGCTAAAGTAGATATCTGGCAGTGGAAGGATTTGGTCATACAGCCTCAGCAATGGCCTGCTCAAGTTCGTTCACGGGCAAATTCAGCAGGAGGTGCACCGACAGAGCGGACCACGAATTATCAAGCAGTATATTACATTAATGATAAGGATTTTGTTCAGTTTACTGATGACACACTGAGGACTCTTCAGATGTCACCGGAAGAAACAAAAGGCATTGGTGCCGTGCGAACGTTATATGAGCAGACGCGTCCCTGGGATCCAAAATATACTGATTACTATCTGGTTAATGTGAAGGACGGTTCAAAGAAACCGCTTGAGATAAAAGCCGAATGGAGTTATCAGTGGTCAAAGGCAGGGAAATATTTATTGCACTATGTTCAACCGGACTGGTATGTAGTAGACCTGAAAAATGGTTCTCAGAGGAATCTCACCGAAAAAGTGCCAGTTGAATTCTGGAATACCGAGGATGACCATCCAGCTTCAAAAACATCCTGGGGTATTGCCGGCTGGACAAAGGATGATGAAGGTGTGCTGATTTATGACCAGTATGACATCTGGTATTTCCCGGTTGCGGAGTCTGGTGAACCGGTCAATATTACGAAAGGATATGGTCGGAAAAATCAGATACGCTTTCGGTATACTTCCACCAATCCCGAAGAAAAATATATTGACTTAACTATACCATTGCGGTTAACGTCAGATTTCCAAAAAACCCGTGATGATGGTTTCTTTGAAGTCAAGTTGGGTGAAGAACCGAAGAGATTGTTCGTTATCAGCAAAGCTATCGGCTCCACGCGAAAGGCAAAAAATGCCGATACTTATTTATTTTCCTTATCTCGATTTGATGAGTATGGCAACCTTTGGGTAAGTACTGGAACATTTACCAATTTGAAACAGATTTCATTTGCTAATCGGGATAACAATGGTTTCATCTGGGGAAAATCCCAACTTATTGATTACCGGAATGCCGATGGAGTTATGCTCCAGGCCATTTTAACGATTCCGGAAACGTATCAGCCGGGACAAAAGCTCCCGATGATTGTGTATATTTATGAGAAACTGACGCAAGGATTGCATTCGTACAGCGCTCCATCAATTGGCAGCGGATTTTCAGTATCACAATTTGTGAGCAATGGGTATGCAGTGCTTCAGCCGGACATTATTTACACTGACGGCTATCCTGGACCGTCAGCGGTGAAGTGCATCGTACCAGCAGTACAAAAAGCGATAGATATGGGAGTTGCGGACCCGACGCATATTGCACTGACGGGACATAGCTGGGGAGGGTATCAGACTGCATACGTGATAACCCAGACGAATATATTTGCCTGCGCCTATGCTGGTGCGGCGGTGTCAAATATGACAAGTGCTTATGGCGGAATCCGCTGGGAATCGGGGAATCCGCGTACGTTCCAGTATGAGACCGGACAGAGTCGTATCGGTGGTTCTTTATGGGAGTATCCTGAACGGTATATAATGAACTCACCAATATTCTATGTTGATAAAATTCAAACACCGGTGATGTTTCTTGCTGGAGACGGCGATGGCGCTGTGCCGTGGTACCAGTCAATTGAATTCTATTTGGCGTTGCGGCGTTTGGACAAGCCGGCATGGTTTTTACAGTATAACGACGAGCCGCACAGTATAACCAATGATGAAACAAATAAGAAAGATTTTACTATCCGCCGGATGCAGTTCTTCGACCATTTCCTGAAGGGCAAAGAAATACCCCTCTGGATGAAGGAAGGAGTAAAATATACTGAAAAGGGAAGTATAAAGTAGATTTAAATCGAACAACAAGTATTTATAAAGGCGGACAGTTGTCCGCCTTTTATTTTTCATTTTTTAGTGGATTGCAAACATTCGGAGAATAATACATATCCATTTTCCCCTCAAAAAAAATGGTGATGAGGGGGAACACTATGTGCGTTTCCTCAGAATGAGTTTGGAATATTATAAATACGAGAATAGCTTTTCGTATTTATTTCATTCATCATTGTTGCTATTGTTCTATAATAGTAACTCCTTGATATACTTTATTTCCGCCGATACCGTCAATATAAATGAGTTCTGGTAGATTTCCTTTTGGAGCCATAATTTGTGCACAGCCGATATCGCCGTTTTTGTTAATGGCAACAAATTTGTCATTAAAATCAACATCACCGTTGTAATTGTCAATGATGCGTTTGCAAACCAGTTCGCAGGCTTCTTGGGGGCTCTTGCCTTGTCTCAAAAATTCAATGACAAGAAAACTGCCGCAGATTTTGATTACTTCTTCGCCTCTTCCGGTAGCGCCTGCGGCTCCGATTTTGTTATCAACGTATAATCCTGCTCCGATGATTGGAGAATCTCCTAAACGTCCGGATAGTTTATATGAAAGTCCGCTTGTTGTAGTAATACCAGCAATATCTCCGTTTTTATCAACGGCGAGAATATTGACCGTTCCATAGATTCTGCCGTACGGGGAATATATTTCGTCCATAAGGGAAGCTTGCGTATCACTGCCAGTATTTACATTTTTCTTTTTCTGGGGACCTAAGTCATCGTCCTGACTTAAATTCTCTTTCCACCTGACCCAGGCTTTTCGTGATTCTTCGGTGAGCAGGTTTTCTTCTTTGAACCCGTGCATTTTTGCGAATTTGAGTGCACCGGCGCTGACAAGCAGTATATGGTCTGAACGTTCCATCACCAATCGTGCGACTGATGAGGGGGTTTTGATGTTCTCTAATGCTCCGACAGCTCCGAAGCCATACGTTTTTCCGTCTGCACAGGACGCATCCAATTGAACTACACCGTCCTCATTTGGAAGTCCGCCGTATCCGACACTGTTGTCAGATGGATCAACTTCAATAGTATTGGCGCATTTCTCAACGGCGTCCAAAGCTGTTCCTCCGCCTGAGAGAATTTGCCATGCGGATGAATTTCCCGATGAACCAAGCTGACGACGGGATGAGCCGCCGTGGCTATTCAAAATTAACGGTCTTCGTGTAACGGTTTTTTTTGTATCTTGCCCGTACACTGCTCCGGTTCCGGATAAAACAGTTAGTCCTATTCCAGCAATACCTGTCGTTTTTAGAAATGTACGTCTGTTGATAGAATCCATAGTGCCTCCTCAAAAATAAGAATGATGTAAATTAAACATTTTATTGTATATATTATTTTTTAATAATAAAATACCGTGAATAATCCATCCCTTTTTCACTCATCATCGCTTCAATCTCTGAAATGGTTCGGGGTACATTTTTTGAAAGTCGAACATATCCTGTCTCGGTAATAAGATAATCATCCTCAATACGGACACCGAGCCATTCATCACGAATATAAATACCCGGTTCTATAGCGAGTACCATTCCTGCCTTCAGCGTATCAAGAACTCCAACGTCATTCACATATAAACCGATATGATGACCTAATCCATGAAAGAAGTATTTTCCGATGTCTTGGGGATTATTAATCAGACCTATTTTTTGTAGCCCGGTGGCAAGTATATTATTTGCAATACTGGCAATTTCACGAAATGGAACACCGGGTTTTAATTTTGGAGCAATTGAATCGTGAACAGAAAGTACTATTTCATAAATCTGTTTTTGCCGGTTTGAAAATTTTCCGCTCACTGGTAATGTGCGGGTAATGTCAGCAGTGTACATATTATATTCAGCACCAACGTTAACAACGACCAACTCACCGGTTCTCATTGTTCGCGAATTTTGATTCCAATGGAGAACGACTGAATTAGGACCAGAACCGATAATTGATGTAAAACCGGGTCTTCGAGCGCCATTAAAAGAAAAAACGTGTTCAATAATTGACTGGAGCTGATATTCAATGAGGTCTCCTTGAAGTGACCGCATTGCTTCTTTTAGAGCTTCGGCAGTTATATCAGCGGCTTTTTGGAGATTATTTATTTCTGCTGGGGATTTAATTCGACGCATCGGGGCAATAAGCAAATCCGGCGATTTGATAGAGAATTGTATCTTTTTCTCCATTAATTGTTTTATAAAAGATTCATCGGGTGTTAAAGAAGTATTAATCCCTTGTGAGCGTTCATACGTAAAATAAAGTACTGAAGGTTTATTCAATAACGTTTGTTCAAATTCGGTTTGAAATTCGCTGAATGAACGGACATTTTGAAAGCCTAATCTCTCTTTGGCACCTTCAAGTCCAAGTGTTGGCGGATTCCAGTCAGTATTTTCTGAGCGGGGAGCAATGAATAAAATAATGTCTCCTTTATCTTGCATAGTTCGGGGAGACTTAATTATAAGTGCAGAATTCGATTCATTTAATCCAGTGAGGTAGTAAAAATTATTTTCCTGCCGAAAATATGAGAATTCAGGTGCCGGAGGGGCAGACCGTAGGATTAAAACACTGCGAGGCTCCATCTCCCGAAGTACTATTTTACAGCGATTTTGATATTCTTCTGCTGTTTGGCAGTATGATAAGGGAACGGTGATTATACAGAAAAGAAAAGTATACACAACAATTGTAAAGCGATTTATATACGTTTTAAATAGCTCCATAGTATCATTGCTCCAAATAGAGACATACCAGCAAAACAAGGAGGGACAGGTTATCCCCTGTCCCTCAATATAAACAAAATGATTTTAATGTTCAAAACAAAATATTTTTGTGTAGAAATAGGATTATTTTTTAATCAAATACCTTTGGAAATCTAATCCCTTTTCTTTGCACAGTGTCTCCACGTCGGCAACGGTTCGCGGGACATTTTCTGAAAGCCGAATACAGCCATTATCCGTAATAAGAAAATCATCTTCAATGCGAATGCCAATATTTTCCTCTTTAACATATAATCCCGGCTCAATAGTAATTATCATACCCGGCTCAAGAGTCCCTAAACCGCCGACGTCATGCACTGTCAAGCCGATACTATGACTTAATCCGTGTGTATAATACTTTCTGAGCTCAGTTCTTGCGTCTTTTATTAATCCGATTTGGATTAAACCATCGGATAGTGCTTTATTGGCGGCAGAATCAACTTTGCTAAAAGATATACCCGGCTTCATCACCGCTTTTGCAGCTTCCTGGGCAGAAAGGACAATCTCATAAATGGCTTTTTGGCGCGGTGTGAATTTTCCGTTAACCGGGAGTGTGCGGGTTAAATCTCCCGTGTATCCATTGTAATCTGCACCGATGTCGCATACAACAACGTCGCCATCCTGCATCTGACGGTCATTAATAGACCAATGGAGATTGATAGAGTTTGGTCCCGAGCCGCAAATGGTAGTAAATCCAACCTTTTTAGAATTATTAAACGCAAATACGTATTCAATAATTGCTTGTAATTGATATTCGTACATTCCCGGTTCAATTGAACGCATAGTCTCTTTTAATGCTTCGCCGGTGATATCAATTGCACGCTGTAACGTTTGGATTTCATATTGGGATTTGATTCTCCGCATCGCGCTTACAATTGCATCCACATTTTTAACTTCAAAGGTGATTCCCCGGTCGCGGGCTGCCTTTATAAGTTCTTCGTCCGCCGTCAATGGTGTTGTTAATCCCCGGGAACGAGCAATGTTCATATAGAGGGTTGCGGGTCTTGAGAGGATTGCGTTTTCGAGTTGCGTTTGAAATTGATCTGATGTCATGGTTAATTCTTGCGGTTCTGTCGACTGGGAAGGCTGCCCTGCTTGTCTTGACAGAGGCGCTTGCTGCTGTCCGGCTGCAAGTACTCGGGCGCCTACAGCTCCGGGCGGCTGGTTTTCCGATCTCCCTGCTTGTATCTGTGAACTTCTGCCGGTAAAAACAGTAATAGTGGCTGGCTGACGTGTATTGCCCGGTTTTCGAATAATGAGCGCCCCGTTCAGGTCGGTTAATCCAGTAAGATAAAAGAAATTGAGGTCTATGTCCGTTCCTCTGCTGTCTGAGCTTGCTCGAATAACAAAAACGGTATTAGACTCAATTTTAGATAGAACGTCCTTCCGCCGTTTTTGAAACTCCTCTGCCGGAGCTTGAGCAAAAATTGTTGAAACCGTAGTTCCAAAGATTACACATTCAATAAAAAAAATGATAAATAGTGAAGAGATCTTTTTCATTGTTCTGCCTCCATTAATAATATTTCTTTTTTGTCAGTAATTCTTAAAGAAATATACATCCGATACATTCGTATATTCAAACAGATATATTAAAGAGACTGCTGAAAAAGTAATAGAGAGATTGTTTCGTCATCGTTCCGAATATTCGTCCGCCTGTTCAGGCGGAGCAACGACGAGTTCAATTTATCTGTCTTTGCCCCAGACGGATGGCTCACACTACAAGTGAAATGAAGTAATCTCTAATATAACTTTTGTGATTTTTTTATAAAATCACTAAAACAAAGAATTAATCCCGCAAAAGCGGGAAAAAAAGAGAAGACGCAGAGAGTGCAGAGAAAATAAAATATTAGAAAAAATTAACTTATAATTATTCAGATATATAAATGTTCCCTCTGTGTCCTCTGCGTGTTTTTTTGCGCCTGCCCGCCGTCTTTTTGAAGGGTCTCTGCGGTTAGATAGGAATCAAAAAATACAAAAGTTCTGCTCAAAGTAAAATTACATCAAAAAACGACTTTTTCAGAAGTCTCATTAAAGATAAAAAATTGTTAATCTTATAGAAAAAAATTGCATTTGCGATAATAAATATCTATATTTTTTAAAAGGCATATTTATAAGGGAACGACTGAAATATACTCAGTTGTCTTATTAATTGCTTATTTTTAGTGTGAAGTAGCTGTATATTAGACACCTCAAAAGGAGGAATCACGGTGGAGTGTCCGATTTGTGGTGGGTTTGATGAAAAAGACCGCTTTACCTGTCCAAAATGCGGACGGGAAAATATCTGCGGTGCACACTATAACTTCGATTATTTGATATGCGAAGATTGTGCACGAGATATGGCGCCAGCACAAAAAAAACCCTCGGCAAAAGCAGTGAAGGTAGCTGAATCCGTCGAAGTTGAAGAAGTTCCTGCTGGTCCTGTAAAGAACCCTTTCTATACTCGGAAAGTAAAATGTGCCGTCTGCGGAGTTACCAGCGAACAGCGGTGGTTTCAAGCAAAAATTTACTCCGAGCGCAATATTGACATAGACAAACATGTCCAAAGTTATTTGTGGACGGATAAGGCATTTGAAGCATATAATCCGTCGCTCTATTATATATGGCATTGTCCCAATTGTCATTTTGCCGAATCATATGTTGATTTTGAAAATCCCGGAAAAGACCCGTTCAGCAATTTCCGCAGTATCAAAGATGAGTTCGTTAACCAATACCATGAAGACCCGCGGGTAGAAAAAATTATTGATAAATTAGGTGAAAATATTGATTACAATAAAATAAATTATTACATCGCCATAAAGCTCCACCTATTGGCGCTTTTTATCCAGCTGCTTCCTGCTGAAAAAGAGAATTGGGACCCCTTAAAAGTAGGACGGTATTACCTGCGGTTGGGATGGTTATACCGGGAGTTTGGTGAGCTTAAAGAACCGGATGATAAAATTAAGAATACGCTTGGAAAGCTTATTGAATTCCTGAAAAAAGGCTGGCCTGAAGTCCCTGGCGACGAAAAAACAGCCCTCAAACAGGCAATCGTGATGATGAACGAAGCGTTCAAATCATCTCAAGCAATAAAAAGCATCGTTGCAGAAGTTGATTTGTTAATGCTTATCGCCGGGATACATCTCAAACTTGAAGAAACTGAAGTTGTACTCAAAATATTAAATACCGTCCTCCAGCGCGGGCAAAAAACCAAGCAGAGAATTGAAAATAACATTCGGGATTCAGAAAAAGCTGAAAAACCGCTGCCGCCCGAAGAAATAAAACGGCTGGATGTTCAGGTTAAAAAAATAGAAGCAATGATGAACAAGGCGCGTGATTTAATCACCGACATTAAGTCAAAACGGTACAAAGAAGAGCGTGCAAAGGCTCAGGAGATTATTAAAACCTTAGGCGAGCGGCCTCCGATTGAAATAAGAGAAATTTTACTTAAAAAAGGGATTGACCAGCGGGTCGCAACAGAATTGACACCAGAACCGAAAAAGAAATTCCTGGGATTATTCTAATATATGAAACGGCATCCATTCCGCTTAAGTGTTTTGATGCTGCCCCATCGAGCACGTAAAAATATCACAAAATTGCTTAAGGGGCGTAAAATTACTGTCAAACATCTGGTAATCTTTGGCATCTTATTTATTATTATTTTCGTATATATATTTGGTGATTATGGATTATACCGGTATTTCTTGCTTTGGCGTGAAGAACGGCACCTGAAAAGCGAATTAACAAGCTTAAAGCAAGAGGCACAGCGTCTTGAAACTGAAATACAATTGCTCAAGCGCCAGGATCCAAAATATATGGAGCGCATCGCCCGCGAAAAATTCGGATTGGTAAAACCCGGAGAAACCATATACAAATTAACCCCTTCAAAAAATCCGCAACCATAGGGCAAATCAGACGATTTTCCGACATAATTCTGCTATGATACGGCATTATTCTATTGTGATACCGAGCGTCCTGAAAGAACTGGTGAAGGTAGAGCAATTTGCTGAAAAAGTTACCCGGAAGACAGGATTGTCCAATTGCGACAGAGATGATGTTGCGATTGCAGTAACCGAAGCAGTCAATAATGCAATCATTCACGGGAATAAGAGCGATAAAGATAAGAAAGTATATATTGATTTTGTCGCTAATGATGAAGAAGTTGTTATAACCGTCCGTGATGAAGGATGCGGATTCGATCCCCGCACCTTGATTGATCCCACTACCCAGGAAAATATTATGAAGGAAAGCGGCAGAGGTATCTTTGTACTCAAATCACTGATGGATACGGTTAATTTTTCATTTACTCCCTGTACCGTCGTTACGATGGGGAAAAAGATAACACGAAAGTAAATTTCTATACGATTGTGGAATAGTACAATTACTGAATAGTATATTTGAGGGTAAAAAACAATTGTGGGGACTTGGTTTATCAAGCCCTTTTTTAAAATTCTTGTGTGCGGTGACAGCTATCCTTATCGGGATTGATGAAAATACCAATACACAGCTAATGGATTCAATAGCCTGTTAGTAAAAAGAATCAAACGCTTATCAGCCAATGACTCGTATTTACCGGTTTTATAGACAATTACTTCGATGAGCCACCAAAGCAATAGTCACAATTATTAAATCCTTGTAAATGCGCCTGCTCCGAACTATCAGGAATAAACGTGACAATATGCTTCGTTTTAATTTCATCAATCTGGCAGTTTCCGTTTTCATAATCAAGGTCATGAACTTCATTCTTTCTTTTGTTGCCAATGTAACGCTTAGCATTAAATGGAGATCTATATCTGCGTGCCATAGTAAGCCCTTTCAATTAAGCGTGGAAAAAATTGTGTAATTTTTCTATTGCTCTTTGAAAAAATATTTATTATATAAAGTAAATAAAATATGGTTTTCATCTATTTAAAAATATTTTATGAGAGTATAAGTAAATTTTCAAACAAGAGCAATAGGAAAAATGAATGAAAATTTCTACGCTTTTTTTCAACGGTAAAATACTTACGCTCAGGGAATCTATTCCAATATTAATGAGGCAGGTTATTGAAGAGGATGTTCCTTTACTTCCTGATTATGATAAAAATGTTAATCCATATAAATTTTTAAGTGAAAAGCTGTCCATTTTTAAAACGAGAGCAATTGGTGAATCCACAGTAAGAAACTGGTGTTATGAAAAAGATACTTTTGGAGCCTGTCCTGCGCTTGAAGATTTTTTTCTGATTATTCAAATAACGAAATCCAAAAGGATTTTACAATTTATTGGTAGTCTTATTGATTTAAAGAATTCTGAAGAACAAGCTCTTTTTAGTAGCGCGATTTGCGAGGAAATCGGCGATGTTATTCTGGAAATGGGGGCAAAGCTCAAAAACATTGCGTCACAATTTAAAGATGAATTTAACAAAACAACAAAGAAAAATTCATACTAATGGAGGTGCATTATGCCGTACAAAATCTCGGGTACAATAATTGAGGCTATTTTTGATGACAAAGCCCGGCTTATCAGATTAGCTCCCAAAAAAGACGAGTTTCATGTTACAGAAATTTCAGAAGAAGAGGCAAAAATTGTTAAAAGTAATGGTGA
>Ga0315291_10001058_pt1 | contig 36976 bp, 37 predicted proteins | sample YL17G12_20_MG_FD_203070 | JGI IMG/M metagenome (GOLD analysis project Ga0315291, IMG submission 203070) | Sediment microbial communities from Yellowstone Lake, YNP, Wyoming, USA - YL17G12_20 | ecosystem: Environmental > Aquatic > Freshwater > Lake > Sediment | place: USA: Wyoming | collected...
AGCTGGTGGTGGTGGCTTCTTTATGTTTTATCATAACGGCAGTAACAGCGAGAAATCAATATTTGCCAAAGCTCTGACAAAAAAAGGATTACAAAGAATGAGATTCCATTTTGATTTTGAAGGGTCAAAGATAATGCTTAATATGAAGAATTAATAAAAGAGGTTGATCCATGAAAAACAAAAAAGAGATTGAGCAATATCTAACAGAAATAAAAAAAATTGCAGACACAATTTCGCGAGAGGACATTGACGAAACAATAGAGTTGCTCTTCGATGCATGGAAAAACGATAACCAAGTATTCATCTGCGGCAACGGTGGTTCGGCTGGAACGGCAACACATTTCATGTGCGATTTATTCAAAGTAACGATTGTTGAAGGAAAGAAAAGATTTAGAGCGATTTGTCTCAACGATAACATTCCATTGATGACGGCGTTAATCAACGACAACGGTTTTGATAATTTATTCATCGAACAACTCAAAAATCTCTTTAGAAAGGGCGATGTCCTCATCTGTCTAAGCGTCCATGGCGGATCTGGAAAAGATAAAGCGGGATTGTGGTCTCGGAATCTTTTAAAAGCAATGGATTATGTGAAAAGAAATGGTGGCAAAAATATTGGATTCAGTGGATTTGATGGAGGCGCAATGAAAGAAGTCGCAGATGTCTGCATTGTAGTACCATTTAATGCAACACCGCATGTGGAAGCATTTCATGTTGTTCTCCAACATCTCATCGCGTTCAGACTGAAAGAAAAAATAAAGGAATATAATGAATGATTAAAATGAAGAACAAAGCTATTTTTCTTGACAGAGATGGCGTCATCAACGAAATTATTTATCATAAAGAAATGGGTGTTATAGATTCTCCATTTACCGTAGAACAGTTCAAACTTCTGCCGAATGCGGCTAAAGCCATTAACAAATTTCACAGCCTCGGCTATAAAGTAATTATTGTCTCTAATCAACCAGGTCTTGCAAAAGATAACTTTACCTTGGAAATTTTTGAAAAGATGAAAGAAAAAATGAGGAAAGAATTAAAGAAAAACGGCGCAGAAATAGATGCAGAATATTATTGCTTTCATCATCCGTATGCTAAAGTTAAAAAATACAAAAAAAACTGTGATTGTCGAAAGCCGAAACCAGGAATGATTCTAAAGGCGGCAAAGAATCATAATATAGACCTTGCAAAATCATGGATGATTGGGGATGGAATAACCGATATTAAGGCTGGTCAAACTGCAGGTTGTAAAATAATATTTATCGGAAGAATGAAGTGTGATCTTTGTAAGTTGATGGAAGATGAACAGGTAAAACCTAATTACATTGCGCCAAATCTATATAGGGCAGCTTTGATTATTGAGGAGGAGTGAAGCGCTATGGAGATATTTTTGGATACAGCTAATATAGACGAGATCAAAGAAATCCTTTCTTGGGGGATCATGCGAGGGCTGACGACAAACCAGAAGATATTCCTAAATGAAAAAGGAGTGAATTTTAAAGACCAGATAAAAAAAATCCTTGAACTCGTTGACGGCCCCGTGAGCATCGAGGCACCAGCCTGCAATGCAGACGGTATCATCAAATCAGGCAGAGAGTATGCAGCATGGAACAAGAAAAAGGTAGTAATCAAAGTCCCGATGCTCGCAGACGGCGCAGGGCTGAAAGCTGTTCACATTCTGGAGAAAGAAGGTATTAAAACTAATGTCACGGCAATGATGAGCGTTAACCAAGCGATGCTTGCAGTTACTGCGGGTGCATCCTACGCAAGCCTCTTCTACAATAGGATAAAAGACTATGGTGCTGACCCGGTTGATGTTGTCAAACGATCACGAGCGTTCATCGAAGAGGGGAGCTATAAAACCAAGCTGATTGTGGGAAGTATCCGTAGCCCTAAGGATATCGAAGATATTGCCTCAGCAAACCCGCATATTGTCACAATTCCCTACAAAATTCTCAAACAGATGCCGTTTCATGAAAAAACCGTAGAAACCCTCAAGGAATTTGACAAGGCATGGGAAGAATTCCTGAAAGCAGAAAAGAAATGTTGATCCTGTATGCAAATGGTTATTTTTTGTGGCGGACTTGCCACACGACTTGGCGATCTTGCAAAGGATACGCCAAAATCAATGATTAAAATAGAAGGTAAACCGTTTCTAGAGTATCAAATTGAGATGCTAAAAAAGCAATCGATAAAAGACATCGTTCTGTGTGTGGGTTATCTCTCGGAAAAAATAGAAGAATACTTTGGTGACGGAAAAAAATTCGGTGTTAACATCAGGTATAGTCATGATGATGAAAAACCGCTAGGGCCAATTGGTGCCCTGAAAAATGCAGAACCACTGTTGGATGACGTCTTTTTTATCATGTATGGCGATTCCTATTTGTTTGTGGATTTTAAGAAAGTTTATTCCTATTTTCTCAAGCATGAAGATTTGGCTCTAATGGTTGCCTACAAAAATTTCGATAAATATGATGCAAGTAATCTTGTGATTAAAAATGGCAGAATTGTTGCATGCGGAAAAGAGCATAAAACCAAAGACATGGTCTATATTGATTATGGAACAAGTATTTTACGAAAAAAAGCATTGAATTTGATCCCAAAAGATACCTATTATTCTACGGTACCGTTTTTTTCGGATTTGACCAAAAGAAAGCAACTGCTTGCATTTGAAGTTAAAAAACGTTTTTATCATATTGGAACTCCAGAGGCACTGGAAGAGTTTAATAATTACATTAAAGGTTTAGGCTGATTTGTGCTGCTCGCTCCAGCGATAAATCTTCTCTATAATTTTCATTGCCTCGTAGGCGTCTTCAAGCGTTCCGTTTATAGGTGTGTCTTTTTGTATAGCATCCAACAAATTTTCAAATTCTAGCTTCCAGGATAGGTCTTCGCCGGGAAATTCAAACACTTGTTTATCAGGTATCCCGAACTCGGGCTTCATTTTATAGAATGTCAGAGTCTCTGTTCCGTAGCTACCTCCGAGACCGTCGATGTTTAATTGACCGATCTTCCCAAAAATCTCAAATGAAAACGTATTCTTCCATTGAGTCCAGCTTGCATGAAGGGAAGCTATCTGTCCATTATTGTTTCTCAACAAAGCAAAACAGTTGTCTTCGACTTCCATATCCCAAAAAAATGTTTCGGCATAACCTATAGCTGAAGAAAAGTTTCCCATAAATAGTCTTGAAAGATCAATCAGATGCGACCCCTGATCCAATAATTCACCGCCACCTGCAGTATTTTTGAATGCTCTCCATTCATTGTGATAGTTTTTCCTTCCGCCATGCCCGTATCTTCCGCGGATGAACATCAACGGTCCGATTTCTCCACTTTCAATAATTTTTTTTGCCGCAATTATGGCGGGATGAAATCTATGATTGTATCCGACTTTTATTTTAACGTTTTTATCCTTTACAGCGTTCAATACTTTTGCTAGTTCTTTTGAATTTCTCGCAACTGGCTTTTCCACTAGAACGTGCTTACCCTTTTTTATTGCTTCAATTGTAATTTCTGCCAAAGACTCGTGAATTGTTGAAACAAAGACCATGTCGATGGAATCGTCTTTAACTAACTCCTTCCAGTTGGTTGTATACTTACAATTATACTGATTGGCTAAATTCTTCGCCAATTCCTCAACTACATCTGCTACAGAAAGAAGTTTAACATCTAAACCTTCAAGTGCTTTAGCCCTTTTCTTTCCTACGAGTCCCGCTCCGACTATTCCAACGTTCATTTTCTTCAATCCTTTTTTTCAAAAAATTGCATGTTGTCGATTCTTCTTAAAGTATAAAGTGGAGATTTGGAAACCCCTCTATTTTGTCCAACTTTAAAATTCTTCCAATCATCCCAAGGGGCACTTATCAATTTTCCAGTCAATCCATCTGAATCAGGAGAAGCAAGATAAACTGCTAGTTTAGCAGCAAGCCTGCGAGGAGTTCCTCCGCTTTCTTTCTGAACCAACATTTTTTTAAGATAATCTTTTCCAGCATCCTCTCCTGCAGCCAGCATCTGATCAAACATTTTTGTGTTAACCGCACCTGGTGCTATCGCATTTATATCAATGTTAAAATCCTTGTATTCTTGAGCTAAAGTTTCTGTCATTCTAACGATTGCTACTTTTGATACACCATAAGCTGTAAAATTTGGTAGAGGACTTGTTGATCCTCCGCCAGACAAATTGATTATTTTACCGTATTTTCTTTCAATCATATGTGGTATAACTTTTCTAATAAACATAAGCGACCCAAAGAAATTTACATTTAAAGTATAGACCCATTCTCTCCAATCGTTCTGATCAAATCTTCCGATGGGGCCAAGAACGCCAGCGCAATTAACAAGAATGTCTATCTTTGAATATTTTTCAATGGTTCTTTTAATTGCTTCTTCAACGGCCTTTTCTTCAGAAATATCTCCTCCAATGGGAAGAGCAGCAACACCATATTTTTTAGCGGATTTTGCAACAGATTCAACTTCTTGAAAGGTTCTTGATACAAGTGTTAAATTAGCTCCTTCCCTAGCCATCTCTAAAGCTATGGCTTCTCCTATTCCGCGTCCTCCGCCAGTAATAATTGCCACACGATCTTTTAGTTTCATCTGACTACTCCCACATACTGGAATTCTGTTTTCTAAAATGAATACTCCATTACTTGAAAGTTGATTATAAAATTATCGCTTTTGGTCACAGATACGATTCATTTTTGTTTATTACAGCTACCGTGATAGCTTTATAAATTATAGAAAGTTACCGTGTTGTACTATTAAATAAGAACAAAAAAGTGAGTTTATGAAGATACTTGTTACCGGCGGCGCGGGATTCATTGGTAGTCATCTTGTTGATAGTCTTGTTGATTCAAACGAAGTAGTCGTAGTTGATAATTTACAGAGCGGAAAGAGAGAATATATCAACAAAAAGGCGAAATTTATCAAAACAGATGCCAGAGCTTTCGATGACATAAATAAAATCATGCGAGACGAAAAGATAGATTTTGTTTTTCACTTGTCAGCTCACGCTGACATAAGAAATAACATTCGGGATGATCGGGAAATGATAATCGGCCAAAATTTTCTTGCAACTTATAATGTTTTAGAAGCTATGAAAATGAATAATGTGAAAAAAATCGCATTTACATCCACATCCGCCCTCTACGGAGACAACATTTTAGAAAATCCTGAGGACAACCCCTTGATTCCCATTTCAATTTACGGTGCAACAAAAATCGCATCAGAGAAACTAGTCATTTCCTACTGTCACACATTTGATATGCAGGCATGGATCTTCAGACCACCAAATGTTGTCGGCCCACGAGGAACTCATGGAGTAATCAATGATTTTGTACTGAAACTCACTAAAAATAAAAACGAATTGCAAATCCTTGGCAATGGGAAGCAAAGAAAATCATATCTCTACATCTCTGATTGCATTGATGCCATACTTTTCTGCACAAAAAAAGCACATGAAAAAGTAAATATCTTCAACATTGCAACTGGAGATTTAGTCGATGTTACAACGTTAGCAAAAATAGTTGTTGATGAGATAGGTCTAAAAAATGCTAAACTTACCTATACTGGAGCGGAGAGCAACTGGATCGGCGATGTTAAATGCATATGGTTGTCTATTAAGAAAATAAAAAAACTGGGCTGGAAACCAAAATACAACTCTGAAAAAGCAATAAGACTTGCCGCTGGGTGGGCAAGAGACAATATAAGCCTCTTAGAGAAAGCAATAACAAACAATTAATTTTCAATGCTTTCTTCCTGTGAAAATATTTTTATATCAATGGCATGTTGCTCCGACTATGAAACTTTTAGCAAAGCATTACGTCGTCGAAAACGCAGAAATTGGAGAGAATACAGTTATACGAGATTACGTCAACATTTTTGGGTGCAAAATAGGCAAAAACTGCAAAATTGCTGCCTTTGTTGAAATACAAAAGGGCGTCACGATTGGTGATCGTTGTGCCATTGAAGCATTCGTTTTTATCACGACCGGTGTCACGATTGAGGATGGGGTGTTTATCGGACCTCATGTATGTTTTACAAACGATATGTACCCCAAAGCCGTGAATCCTGGTTGGAAAATTGTGCCAACTATCGTAAAAAAAGGCGCCTCCATTGGTGCCGGTTCAGTAATCAGGTGTGGTATCACAATTGGCGAAGGAGCACTTGTAGGAGCAGGCTCTGTAGTAACCAAAGATGTACCGCCAAACACGCTTGTTGTTGGTAATCCTGCAAAACCAGTTAGAAAGGTGAAATAAGATGAACGTAATACCTCCCTGCAACCCAATATGCACAAAAGAAATGCAAGATGCTGCAATACATGCACTGCAAAATGAAAAGTTTATTTTTGGAGAATCTGTAACAAAATTTGAGGAGGAATTTGCAAAATATTGCAACACAGATTTTGCAATTTCCGTCAGTTCAGGAACTGCCGCACTGCAATTATCTCTTTTGGCAGCTGGTGTGAAAAGCAAAGATGAAATAATTACTCCAGCAAACTCATTCATTGCAACAGCAAATTCTATTATCCATGCAGGTAGCGTACCTGTGTTTTGTGATAACAACGATGCTTATCTTATAGAATTAGACCAAATCCAAGGAAAGATCACCAAAAAAACAAAAGGTATTCTGCCTGTACATCTCTATGGAAACCCGGCAGATATGGATGAAATCAATGCTATTGCAGAAAAAAATAAACTATTCGTCATCGAAGATGACGCACAGGCGCATGGCGCACTATACAAGGGAAGAAAAATTGGGTCACTGGCCGGTATAGGTTGTTTCTCATTTTACTCTACAAAAAACATGACGGTATGCGGTGACGGTGGAATGGTGACAACCAATGATGCCAATATTGCAAAAACTGTTATAGCATTACGAAACCACGGCAGAACTGCCCAAGATGTGCATTCTATGATTGGCTATACGGCAAGATTAAACACTGTCAGTGCAGCCATTGGACGTGTTCAATTGAAATATCTTGATCAGTGGGTTAGTAGAAGAAGAGAAATTGCACAGAAATACAATGATTTGCTTTCAGACGTCGATGAAATCGCTCTCCCGCCTGGCGATGTAGATGGCAAAAAACCCTCATATCATCTTTTTGTTATTAAAACACCCAAAAGAGACGCTCTAATCGATTTCTTAAAAAAAGCAGGCGTTATTTGTCTTATCCACTACCCAACTCCCATACATCTTCAACCAATATACAAGAAAATGTTCCATTACAAAGAAGGAGATTTCCCAAAAAGCGAAGAACAGTCAAAGCAGATACTCGATCTTCCAATGTTTCCTGAATTAAAAGATAGCGAAGTAAGTTATATTTCAGAAAAAATACATGAATTCTTCAATAGGTGATTTTCTGAAAAAAATAAAAATCGGAGTTATCGGCGCGGGGCGATGGGGGAAAAAACATGTTGACGAATATTCTAAGATGAAAAACGTAGGACTTCTTTGGGTTTCTGATCTGCAAAAAGAAAATCTTGATTTTTGTCAGAATAAATACAACGTTCCTTGCGTTTCAGAGGATTATCACGATGTTTTATCATCCGATGTAGACGCCGTTAGCGTATGTACATTAAACGAGACACATTTTGATATCTGTAGAGATGCACTAAAAGCTGGAAAACATGTTCTCGTTGAAAAACCCCTCACGGTAAACTCAAAAGAGGCATACAAATTAGTCAATATTGCAAAAGATGCTGACAGGCTTTTGGCAGTTGGGCACATATTTAGATTTAACAACGCTATTGTAGAAGCAAAAAAATACGTAAAAGAGAATTTCTTTGATGATATTTTTTACCTGAGACTACAGTGGACAGACTTTGTCTATCCTGAACAAGTAAAAGAAATCATCTTTGATATGATGCCCCATGCCTTTGATGTGATGAATTTCCTATTGGAATCATGGCCTGAAAAAATTACCTGCTTTGCAGAAGGATTTAGAAAAAAAGAGCTTGAAGATACTGCACATATCATATGTGAATTTCCAAACCACATTATAACACATACAGAAACGAGCTGGACGCTACCAGAAAAATCACGGCAGATTGATGTTGTTGGTAGAGCTCATTGCCTAAAAATAGACTGCTTGAATCAAAAAGTAAAAATCTTTTACGAAGGCAAACCCAAAGGGGAATTATCGGTTCAACCAAACAACACTCTCCATGATGAATTAATGCATTTCTTGGATGCCATTGAAAAAGACTCATTTCTCTCAAACGATGGTGAAACGGGAGCAAAAGTAGTAGAACTCTTAGAACAATCAAGAAAATCTCTCGAAAAGGGAAAAACAATCGTCCTCTAATTTCTATAAATTCTTATAAACATCCAAACTATCCATCCCTTTTGTTATACTATGAAAATCAGTGTCGTACTAACTACAAAAAACGAGGAAAACCACATAGGTGAACTTCTAGACAGCATTATGATTCAGGAGGAACCTTACGAAGTTATCATCGTCGATTCTGATAGTACAGATAGGACGCAGGAAATCGTAAGGAAATATTCCAAAAGAAACAAAAACATCAAACTTTTTATTCATCCAGGAACACGCTCGGAAAGCATGAACTACGGAATAAGGCAAGCAACTGGAGATGCTGTTGCTTTTATCGGCGGAGACGATGTGCCTGATGTCAATTGGATTCGAGAGGTACGAAAGGGATTAAAAAACGCAGATATTGTATGTGGAAGACTTATTTCTAAAGAAGAAAATCGATTTAAAACACTTGAAAACGTCAAAATCTTCCATAAAGGAGTTAACATCGCTTATCCTGGAACTAACACGACCTACAAAAAAGAGATACTCGATAGACTCGGTGGACTTGACCCGTGGTTTTCTTCTGCAGAGGATCTCGAATTAAACTATAGAGCAGTTGACGCAGGATATGAAATACGATATAATGAAAACGCCATTGTTTACTATCGCCCACGAAACAGTCTCTTTGCTTTTTTGAAACAATCGTTCTATTACGGATATGGGAGGAAACTCCTTGCCTTAAAATATGAAGATATGTGGAGTAGATATTCCGTTAGAGATACCTTTAAAACTCAATTTTCACTGTTGGGAATTATGAGACTTTCCCTGGGATTTATAGGATATCTTTATTGTGTTGTTACAGCCAGGGAATATAAAACTCTCAAATGATGAGGAATTTTATTCGCAAGTTTGAAGTATGAAACATCCATTTAATTATGGAATATGAAAATTCTAATGGTGCTTTCCAAATCATTCATTAACGACCCACGAGTTACTAGGGAAGCAAAGACACTAGTTGAGGCGGGGCATCAGGTTACTGTTATTTTTTGGGATAGAAAAAATGAATACAAGTCTCAAGATGTATTTGAAGGAATAAAATTAGTAGGAATCCATAACAGTCTCTTAATGAAGCTATTGCCCGGTGATCTTTTTCGGAATCCAGTTTGGTGGAGAAAAGCATATAGAAAAGGATTAGAGTTGTATAAAAATGATTTTCATTTTGATGCAGTGCATTGTCATGACTTAGACACACTTCAATCTGGCGTTTGGCTAAAGAAGAAGCTAGGGTGCAAACTTGTCTATGACGCACATGAAATATTTGGCTACATGATTAAGAATAACGTACCAAATTTTGCAGTAAAATATTCATTTAATATGGAGAAAAAATTGCTAGAGCAAATCGATCATCTAATAACAGTTAATGAACCGCTTGAAAATTACTTTAAAAAAATAACAAACAAGCCCATAACAATAGTAATGAACTGCAAAGAGTTGATAATCAAAGAATATCAACCGCCCAAAAACAGCATTTTTACGATTTGTTATATGGGGGTTCTCAACAAAGCAAGAATGTTTCCAGAACTTGTTGATATAATTGGAAGCATGAAAGGCGTAAAATTTGTAATAGCTGGAAAAAAAGAGAATTTATATGATGAAGTAAAAGAAATATGTAAAAAATATGATAATGTTGAATTTCTAGGAACAATACTATCTGGTGATGTGATTAAAAAAACACTTGAAAGCAATGCAATTATATGTATGTTTGACCCAAGTATGGAAATTCACAAAATCGGTTTGCCAAATAAAATTTTTGAGGCGATGACCACAGGAAGACCAGTCATAGTTACTAAAAACATGTACTATAGCGATGAATTTGTAGAAAAGGAAAAGTGTGGTTTATCTGCATCTTATGAAAGCAAAGATATCGTCAATGCAATAATAAAGCTGAGAGACAATCCAAAATTGTGCGAAGAATTAGGAAAAAACGGTCTAACTGCTGCTAAGAAAAAGTATAACTGGGAAAAACAGGAAGACAAATTGCTAAATGTTTATGAGGAGATGAAATGAAGATTGTTTCCATCGTTGGCGCACGACCACAATTTATCAAGGAATATGCTGTATCAAAAGCAATCAGAAATATCTGTGATTATGTTTTAGTTCATACAGGACAACATTATGATTTTGAGATGTCACAGATATTCTTCGATCAGTTAAGCATATCTGAACCAGATTATAATCTTGAAATAGGTTCTGCTCTGCATGGAGAACAAACAGGTAAAATGCTGATAAAAATTGAATCTGTACTAGTAAAAGAAAAGCCTGATTTTGTTCTGGTTTACGGAGATACAAATTCCACTTTGGCAGGAGCGCTAGCCGCTAAAAAATTGCACATTCCGGTTGGACACGTAGAAGCAGGATTGAGAAGTTTTGATAAAACAATGCCGGAAGAAATAAACCGCATTTTAACGGATCACGCGTCCAAATTATTATTTGCTCCAACTAAAACTGCCGTAGAAAACCTAAAACGAGAAGGAATTACTGAAGGCGTACATCTTACTGGAGATGTAATGTACGATGCGCTGTTTTATAGTCTTAAAATAGCTGAAAAATCTAAAATATTAAAAGAATTAAATGCTAAGCCTAAAGAGTATTTCTTGACCACCATTCATCGCCAGTCAAATACAGATAATGCAGAAAATTTATCAAACATTTTAGATGCGCTTTCCTCCATCAGCGAAAAAGTTATATTTCCCATTCATCCAAGAACGATGAAATTCATGGAGAATCATGGTTTAAAAAAGAAGGTCGAAAAAAACATAGTTATAACAAAACCTGTCGGATATTTTGATTTTATATGGCTTGAAAAAAATGCTAAGAAAATTCTGACTGACTCTGGAGGAATACAGAAGGAAGCTTATTTGCTTAAAGTACCGTGTATCACTTTGCGAGAGAATACCGAATGGATTGAAACAGTCGAAGATAAATGGAACGTACTTGTAGGGTCAGACAAAGAGAAAATCTTAGATGCAGTAAAGAATTTCCAACCAAAAGAAAAACAGCGGAACTTTTTCGGAGAGGGGCATGCTAGCGAAAACATTGCTAGCATATTGAAACAGCATTTATTGAATTGATACATATATTCATACAAAAACTCATAATAATGGAGTTTATATTTGGGGTACTATGCTTAAAATTGGTGTTATCGGCACTGGTTCGATGGGGAAAAACCATACTAGAGTGTGTTCTGAAACAGGAAATGTAGAACTAGTCGGAATAGTTGACAAAGATAGAAAAATAGCAGAAAATATTGCTAAGAAGTTTAGCATAAAAGCTTTTTTTGATTACAAGGAAATTTTGCCTGAGATAGATGCTGCCATAATTTCTACGCCCACTGACACTCATCATAAAATAGCTATGGATTTGCTAAATAATGGAAAGCATGTTCTTGTGGAGAAGCCGATTTGCGATAGCATAGAAGGGGCAAAAGAATTAGTAAAGAATGCGGAGAAAAATAACCTAATTTTAGCTGTTGGTCATATAGAACGACACAACCCTGCTACAAAATTTGTAAAAGATGCTTTAGTTGAGAAAAAATTCGGCGAGTTGATTACACTTACATCAAAAAGAGTGAGCAATTTTCCGGGTAGAATAAAAGATGTCGGTGTAATGATGGATCTAGGCATACATGACATAGATATAATGCATTTTCTAGCAGGAAAAGTGGAATCTGTTTACGCAAGAGCTGGAAAATTTAACAAGGGCATAGATTACGAAGATCATGCCAACATCATATTGAATTTTGAAAATGAAGTATGCGGTATAATAGAAGTAAATTGGCTTACACCAATGAAGATTCGTAAAATGTTTTTAACTTGTTCAGAAAATTTTGTCGAGATGGACTACACGGAGCAATCCGTTACAATCTCTTCATCCTCTTTCAAAAAGATTAATGAAATGGATCTGTATCACGTTCCCATTCAATACAATGTAAATCAAGTTGCGTTGGAAAAAAGAGAACCGTTAAAAAACGAAATAGATGATTTTGTTAACGCAATTGAAAAAAACAAAAAACCTTTGGCGACAGGAGAAGATGGATTAATTGCTTTGAAAATCGCTGAAGCTGCAACTAGATCATACAAAAAAGGGGAAGAGGTAAAAATCATATGATTCACGAATCAGCATATGTAGAAGATGCAAAGATAGGGGAAGGAACAAATATATGGCATTTTGCACACGTGCGAAAAGGAGCAAAAATTGGGAAAAACTGCAACATCGGAAAAGATGTCTACATAGATACAAACGTTGAGATGGGGGATAACTGTAAAATACAAAATTTTGCAACGGTATACCAAGGAGTGAAATTAGGTAATAATGTCTTTGTAGGGCCTCATGTTTGTTTTACGAACGATATGTATCCTCGGGCTCTTATATGGAACGAGGAAAAATTAGAAAAAACTTTGGTAAAAGATGGTGCATCAATTGGCGCAAATTCGACGATTGTAGCTGGAATAACCATTGGAAAATATGCAATGGTTGGTGCGGGTTCTGTTGTCACAAAAGATGTACCTGATCATGGGCTTGTATTTGGAAATCCGGCTCGATTGAAAGGGTTTGTCTGTGAATGCGGCAGTAAGCTAACCAAGAAAGCTGAAAAAAAGAACTTAGTGTTGTTGTACTGTTCAAGATGCAAAAAAGAAGTCAGCGTAGATGAAACGATTTACAGGGAGATCGAAGCATGATACCTATTGCAAAACCATTATTGGGAAACGAAGAAAAAGCTGCAGTTTTACGAGTTCTTGAATCCGGCATGATTGCCAGTGGCCCCAGAACTGAAGAATTTGAAAAAAAGTTCGCAGAATTTGTAGGAACAAAATATGCAATTGCTACAACTTCCGGGACAACCGCTTTACATTTGGGATTGCTTTCAATAGGAGTTAAAAAAGGTGATGAAGTAATTTTACCGGACTTTTCATTTATTGCAACGGCAAATTCTCCATTGTTTTGCGAAGCAACGCCAGTTTTTTGTGATGTAGATCTAAGAACGTTCAATATCGACCCAGATAAAATAAAGAAATTGATTACTAAGAAAACGAAAGCAATTATGCCTGTTCATTTGTATGGCCAAGCAGCAGATATGAAACCTATCTCGGAAATCGCAGAAAAGCATGGTGTTCATGTCATCGGTGACGCAGCACAGGCACACGGCGCAACCTATGGTGGAAAAATGGTCGGTTCATTTGATGACCTTGAATGCTTTTCATTTTATCCAACAAAAAACATGACTACTAGTGAAGGCGGGATGGTTACCACAAATAATGTCGAGCTTGCTGAAAAAGCAATTTCATTAAGGAATCATGGCCGAGAAAAAACAAAATGGGGATACGAACATGGCTGCCTAGGTTACAACTATCGAATGACTGACATTGCCGCTGCGATTGGCATTGAGCAATTGAAAAAACTTCCAAAATTTAATGAAATACGCAGAAGAAATGCACAATACTTCAACGACCATCTTGCTGGCGTAGAAATTCCCTATGTGCTCCCGAACGCACAGCATGCATATCATCAATACACAATCAAAAGTAAAAATCGAGATGCACTTATTGAAAATCTAAAGAAAAACGAAATTGGCTTTGGGATTTACTACCCTCAACCGCTACACTCCTACAAACATCTGAAAAAATATGCACATAACGATTTAAAAAATTCGGAATCACTCACAAATGAAGTACTTTCGTTGCCAGTTCATCCTGCATTGATAGAGCAAGACCTAGAAAAAATAGTGAAAGTTGTTAACGGGGCTTTCCAACACCCTTGTAAATAAAACCAAGCTTTTCGCATTTCTCTTTGTTGTATACATTTCTTCCATCAATAAACACAGGATTGCGCATCTTACTTTTTATTAGGGGCAAATCCAAATCTAAATATTCTCTATGTTTGGTAACAAGAATAATGGCATCGGCATCAGCAACAGTCTCATAAAGGTCTTTGGTGAAAGGTATTTCAAATTCCCGTACACATGGATCGTGAAGCATCGGTTTTGCATGCCTCTTCTTCAATTCCTCATAAAGAGGTTTTGTGGGAGTATTTCTTGTGTCATCTGAGTTTTCAAGAAATGCAACTCCCAAAATTGCAATTTTCGCATCTTTTAATTTTCTTCCAACCTCATTTAGTCCCTCTTCCAAAAGATCTACCATGTGCATAGGCATCCTCATGTTTAATTCTCGGCTTTCAATAATTACATGAGGCTCGACCTTAAACCTACCATATGTATCAACGCCGTATTTCAGCAGCCAGGGGTCCTTTGGAAGACAATGACCCCCGACACCGGCACCTGGAAAATGCATGTTACGTATAGGATTTGAAGATGGATTAGACGGGTCGTTTGGTAAAGTATTTACCAGTTCTCGAACCTTAAAAACATCGACTCCAAGACTCTCGCAGACAAGAGCCACTTCATTTGCAAAGGCAATATTGACATCACGATAGGTGTTTTCTACTACCTTTGATACCTCTGCAGTCATAACATCTGTAGGATAAATTTTCTCTTTGACGATATGCTTATAGAGTTCGACTGCGCGACGAGTACTTTCTTCATCTACGCCACCAACAATTCTTGGAAGATTAACTATATTTTTAATGAGACGACCGACCATGACACGTTCATAAGAAAAGACCAGTGAAAAATCCTTACCTGCCTTAAAACCAGATTCCTTTTCGAGTATAGGTTTTACAATATTCTCAGTAGTACCCGGAGCAACGGTAGATTCTATAATTACCATCGCGCCTTTCTTCATATTTTTCCCAACTTGCTTACTTACTTCTTTAAGTGATTCGTAATGCGGTATTCCTTTTTCGTCAGTAGGTGTTTGAACATCTATCAAAACGGTCTCAGCGTCCATGCATTCAGAAAAATCATCGGTGACTCTAAAACTTCCTTTTTTTACCACTCTTGCTATTAATTCTGATAAACCTGGTTCATCTCCGCCAATGGGGTTTTTACCTTCATTAAGCCAATCAATCTTCCAACCAGAACGTTTAGATTGTCTTTGAATTCCTACTACGTTAAAGCCATCTACATCTGCAAACAGGGCAGCTGCAGGTATTCCTACATACCCCATTCCAATAACAGCTATTTTTCTTGTCATTTCGGGGAGAATATCTCTTCCCCATTAAAATCTTTTACCTGAAAAAAATCCAATCCCATCATTTTTAAATATAAAAGAGGGATTCGCTGTAGCTATGCGAATTTGCTACATTGGCGATGCCGACAATATCCACATGCGAAAATGGGTAATTTGGTTCGCCAAAAAAGGGCATGATGTTCATCTGATAACTGATCGTCCTGCAGAGATAACTGGAGTAAAAATATACGCTATCGGCAATAAGAAGAGAAATAGTTTTTTCAATTTTATTAAAAAAATATTACAAACTAGAAAGTTGGTTAAAAAAATTGAACCAGATGTTTTGCATGCGCATTATGCATTTGGCTATGGGACATTCGGTGCTTTTGCAAATTATCATCCTTTTGTTTTATCTCCGTGGGGAAGTGACATCCTAATAGAACCAGAAAAATCAAAAATGGTAAAATTCCTTGTAAAATTTGCTTTGAAAAAAGCAGATTTAATAACGTGTGATGGAGACAACACCGTAGAAAAGATGATACGCTTTGGAACAGATCCGAAAAAGATTCATCGCATTTATCATGGTGTTGATCCTGAGCAATTTAGTCCAACTAAAAGGGATAAAAAACTGAAAGAAAGACTTGGTGTCTCTGACTCCCCATTGATAATAAGCACCAGAAATTTGGATCTAATTTATGGAGTAGAGACGTTGATTAAATCTGTACCTTTGGTGTTGAAAAAAATTCCTAATGCTAAATTTATAGTTGCTGGCAAATTAGTGTACGATAAAACAGTGGAAAAAGATTATCTGAAGAAATTGGCTAAATCTTTAGGGGTTATAAATAGCATTAGATTTGTTGGTTCTATACCGCACGATGAACTTCCATACTATTTAGCTTCATCGGATGCATACGTTTCAACATCACTTTCCGACGGCGGGATAGCTCTTAGCACATTAGAAGCAATGGCGTGCGAAGTAGCTCCAGTAGTAACAGATGTGGCCAACAACAGAAAATGGATAAAAGATGGAGAAAATGGATTTGTCATACCTCTAAAAGATCCGAAAGCATTAGCTGAAAAGATTATTTATCTTATTGAAAATGAGGAGATTAGGAAGAATTTTGGAAAAAATAGCAGAAAGATAGTCGAAGAAGAACAAAATTATGATAAAGAAATGGCAAAAGCTGAAAGACTTTGCATGGATCTGATAAAGCAATAAAAACAAAATGATGACAGATGGAGAATATAATAAATGGATAAAAAATCAAAAAAAAGAGTGCTGTTGATCAATCCACCATTTTACAGATTGATGAATAGTCATTTCAATGGACTATCTTTAGGCTTAAGCTACATAGCTGCTGTTCTATCAAAAAATGGGTACGAAGCGAGAATATATAATGCAGACTATGAACCTAGCGAAAAATATGCTGATCTAAAAAAAATTTTTGAGGGATATGACAGCTACAAAAAGATATTGTCAAATTTAAATCATCCATTATGGCTAGAAATTAAAGAAAAAATTGAGAGTTTTTCGCCAGATATTATTGGTATTAGTGTGTTAACAGGTATGTATAAAAGTGCAGAAAATGTCGCAAAGATAGCTAAAGAATCAGATGAAGAAATAAAAATAGTGGTTGGTGGGACCCATCCAACAGTTTTACCTGAAGAAACTATAAAAAATCGATATTTTGACTACGTAGTCCGCGGAGAAGGAGAATACACTTTTCTAGATATTTTAAATGGAAAAAAACTCAGCGATATAAAGGGTCTGACATATATAAACGAAAGGAAAGAGATTGTAAATAATTCTAGTCGTGAGTTTATTGAGTGTCTCGATTCACTTCCATTTCCTAGTAGGGATTTGTATTTAAATGATAATAAATACATGGATTATGGATATGTAATGACGGGCAGAGGTTGCCCGTTTGAATGCACATTTTGTGCAAGTAAAAAAATATGGGAGCGACGTGCAAGATTTAGATCACCACAAAATGTATTTGATGAAGTAAAACTTGTTAATGAAAAATATGGTACAAAGTTTTTCTATTTTATCGATGATACTTTCACTTTAAATAAAAAACGTTCGAAAGAAATCTGTAAATTACTAGTTGAGAATAATCTTGATATAACTTGGATTTGTGACACGAGGATCGATACTTTAGATGAGGAACTTTTGCGATTGATGAAAAAATCTGGATGTGTTCGAGTTAAGCTCGGTGTAGAATCTGGGAGTGATCGGATACTAAAGATTACAAAGAAGAATATCACTAAAAAACAAGTGAAAGATGTCGTATCTCTTATTAAAAAGGTTGGTATTGAAATCACAGTTTATTTAATGATAGGATTCCCAACAGAAACCAAGGAGGAAATGCAGGAAACTCTAGATCTTGCACGCGAGCTGGATGCTGATTACTACAGTCTGAGTATACTGGCACCTTACCCGGGAACAGAGATATATGATGATGTGATTAAAAGTGGTATTGAACTACCTAAAGAACATTGGGAGTATTTTTTCCATCAAAGTAAAGACATGATATTGTCAGATAATATTGATAAACATCTAGTTGATGCGTGTCTTGCACTAAATGATAGAAAAGGCAAAGTGAGAATATGAGAGTACCAATATTAAGGATCCCTTTCACGAACAAAGAGATTTTATCCATACAAAATGCAATTGAAGATGTACTCAAGAGTGGACAAATCGCAATGGGTAAATATGTGGCAGAGTTTGAAAAAAGATTTGCTGAATTCACTGGGACGAAATATGCCGTAGGTGTAAATAGCGGGACTAGTGCACTGGAGATACCTCTCCGTGCAATTGACGTAAGTAAATCTTCTGTTATTGTTCCCACGAATACATTTATGGCGACAGCAACCGCCGTTGTTCATGCCGGTGGAAAGATTGTATTTGCTGATGCCTGTAAAGAAGACCTAGGCATAGATCCAAAAGATCTTAAGAGAAAGATACGAAAAGATACCAAAGCAGTCATGCTTGTCCATGTTGGAGGCATTATATCGAAGCACTATTCTGAGATCAAGGAGATATGTACAGACAGTAACATTATCCTCATGGAAGATTCCGCGCATGCTCATGGGGCAACAATAGACGGGAAAAAAGCAGGTTCATTGGGTCTTGCCAGTGGTTTTTCATTCTATCCAACAAAAGTTATGACATGTGGTGAAGGGGGAATGATTACAACTGATGACAAAGACATCTATGAACATGCTGAAATGCTAAGAGATCATGGAAAGCCGGATCATAGATTTAACGAGCATACTGAATTTGGTTACAACTGGCGATTGACAGAACTCCATGCGATTGTTGGATTAGAACAACTGAAGAAAATCGATTGGATATTACGGGAAAGGCGACGAGTTGCTAAACAGTATGATGAAATTCTGAGAGATACGAAAGAAATAGAACTGGTAAATATACCGAAAAATATAGAATCCTCTTATTACAAGTATATAGTTTATCTTAGAAACGGCATTGGTAGAGATTATGTAAAAAAAGAGATGAAAAACAGATACGATGTTGAATTAACTGGCGAGGTATATGCAGATCCTTGCCATTCTCAACCAGTCTTTAAAAAATATCCTGAAACCATATTGAACAAAAAAGACGATAAGTTTCCTGGAGCAGACTATGTTTGCAACAGACATATCTGCTTACCATTATATCCCGGATTAACAGATGAAGAAGTAAATTATGTTGCAGCATCTTTAAAGAAAGTAGTATCTCAGAAATGATATCTAGGGGGTGTATCAGATAAGTATATTAGTAATCGGTGGAAGCGGATTCATAGGGAGCCATGTTGTTGATAAACTCATAGAAAACGATTTTGACGTAAAAGTTTTCGATGTTAAAACGCCCCATCGCAAGGATGTAGAATTCATAAAAGGTGACATTACCTCACTTAAAAGATTAAATGCTGCCATGAATGATGTGGAATATGTTTATCATATAGCTGCTTTGTCAAATATAAATAAAGTGGTTGAAAAACCTCTAAAAGCCGTGGATTTAAACATAATGAGTACTGCAAAGGTACTCGAAGCAGCTCGTAACTCAAAAGTTAGAAGAGTAATATTTGCGAGCAGTTATTTTGTTGACAGTGGAAAGGGGCATCTATATACTACTACAAAGGCCGCATCTGAAATGCTTTGTAAGGATTATTACAAACTATATGGATTACCGTTTACCATACTGAGATATGGTACAGCCTACGGCCCAAGAAGCAGAGGAGAAGATGTGATTTCAATAGCAGTAAGTAAGGCATTATCTCGCCAAACTTTTGTCATCCATGGTGATGGCAATCAATCGCGCAATTTTATATATGTGGATGATCTCGCAGAAGGGAGTGTTGCAGCGCTAAAAGATAGTGCAGAAAATAAAACCTATAATCTGGAAGGATTGCAACAGATAACAGTAAAAGAAGTTGCTGAGACGGTAAAAAAGTTAGTAGGGAACATAAAAATCGAATATGAAGAGGCGAGACGGGAAGATTATACCGGAAAGATTGCATTTAATGACGAAAGTAAAAAGGATCTTGGTTGGTGGCCAAAGATTGATTTTGAAGAAGGAGTTAGAAGATATATTGAGTGGTATAAAACCGTATATAAAACATAGCTGCACCGATATTAAAAAAGCAAAAAAAATATTAAAATTTAGACCAAAGATTAATCTAAACAAAGGATTGGAAAAAGTAATTAATTCTTAAGACTAATTGCCAAAATATCATTTTATTGTAATCCTGGAAAAAGATAGGCTGCATAGCAATATTTATATTTTATGTTTTTATGACATTCTATAACTAGTGTACTCCTAAATTATAGGTAATTAGGGGGGTTGAGAGATATTATTTGTTCCCATGAAAGCTGTAGTCGTGAAGAAAAGATATTGCTTCCTGTCGAAAATAAACGTGGAAGTGAAGTTTCTTTACATCCTTGGTGTATACATTGTGGATTAGTGAAGAACATCTCTGACGATAGACCTAAAAAGATTGGCCATTGGACGAATATTATCTCTAAAATATCTAATAATTTTTCTGTTACGCAATGTCAAAGGCGACTCATGGTCAAAGAATTGGAGTCCTATGTAGAATTTGAAGATTTTTATGGAATAACTGGCTCTGCACAAGAGGAAATATTTATCAGAACAGTAAGAAAATATTGTAATCTCAGTTCAAATAGTATCGATTCTTTTCTCTGTTAAACTAATTTGACGACCAAGTGGTTGGATGAGAGGAGGTTTAACAGAAGGATTAGTTTTGAGAAGAATAAAAGGTAGCTGCATATTAATGGCAAAATGATCAAAAAATCAATGAAGTGTTATGATATAAATAATGAATCAAAATATGAAACGCCAAATGAGAAAGATGATGCTTAGAAAGATTTTAATTTCTGGAAGTTCTGGTCAAGTGGGTTCTCACTTAGTCGAACATTTTAGTGAAAAATATGAAGTTATAGGATTAGATATCAAAAAGAGTGGTGTTCCCAAAATAGATAAAATAACTAATTTAGGAGATATAAGAGACAAAAATATTGTAAATGAAGTGATAAAAGAGGTAGATGCTGTCATCCATACGGCTTCGCAATTAAATGTAAATAGCTCTTTAGAAAATCCAGTTCTTGATGCCGATATCAATATTATGGGAACTTTGAATTTGTTAGATGCTGCAAGAAAAAATAAAAATATTTTTAAGTTTATATATTTAAGTTCATCTGCAGTTTATGGAAAACAAAGATACCTGCCAATCGATGAAAATCACCCTTTAGAGCCTGTATCTCCATATGGCCTAAGTAAACTAACCGGAGAGAAATATTGTTTTCTTTTCAATAGACTATTTGACTTACCTATCGTCTGCGTAAGACCTTTTAACATGTATAGCATCGGAGAAAACCCTGAAAGTCCGTACGCGAGTATTGTATCTAAATTTATTGATAGAATTATGAATAACCAAACACTGATAATTCATGGAGACGGAAAGCAGATAAGAGATTTTGTTCATATTAAAGACGCTATTTCTTTTATTGATATAGTACTGGAAAGATCGGATACAATAGGTGAGGTTTATAATCTTGGGAGCGGAAAACCTATAACAGTTTTAGAAATAGCAAAAATAGTATCGAAAATAAATGGAAGAAAAGAAAATATAATATATAAAAAAGAAGAAAAAGGAAAGATAGAACATAGTTATGCAGATATTAAAAAATCCATAAAAATTGGATACAGACCGAAGATAGCCATTGAAGAAGGAATAAATGAAATAATAAATTTTTACAAAAGTAATTAAGCTATGTAACCTTTGAAAGTCGATTATGGCCCGAGGGATGATGAATGAAAGAGAAAATGAATGATGTATTAAAAGGTAAAGTAATTTTATTAACTGGAGGAACGGGATCTTTTGGTAATAAATTTGCAGAAGTTGTTTTAAGAGAGCATGACCCAAAAAACATAAGAATTTTTTCACGTGGGGAAAAAAAACAGTTAGATATGAGGAATAAATTCGATGACGATAGATTGCGGTTCTTTATTGGAGATGTACGAGACAAAGATAGATTGCATAGAGCGATGACTAACGTTGATATCGTGGTTCATGCTGCTGCCTTAAAGCATGTTCCCATATGTGAATATAATCCAATTGAAGCGATTAGAACGAATGTAGATGGAGCCATTAATGTTATTGATGTCGCCATTGATAGCGGAGTGGATCGCGTTATGGCTATAAGTACTGATAAAGCAGTCCATCCAGTAAATCTCTACGGGGCAACAAAGATGACCGCGGAAAAACTGTTTATCCAAGGAAATTCATATGTTGGTAAAAACAATACAAAGTTTAGTTGTGTCAGATACGGTAATGTTATTGGAAGTCGTGGGAGTGTCATTCCTTTATTTCTTGAGCAAAAAAAGACTGGACAAATTACAATTACCGATGAAAAAATGACGAGATTTTGGATAACATTGGAACAGGGGGTAAAATTTGTTATTAACTGCATTGATAGAATGAAAGGTGGAGAGACGTTCATACCAAAAATTCCTAGCATGAAAATAATTGATTTAGCTGAATCAATTGCACCAGGGTCGAAAAAAAGGATAACCGGAATTAGACCTGGTGAAAAAATCCATGAGATTCTTTTAACTGAAGATGAGGCAAGACATAGCAGGGAATTTGATGATAGTTATGCGATAGAGCCCGAACATCCGTTTTGGAAAAAAAGACATCTAAAAGGAGGAAAAAAACTCCAAGAAGGATTTAGATACACAAGTGAAAATAATAAAAAGTGGCTTACCAGAAGAGAGTTAATTAAAATAATAGAAGAGATTTGATGCCAAAAAATAGTCTGGATGCAAAAAAATGAACGATAGAATTGTATGTTTGATACCTGCTAAAGGTGCCTCAAAGAGAATACCAAAAAAAAATATTATAGATTTGGCAGGTAAACCTCTTATATTATATACTATCGAGGCTGCAATAGAATCAAGAATGTTTGATGCCATCTATGTTTCAACTGAAGATGAAGAAGTTGAGAGAATATCAAAAATAGATAAAATAAAAATACATAGAAGAGAAGAGAAATTAGCTGTTGATCCTGCAACTATCGAAGATGTTGCTCTTAATTTCATCTATGATCTGGAAAAAAAGGGAGAAAAATATGAAATATTGTGTCTTTTATTGCCCACCTCCCCTCTAAGAACATCTGATGATATAAAAAATGCATTTGCTCTCTTTTTCAAGACGAAAGCAGATTTTTTAATTAGCGTAACGGAATTGGAAACACCTTCTTTTAAAACATTAAAAGAAGAAAATGGCATTCTAGTTCCGATATTTAAAGATCTCTTTTTTAAAAAGAGATCGGAACTGCCAAAATCTTATCGTAATAATGGTGCAGTAATGATATCTAAAATTAGTGAATTAAAAAAACAAAGAACTCTTTTTGGTCAAAGTTTAGTCGGTTATAAAATGCCAGAAGAAAGATCCGTTGACATTGACAACTACATAGATTTATCACTAGCAAATATTTTGATTAAAGAAAAAAATAATCATAAAGAAATATGATGTAGATATATGAAGGGATTATATATGAATGTTTTAGTTTTAGCGGCCCATCCTGACGATGAAGTTTTAGGATGCGGGGGAACCATTATTAAACATGTTGAGAGAGACGATGAGGTATCGATAGTTATACTAGGTGATGGTATAACATCTAGATACGAGATGGAGGAGTTGAACACAAAAAAAGTCAGAGAAGAGGTCAAGATAATAACAGAACAATCCAAAGAGGTTACAAAATTTTTAGGTGCAAAATATATTAAAAATTACAACGATAATTTTTGTGTTAGATTTGACACAAAAGGTACACTACATTTTACACATATAATTGAGGATGAAATCAGAAAACTTTGCCCAGATATTATTTATACTCATCATCATGGCGATAACAACAAGGATCATAGAATCGTTTTTGAAGCACTTATGCCTGCAGTCAGACCTGTCGGGGAGAAACGAATATCACAAATTCTTTCCTTTGAAACCCCCTCATCAACTGAATGGAATGCTCAGATAACAAAAAATGTCTTCTTACCAAATTATTTTATTCCATTGGAGAGAAAAACTATAGACAAAAAAATCAAAGCTATGAGTTTGTACTCCACTGAATTCAGAACTTTCCCGCACCCAAGATCAAGTAAGGCAATAGAATCAGTGGCTAGATATAGAGGGATCATGTGTGGTTACGAATATGCGGAAGCTTTTTCTGTTGTTAGAGAAATTAATGATCTGAGTTAAATGACTATAAAATGTTTGTTTTATGTTGATTCCGGACCACTTGTAGGTTTGGGTCATTTAATAAGAACAATTGCATTAGGAAAAGAATTAAAAAAGAATAATTTTAGAATTCGTTATCTGATCAATGATAACATTGAAACAATAAAAATAATCAAGAAACAAAATTTACTTTACCACACTGTTGATTTTAAAAATCTTGAATTGCAAAAAAAATATTTAGAAGAAAACACATCTGACATCATTATTACAGATTTTTTTAATCCGTCTCCTGAATTATTGTTATTGTTAAAAAAATATTGCAACTTATTGGTATCAGTCGATGATTATAACCTATCACAATATTGTTCAGATGTTATTATCAATCCAAATTCTTTCTACAAAAAAGAGGATTACACCAAATCAGCCCCGAAATCAGAAATCCTTTGTGGATCGAAATATTATATTATGGATAAAAAATTTCGTAAGTTTCATTTAAATGACAAAAAATTAGAAAAAATCGCAAATAATGTTTTAGTTACTTTTGGTGGAAATGATCCTAATAATTCTAGTTTAGAAGTAATAGATGCACTATCGGGTTTTAAAGACGAAAAAATAATTTCTTCATCAAAAATATTTAAAAAAGAAAATGATATGAAGCGGAAAAAACTCCTTCAGTCAAAGCCTAATGTAAAAATTTATGATTTTATCAAAAATATGCCGAAAATAATATACGACTCCGATGTTGTATTTTGTGGTGGTGGTTCTACGTTATATCAATCTGCATGTGTGGGTACTCCTATAATAACAATACCACAGGCGGAACATGAACTGAGAACGGCTATAGAGTTTGAAAGAAAAAAGATTGCAATAAATCTTGGTCTCGGAAAAGATGTTTCAAAAGATGATATCAAAAATGCATTTCTAAAAATTAGAGAAGATAAGAGAGTACGTCGTGCAATGAGTGTGAACGGAAAAAAAGAGGTAGATGGTAAAGGTACAGAGAGAGTAGCACAACTTGTTCTCGATAGGTTAAATAACTATGAAAAGAAAAGAAATTAAAATTTACGGAAAAAAAATTGGTCCCAATGAACCATGTTTTATACTGAGCGAAATTGGGAACAATCATGGCGGAGATGTTTCGTTAGCTAAAAAGATGATACAAGTATCTGCAGAATGCGGATGCGACGGAGTTAAATTTCAAACGTTTCATGGAACCGATATAATCAGCCCCTTTGAATTATCAAAGACATATCCAGAATGGAATATTTCGAATAGATACAGACATTGGTACCAGTTTCTCGATAGCATAGCTCTTCCATATGAACGCTACCCAGATCTTATTAAATATGCTCATAAATTCAATGTGTCTTTTATATCGACTCCAACATCAATTGAAAACGCAGAATTTTTGAATTCGGTGGGAGTAGATGCTATCAAAATCGCTTCTATGGATTTGACAAATTTACCGATGATCAAACATATAGCAGAGTTTGAGAAACCTGTTATCCTTTCCACGGGAATGGGCACTTTAGAAGAAATCGAAGAAGCAATTTCATGGCTCGATGGAGTTCCTTTAGTCTTACTCCATTGCGTTTCAAACTATCCTCTTAAACCACAAGATGCAAATCTTCTCAATATAGTTGAATTGAGAGAACGTTTCGATCTTCCTGTCGGATTTTCAGATCACTCTCTCAATCTGGAATTAGACATCTCTGCTGTTGCATTAGGTGCCATCATGATAGAGAAACATTTTACTCTTAATAGAAACAACCCAGTTAAGATAGAACATCACTTCTCAATAGAACCAGTCGAATTAAAAGAGCTTGTAAAAGCAGTCAATACTGTGAAACAGGCCCTCGGTTCAAAAGAGAGAACATTTAGTTCTGAAGAGAGAGAAAACGCTAAACGTTTCAGACGGAGTCTAATGTTAAACAAAGACATTAAAGCAGGAAATACTATTGAAGAAAAGGATGTTGTCTGGCTGAGACCAGGCACGGGCATTCAACCAAAGCATTATAAAGAGATGATAGGGAAACGTTTACTTAAAGATAAAAACGCATATGATCCTCTTCAGTGGGACGATTTTATATGAACATCATTTCTCTCAATCCGTCTACACTAGAACGGTACTTAGATGATATTATTTTCCTCGATCAATACTACATACACAAATTAGATGATATATATACGACGTTCCATTGGAATGAATCAAATTTTAGAATGGAACGACCAGGAAAATGGACTTTAAGTCATCTCGCCATATCCGATGAAAAAGTCGTAGGATTTTGGATTGCTAGTCGATTCGATGCTGTTTGTCATACTCATCGAGTAGCTGTTCATCCTGAGAATCAAGGACAAGGAATATCAAAAGCATTATGGAAATATGTACATGATTCAGCAAGAAAGTTAGGCTTGGATCATTTCACCGTGATGACCAATATAAAAAATGAAAAGGCATTGAATCTTTACCAAAAAATTGGATTTATACCGATGAAGAAAACGCAGATATTTGACTATTTAAAACTACACAATAGAACGGCTTTGGTAAAAGACAATTATATACAGGAAAATGATGGTTCAAGATATTATGTATTAGAGTTAGTGGATAGGTGACAGATGAAAAAAAATTACGATATCAATGAGGAAATGTATAAGCACGAAAAGAACGAACTAGATGTCATGCATCTTTCATCTCAGGGGGCTTTAGTTCTTCCGTTTCCTCCGAGGAGCATTTGGATTGAAATAACTACACGATGTACATTAAAATGTGAGTTTTGTGCCCATCGAATTATGAACAGAAAACAAGAGGATATGACTTTTGAAACGTTTAAAAAAATTATCGATGGGATCGACATAATGTTAAATAAATATGGAGACAAAGAGATTACTGAAATTTGTCTTACAAGATGGGGAGAACCTCTCATACATAAAGAATTAGGTAAATTCATAGAATATACGAAATCGAAAGGCATTTATACATACCTAGCAACAAATGGAACACTTCTCACAAAAGAAAAAAGAAAAATGATTTTAGATAGCAAGCTTGATAAAATGAATATTTCAGTTGATACAATTAATGATGAACGACATAAAGAAATGATGGGAATTCCTATTAGGAAGAGAATCATAAACATCCTTTCTTTTTTAAAAGAAAAATTTGAATGTAATGCAAAATTACCAATCATTGAAATTAGCATGGTAAGATACACTGGTTTCGAACGAGAAGTCGATATTTTCCAAAAATTTTTTGAATTAGTTTCAACAGATAGAATCAATCTAGGTACCTGTTTTAATCTGCTTGGATACATAGATTACAAATTTGATAAAAATCTGAAGACTGGTCCTTGTATTAACCCTTGGCACTGCCTCGGCATATACATAAATGGTGATTGTACGTTTTGTCTACAAGACCCAAATGGAAAAGATACATACATTGGAAACTGTTTAACACAGGGCATGGACGAAGTCTGGAATGGAAAACTTGCCCAAAAGATAAGAAAAGCGGTATGGAATTTTGACTACGGAACTTTTCCAGTTTGCGAAAATTGTAATGTAAATGTATATGATCGTTTTCAAATGAAACCATTCTCGGAAAGTTACATTAATTATGTTCAAAGGATGAAGACGGTGAACCCAAAAAATATTGACTACGAAAAATATCTTTATCTTTCACATTTACAATCCATATCCTCAGGTCCCATGATTGATATCAACTGGGACAAAAGCATAAAAATTATCGACGAAGTTATATATGAAGTTGATCATGGCAAGCGGTTTTTTGACGTCGCGAAATCAACAGTTAAAAAATACGGAAAATAGTATCAATATTTGATGGAAATTTATATTCATGATAAGATGCTTTTATAGTAGATATTTTTATGAATTGGAAAAATAGACGAGATATCTTGGAGTTAGCACTTTCAAAGATCGATAAAACTCTCGTTAGATATTATGATTCATTCCCATACTACACAAAAAATGGGAAATGGGAAAACACTTCAGCAACAAAAGCAGACGACTGGGTAAGTGGTTTTTGGGTTGGCCTTCTCTGGATAGCTTATCTGTTGACCTCTAATGAAAAATATGCCACTCATGCTCATAAACTTATGGATAAAATTGATGAAAAATTTGCAGAGGCATCAAGTACTAATCTCGGATATCTCTATGGCCCGTCTTTTATTTTAGGTTATAAAATAACAGAAGATCCCAAATTGAAAACTGTCGGATTAAAAGCCGCGAATAGAATGCTTAACCACTTTGATGAAAAAACAGGCTTTTTCTACGTGAATAAAGATGATTGGGAACGAGAAAAAACGAGAATATTTGGCAAATTGATATTACCAAAATTTCCAAAAGATTATGCTGATCGAAGAGTTGGAGTTACCGCAATTGACCCTCTTCCATCTTTGACTTTACTCTGGTGGGCACATAAAGAGACGAACGATGAAAAATATTACCGAGCTGCTGCTAGTCATTCTTTGAAAACGTTTCAAAATTTCATTCGAAAAGATGGTTCACTTTCTCATTTAATATTTTTTGATTTAGATTCTGGGGAAATACTCCAAAGAAGCACTTTACAAGGACATGATGATAAATCCTGTTGGTCCAGAGGACAAGCATGGGGTATTTGCGGATTTTCGTTGGCATATCAATATACACAAGACATTCGTTTTAAAAAAACTCTAGAAAAAATATCAAAATATTTCATCAAAAATCTGCCAGCTGATGGAATACCATTTTATGATATGTTTGATCCGAATATCCCTAATGTCCCAAAGGATACCTCTGCATCAGCAATTGCTTGTTCTGGGTGGGATAGATATCAGCACATTACGAATACTTTGCAAGCAAGAAATTTTAAATTAATGTCAGAGAGTATTAAAGATTCTCTTGTAAAAATGTATTTACAATCTGAAGATAAAGACGGATTATTAAAAGATGGTTGTTATTTTAAAACTGTGAATCTGGGAGTTAACGAAAGCCTCATTTGGGGAGATTATTTCTTCCTTCAAAATTTCATTGATTTTCGTTATAAAATATTTTAAATTAAAATATTGAAATTCATAGAAGGGATGAATATCCAATGAAGATTATCACAGCTCATCAGCCTGCCTATCTTCCGTGGCTAGGATTAATTCATAAAATTGCGATAAGTGATGTGTATGTCTTTTTAGATAACGTACAATTCCAAAAAAATAGTTTTATCAACAGGAACAAGATCAAATCATCCACTGGGCCGATATGGCTTACCGTCCCTGTTAAAACAACAAATCATATCAATAGAACTATGGAACAATTGGAGATCGACAACAAACAGGATTGGAGAAAAAAACATTGGATGTCGATACAATACAATTACCAGAAAGCACCCTATTTCAATGATATAAAAGATTTCCTCCAGGATCTTTATGAAAGAGAATGGATTTATTTAAAAGATATCACAGAAACGATATTAAGATGGCTTCTTAAGAATCTTCATATTAATGTTGAATTTATCAGAAGCAGCGATATGAATTTGACGAAAAAGAAATCAGATTTGATTTTAGAGTTAACAAAAAAATTAGATGGAGAATGTTTTATTTTCGGCGAATTAGGAGAAAAATATGCGGATGTTGAAACATTTCGAAGAGAAAAGATTACCGTCTACATACAAAGATATCAACATCCTACCTATCCTCAACTATATGGTGAGTTTGCACCATATTTAACTGTTTTTGATCTCATTGCAAATGTAGGATTAAATCATGCAAAGGAATGGATTATGAAAGACAATATTACTAAAAGTGAAGTCGAGAAAATTTCTGAAATGAAATTAAATTAGAAAGTACTAAAAGGGGTGAAAAAATGAAATATTTGTTACCATTCAGAACAACATTCATAAAAAATTATAAAACACATCTGTATCCCATGTGTTTACCTTTTGAATTGGATTATGACAAAAGATATCATTTCATTACGCAGAAAGAGAACACCTATGTAGATTCATTGATGGAGAAAGCATACCAAAAAGGAGTGGACCCAACAGTAAATGCAGGAGAAGGAGAATTCGGAAAAAGCATACAAGAAGGATTCGAAAAAGTTCTTGACATAATACTTAGCAAAGGCGAAGTTCATACAATGCTTGAAGTTGGTAGTGGAACTGGTGCTTTTGTAAAATTATTGCGAGACAAAGGATACGATGCTGAAGGTGTGGAACCAGGTAAATCACTATGCAACATAGCAAAAGAACAATATGGGATTAGTTTGCATTGCGGTTATTTGCACGAAATTTATTTTCGAAAAAAATTTGATTTGGTTTTTGCTCATGGCTCTATAGATCATGCACGAAATCCTGAATTGCTAATTAAACAGATGAGCGATGTTGCTCATAAAGGTTCAATGATGTTTTTTAATGTGCCGGATCAAAGCATACCTTTGGAAGTTGGTGATCCAAGTATGATGGTTCATCAACATCGTTCGTATTTTACTCCTGAAATGGCAATAGGGTTTTTACAGAAACTTGGTTTTTCTGAAGTTGATTGTTGGAAAAGCCCGTATTATGCTCGTTATCTATACTTCTGGGGCAAATGCCCAGACCATATAAAATTACCACCTACAGAAAAAACAGAAAATGATAATATACAGATGATACCAGAATTATATGAAAAAAAAGTTGAAAAAAATTTATCATATCTCCAAGAGGTTATCGATGATACTCTTAGTCATAAAAAATCCATAGGATTATATGGAGCTATTAGTTACCCATTTGCTCTGTTAAATTGGCGTGGTGTATACCCAAGAATATTTGATACAGATCAGAGAAAACAAGGTTTTTATTTACCATGTAACCCTTCTAATAAGATAGAACATCCGGAAAAATTAGTTGAAAAACCTGTAGATCAAATTTGGATACAAGCCTACAAATATGATGATGATATCCGTTCATATCTAAAGAAACTCGGCATTGATGCTGAGATTATTTCATATAAAGATGTTTTTGATATAGAAGGATCCACCTCATTTAATAAAAGCGACAGATCTATCACTTGTTTTTCAAGTAGTTAAGACGGCATATCCAAATATCGATTAGATGAGTATGAGGAGATTATGGAAAAAGGTACTGTTTTAATTCATATTGATGAGAAACAACGGGACACACATGCAATGCTCTGGATTACATTTTATTTACAAGAGTTTGGATTTGATGTATATCTATGTAACCGAGTGAATCGCTCGTTCTTATGGGAAAAACTAAAACCGGACATTATGATTGACAGCCACATCAATTATTATGATGAGCATACATTGGCACATATGACAAAATTTACAAAACTTTTAATTTTGCCTGCAGAAGGTGCAATCTTTAACAAACATGTTTTAGATTTACTATATCTAGGAGAAAAGAGAAGTAAGAAAAACAACATCAAATATGTTTCAAAATTTTTAATATGGGGAAATAAAAATCGCCAATGGTTGTTAGAGCAGAACATAATTGATGAAAAAAAAATGGAAGTAGTTGGTTGCCCACGTTATGATATCTATAAAAACTTCAAGCCAAAAAATCCTTCTAAAATTGGCATATTAACGATGTTTAAAACTATAAACATTTTTGATGGAAGAAGTATCATAAAACTTATTGATGAATTGAAATATAGACAGGGTTATAATTTTGACAAAAATAGAAATGTTGAGGATTTATTTTGGTATTACGTAAGTGGATGTCGGGTTGTATTGGAATCAATAGAAAATCTCTGTTCCAAGAATGATTTTGTTATAAAGATAAGACCACATCAAACTGAGGCACCACACAATTATAATTTTCTAACTGAAAAATATAATAACAGAGTTGTTATCGATATGAATGATTCCTTCTATGAATGGTTGGAGAATGTGTATGCTCTCATTGTTATAAAATCTACTTCCATGATAGAAGCACTTTTGATGGGCATACCTGTGATTTCTCTTGAAAATTTGATGGGCGACCGTCTTGATGATCATATGAGGATGCCTGATTCTCGAATCCCCTTTTTACGATATTGTTGGAACCCAAAAACATACGATGAACTTGTAGAATTGTGCGATAAGGCAAAGAGAGGAGAATTAAAACCTTCTCCAGATATGCAAGGATTTGAACAATTAACACATGATTTTTTTGATTATCCGCGAAAGGAACCTTCATCGTTAACGATAGCAAAAATCGTTAAAGAAACATATGAACAAGATATTAGTTTTTTTAAAAGGAAAAAAATAAACCATTCAATGTACAAATATTTGAATTATCATGGGATAAATCGATTGATTGCTCTTAAAAATAGCCGATCAGAAATGATTAAGAGTAATTATTTCCCTTGGGAGAAAAATGTTTATCTTGCCGCGAAAAGAAACTGGGAAAAATATATCAAAAGTTTCTAAAAGATAAGATAAATATAGAGAAAAACTATGTTTTCAAAACTCTTTGAATATTAATTAATTTGTGTTACTATAAAATGGAGTGTGATGTGTCTTGGTAGAACCAGCAAAAGTAATCGCAGAAATTGGTTGCAACCATAAAGGCGATATCAACATCGCGAAAGAGATGATTGAAACTGCTAAATATTTTTGTAAAATCTATGCAGTAAAATTCCAAAAACGCAATCCAAAAGAATGTCTAACTAAAGAAGAATACAACAAACCACATCCTGTCAGTTATCATTCCTACGGAAAAACCTATGGTGAACACAGAGAGTTTTTAGAATTTACAATAGATCAGCATAGAAAACTAAAAACCTACTGTGACCAACTAGGCATAATCTATTCTTCATCTGTTTGGGATTTGACATCAGCAAAGGAGATCATTTCTTTAAATCCTGAATACATTAAAATTCCTTCGGCATGTAATACCAACTTTAAGATGCTTAAATACATATGTGACAACTATCAAGGTGATATACACATATCTCTTGGGATGACAAACCACAAAGAAGAAGAAAACATTGTTAACTTTTTAAAAGAAAAAAATCGAAATAAAGATACTGTGTTATATGCCTGTACATCAGGATATCCTGTACCTGATAAAGATGTTTGCCTTTTTGAAATTAAAAGATTACGAAAAAAATTCTTAAAGGATGTGAAAGCCATAGGCTTTTCAGGGCATCATAATGGAATTGCTATTGATGTGGCAGCATTTGTTATAGGCGCCCAATATATCGAAAGACATTTCACATTAAATCGGACATGGAGGGGAACAGATCATGCGGCATCCTTGGAACCAGATGGATTGAGGAGAGTAGCACGTGATATAAAGTCGGTGGCTGAAACATTGTGCTATAAAGACAAAGAGATATTAGATATCGAAGAAGAACAAAGAAAAAAACTTAAATGGAATTGCAAAAAATGATATCGAATCTAATAATTAAAGGAGATAAATATGGGAAAACAACCTGATTTTATAGTTAATTGGAGTGGCAGAGCATTTGATTACTCAGTAGAAGAAATAAATGCAGTAGCAGAATCCATGAAAAATGCAGATCCATTAACTCAGGGAAAATATCTGAAACAGTTTGAAAGTGATTTTGCTGCTTACAACAAAACACCAAATTCGTTTGCCGTTGCTAACTGCACAAATGCACTTGATTTAGCTGCAATTCTAACAGGTTTAAAGAAAAGCGACGAAGTAATAATCCCTTCTCACACCTTTTGCGCAACAGCGATTCCCTTCGGAAGAACTAAAGCTAAGATTGTATGGGCAGACATTGATCCTGAAACTCGTGTTATTTCATTAGAATCTATAAAAGATAATATTACGCGTAAAACAAAAGTTATAGTTGTTGTCCACTTGTACGGACTTATGGCAGATATGGATCCGATTATGGAAATCGCAGATGAACATGAATGCTTTGTTGTAGAAGATTGCGCTCAGGTAATAGGCGCAGAATACAAAGGAAAAAAATCAGGAGCCTTAGGTGATTTTGGGGCATTTAGTTTTCACTGTCAAAAAAATCTTACAACTCTTGGAGAAGGAGGAATGCTAACAGTAAGATCTGATGAACTTGCAAAATTAGTACCAGGTCTTAGACATAATGGTTGCAGACCTTATCCTGGGGAAAGAAAACAATATTGGATTCCTGCAATGAGTGACGTTGATTTGGATTTGAAAGATGTTTGGCCATACAATTTCTCTTTAGGAGAACCTCAATGTGCGCTTGGATCTGCTATACTGAAAAGAATTGATAAGATGAATAATGAACGTATAAAAAGAGCTGAAAAATTCAAAAAAGCATTGGAGGAGTTCTCCGAACTGTCATTCCAGAAAGTACCAAAACATTGTAAGCATGTGTATCATCTGCTCTCAGCAAAATATGATGGAAAAAAATATGGAAAGACGAATCATGATTTTATTCAAATAATGGCGCATAAATATAAAATAAAAGTCATTGTTCAGTACTATCCCTTGTATCGCTATCCGCTATTCAAAAAAATGGGCTTTGGTAAGGCCAACTGCCCCCATACCGATGGATTCTTTGACAATATGGTTTCTTTCCCATTTCATCTGTGGATGAGTGAGAATGACTTTGATTATATGATAGATTCTACAATTAAAACTCTGAAAGAGCTAAGAAAATAACCACAAAAGGTAGTGATGTGGTTAAAATCTAATATTTGATATCGGAAGTTTGTTCTATGATAAGATTTGATTCGAAAACACAGATAATCATTAATGATGAACTTGCAAAAACTATATCCAGCCTCATAACCGAAGAAAAAGCAAAGAACATTGGAATGATCATTGACGAAAACATCGCGGCCCATGCTCATATAAAAGAATTAATCGAATGCATTGAAAAAAAAGCAGAATTATTTACTCAAGTGATTAAGAGCTATGAACCTACTACAGATGCCGTAAATAAATTTTCTGCGTGGTACAGAAATAAAAAAATTGATATATTTATTGGAATCGGCGGAGGAAGTACTCTCGATTTAACAAAGGCAGTCTCAGCAATGGTACTTCATCCAGGCACTGTTGAAGAATATCACGGTACTGGAAAAGTATTGCAAGGCGCTGTAAAAAAAATCATGATTCCTACTACGGCTGGCACTGGAGCAGAAGTAACACCCGGGGCTGTCCTTGTAAACGAAAAAACAAAGTTTAAGCGAGGATTAGGCGGTCGATGCATCTCCTCAGATTATGCAGTGTTAGACCCTGCATTAACAATATCTATGCCAGATCATGTTACTGCTGCTACGGGCATGGATGCTTTAGGCCATGCAATTGAGTCATATACTGCAAGAAATGCAAATGATATCACCAGGATGTATTCCAAAGAGGCTTTTCGACTTATTTTTCATAATTTACAAAAAGTATTTGATGATAAAGAAAATCTTGAGATACGGAAAAATATTTTATTAGGTTCATGTCTCGCAGGATATGCTATTTACAATTCTAATACAGGCGCATGCCACTCGATTGCATATCCTTTGGGGGTTTATCATAAAGTACCGCATGGCGTGGCCGTTGCACTTATATTACCTAAGGTTGTAAGAATCAATGTTGAAAAAGATTATTATCAATATTCGGATTTGTATGATCTTATTAACAAAAGTAATGCAAAAAATCTACAAAACACATCTGCAAAAGCTCATAAATTCTGCGATTTATTAGAAAAATATACTCCAGCAAAGTATCTAAAAACCAGATTAACTGACTATGGAATAAATGAATCAAATTACCGATTTATAGCTGAGCGAGGACTAGATCTTACCCCAGCATTGAATAATAATCCAGTTGATTTTACATTGGAAGATTCTTTAAGAGTGATAAAAAGTTTGATTTAATTAAATTACAAAATAAAAATGTGGTGAAATACTATGATTCTTGGCGTGATACCCGCAAGAGGGGGTAGCAAAGGCATCCCTCGAAAAAATATAAAAATGATATGTGGAAAGCCACTACTTGCATGGTCTATTGAAGCGGCACAGAAATCAAAACTACTAGATGATTTTATTGTCTCTACAGAAGACAAAGAAATCGCAGATGTAGCACGATCATACGGAGCGAAGGTACTCAACAGACCTGAAAAACTTGCTACTGATGAAGCAACAACAATTTCTGTTCTCAAACACGTTACAGAAGAACTAAACCCAGACGTAGTTGTTGTACTTCAACCTACATCTCCAATAAGAGATGATGATCTTATCGATAAATGTATTTCCAAATTTTTGGAATCAAAAGCAGATAATTTAGCAACAGGTTTCTACTGCAAATATAAAGAATTTGGTACCTATGACAATCTGCGTCGGCAAGACCTAAAGGGTTTTTTCTACGATGATGGTAACATCTACATACTAACAAAAAAACTTATTTTATCTGGAAGATGGAGTGGCGACAAAATAGAAAAAGTACTCGCCAGCAGAGAACAAAACCATGAGATCGATGACAATATAGATTTTTTTATTGTAGAAAAACTTCTAGAAAAGAGAATAATAAAAAGGCAACTAATAAATTTAGAGAAAATAAAACTTTTAGCAATGGATGTAGATGGTGTTCTAACAGATGGGAGGATGTATTACTCTGAAAATGGGGATGAATTAAAAAAATTTAACACAAAAGATGGAAAAGGTATTGAATTGCTAAGACAAATTGGAGTGAAAACAGCAATAGTTACCCAAGAAAAGACCAAAATGGTCGAAAAGAGAGCAAAAAAATTGAAGGTTGATTATCTTTATCAAGGAGTAGATGACAAAATACAAATAATCAAAGAAATTGCAGAAAAAGAAAAATTGAAGATGGGGCAAATTGCATACATTGGTGATGATTTAAATGATTTACCATTACTAAAGAAAGTAGGTTTTTCTGCGACACCTGCAGATGGTTCAAT
>Ga0315291_10001060_pt1 | contig 36929 bp, 26 predicted proteins | sample YL17G12_20_MG_FD_203070 | JGI IMG/M metagenome (GOLD analysis project Ga0315291, IMG submission 203070) | Sediment microbial communities from Yellowstone Lake, YNP, Wyoming, USA - YL17G12_20 | ecosystem: Environmental > Aquatic > Freshwater > Lake > Sediment | place: USA: Wyoming | collected...
GGGGGGTAGTCGTCTTCTCCGGCACCCAGCAGGATTTCTGGCGCGTGTACTCGCTCGCCGTTCCCGTCGCGCCTGGGGTGACGGTGGCCCGCAAGCCTTACATCTGGCCACTGGCGGCGCTGGTGGATGCCTACGGCAGCTACGTGGTAGCACTGGTGGATCGGCAGGAGGTGCGGCTGCTGCTGTTCGAGATGGGGGAACTGCAAGTCAGCGACGGCCACGCAGGTGAGGAGGTGCGCAAACTCAAGAGAGGACGGGGATCGTCGGGCGGACCGGGGCGTCGAGGAGGAGCACCCATTTCGAGCCGGCGCGAGGAAGAGGTTGCGCAGCGCAACATCCGTGAGGCGGTCAAGGCCATGGACCGCTTCTGTCGCAAGCATAACCCGCAGCGCTTGATCATCGCCGGCGCCGAGCCAACGGTGACCCAGTTCCGTGAGGCGCTGTCCAAGCCGTTGCAGGGCAAGATCATCGGCTCGTTTAGTGCGGACATGAATGCGCCGGAGCCGGAGATACGCGAACACTCCCTGGGAATTTTGCAACAGGTGGAACAGGAACGAGAGGCAGCATTGGTGAACGCGGTGTTCACGGCAGCCGCCAAGGGGCGCGGTGGCGCCATTCGCCTGGACGATACACTCGGCGCGGCCCACGAAGGGCGCATCCAGACCCTGGTGGTTGCCCGTGACTATCATCAGCCGGGTTACCAGTGCCGCAACTGTGCCTACATCACCGACCAGCACCTGAAGATATGCCCCTTCTGTGGTGGCGAGTTCACCGAGATCCCCGACGCATCCGAGGCGCTGGTGACGAAGGTGATCGAAGACGGCGGCAAAGTGGAAGTGATAGACGACAACCCCAAGCTCGCCGAATTCGGCGTGGGGGCGCTGCTCAGATACTAGACTTGGGACGGTAAGGAAGCGGGGGCCGCGCTCGCGGCTCCCGCTTTTTTTATGCTTGACTTTAGTCCAACGGCAATTATGGCACAAATCCTGCTGGCGCTTCTTATATAAATCCAATACGACACTATTGCCCCTCTAATGGAAGGCCAGTACAATACCTGCGATTGAGACCAAACAGGCGTGAAACGTAAAACGTGTTCCGTGTTGCGTGGTCCGTGACGGAACACGGAACACGAAACACGGGACACGCACCACGTTTCACGTTAATCAGGAGTGGCAATCATGGATCTGAACAAGTTCACGCAAAAAGCACAAGAGGCCATCTTGAGCGCTCAAACGCTCGCCGGTGAGCATAGCCACGGCCAGATTGAGCCGGAGCACCTGTTGCTGACCTTGCTGCGCCAGTCGGACGGCATCGTGCCCCAGATCGTCCAGAAGTTGGAGGCCAACCCGGCCGACATGGCACTGGCACTGGAGGGAGCACTCCAGCGCAAGCCCAAAGTCTACGGGGCGACGACCCAGGTGGGGCTTTCGCGGGAACTGGGGCGCACGTTGGACAATGCCGAGAAAATCGCCACCCGCATGCACGACGACTACGCTAGCGCCGAGCACCTGTTGCTGGCACTGACCGGCGCCGACGGCGCCGAGGCGGCGCGCTTCCTGGCCGCCCACGGCATCACCGAAGACGCCGTCCTGCGCGCCATGACCACCATCCGCGGCAGCCAGCGCGTCACCAGCCAGAATCCCGAGGCGACCTACCAGGCGCTGGACAAGTACGGGCGCGACCTGACCCAACTCGCCCGGCAGGGCAAACTCGACCCGGTCATCGGGCGAGACAAGGAGATCCGGCGCGTCATGCAGATCCTGAACCGCCGCACCAAGAACAATCCCGTCCTGGTAGGGGATGCGGGCGTGGGCAAGACCGCCATCGCCGAGGGGTTGGCCCAGCGCATCATCCGCGGCGACGTGCCCGAGGGACTGAAGAACAAGCGCATCGTCGCGCTCGACCTGGGCGCGTTGATCGCCGGCACCAAGTACCGGGGTGAATTCGAGGAGCGGTTGAAGGCGGTGCTCAAAGAAGTGACCGATGCCGCTGGCGAGGTCATCATGTTCATTGACGAACTGCACACCGTCGTGGGGGCGGGCGCGGCCGAGGGCGCGATGGACGCCAGCAACATGCTCAAGCCCATGCTGGCGCGCGGCGAACTCCACGCCATCGGCGCCACCACCCTGGACGAGTACCGCAAGTACATCGAGAAGGACGCCGCGTTGGAGCGGCGGTTCCAGCCCGTGTACGTGGACGAGCCATCGGTGGAGGACACGATCAGCATCCTGCGCGGCCTGAAGGAGCGCTACGAGGTCCATCACGGCGTGCGCATCCAGGACGGGGCCGTCATCGCGGCCGCCACACTCAGCCACCGCTACATTGCCGACCGGCACCTGCCGGACAAGGCAATTGACCTGGTGGACGAGGCAGCCTCCCGGCTGCGCATGGAGATTGACTCCAAGCCTGCCGAACTGGACGAAGTGGACCGGCGCATGATGCAACTGGAGATCGAACGGGAAGCGCTCAAAAAGGAGAAGGACAAGGCCAGTAAGGAGCGGCTGCAGAAACTGGAGCAGGAACTGGCCGACCTGCGGGAGCAGAGCGCGGTCCTGCGCACCCGTTGGGAGCAGGAAAAGGCAGCCATCCAGGCCATGCGCGATACGAAAGAGCGCACCGAACAGGTGCGCCACCAGATCGAAGAGGCCCAACGGGCCATGGACTATGCCCGCGCCTCGGAGCTGCAATACGGCACACTCAGCGGGCTCGAGCGGCAACTGCGCGAGCAGGAGGAGCGCTTGCGCCAGTTGCAGGCGGATCAGGCGTTGCTGAAAGAGGAAGTCGGCCCAGAGGACGTGGCCGAAGTAGTGGCCGAATGGACCGGCATCCCGGTCGCCAGGCTGTTGGAAGGGGAACTGGACAAGTTGCTGCGCATGGAGGAGGCACTCCACCAGCGGGTGGTGGGGCAGGACGAGGCGGTGCAGGCGGTCTCCAACGCCGTCCGCCGCGCCCGCGCCGGGCTACAGGATGCTAACCGGCCCATCGGCACCTTCATCTTCCTGGGTCCGACTGGCGTGGGCAAGACCGAGTTGGCCAGGGCACTGGCCGAGTTCCTCTTCGATACCGAGGAGGCCATGGTGCGCATTGACATGAGCGAGTACCAGGAACGGCACACCGTTTCCCGGCTCATCGGCGCCCCTCCGGGCTACGTGGGCTACGAGGAAGGCGGCCAGTTGACCGAGGCGGTCCGCCGCCGCTCCTACAGCGTGGTCCTGTTCGACGAGGTCGAAAAGGCGCACCAGGAAGTTTTCAACACGCTCTTGCAGTTGCTCGACGAAGGGCGGCTAACCGATGGTCACGGGCGGACGGTGGACTTTCGCAACACCATCGTCATCATGACCAGCAACACCGGCAGCCGGTGGATCAAGGAACTGGGAGTCGAGGCGGCACGGGAGCGGGTGATGGAGGAACTGGATCACACCTTCCGGCCTGAATTCCTGAACCGCATTGACGAGATCATCCTGTTCCGCAACCTGACGAAGGATGACCTGGTGCGCATCGTGGACATCCAGGTGCGCCACCTGCGCCAGTTGCTGGCCGAGCGCCACGTCGGACTGGACCTGACCGAATCGGCCCGGCAGCACCTGGCCGACGAGGGGTACGATCCGGTCTATGGCGCACGGCCGCTCAAGCGCGTCATCCAGCGCCAGGTGCAGGATCCGCTGGCGCTGGCGTTGTTGCAGGGCGAGTTCACCGAAGGGAACACAGTGCGGGTGGACGCCCGCGATGGAAGGATCGTGTTCGAGAGTGCATAAGTCGGAACCGACGATCAAAGGGACAGTCGAACAGGGACAAGACCTGTCAGGTCTGGCAGACCTGACAGGTCTCCCAACGCTTATGCGTGCCAACAACAAATGCATTCGACGATAAGGGGGGGACTAGATCAGAGACAGGTATATACATCGAACTGGTCCACGCGCTGCCAGTCTCGGTCGAGGGTGGCGACAGCCAACACCCCAAGCCGTTCTGCGTGGGCCAGAATTAGCGCATCTTGAGGCAACAAGTAGTAGGTGGTGATAAAATGGTGCATGCGTTCCTCTATCGGCTCGGCGACCGTGGAGGTCATCAGGTCTTCCACGTCTATCGGCGTCAGGGGGATCGCGGCCAGGAGTTCACGAAAGCGAATCAACTCTGGGGTGCAAGTTTGGAGCAAGTCAGGCTGGTCCTTGTAGGCCTTCAACCAGTTAGAAGGACGAGTGGCACGATCCATCGCCTCCCATATACGCCGCAACCCATTAGTCAGGACAACGTGGTAACACTCCTGCAACACCGGCAGGGGGAGCCAGGCCACCATTTCGCAGGCAGCGATCTGATCACTCATGCGCTGGACGAAGACTCGTGCTGCTACTGCATGGGGATTGTCGTCCGTAGGACGCAGCGCCAACAACAGCGAAGTGTCTACCACCAGTTGCGAGGGCAGGGGCAGAGATTGATCGGCGAGATTGTACAGTGCCATCAGAACGCCTCCTCAGCAAGCTGGACCCAGAATGTATCTTCCTCGGGTGGTAGGCTGCTCATCAGTTCCGCCAATCCATCTACCGGGTTCCCCAGTCGCTTCCGCAGGCGACGGGCCTGGGCAATCAGTTGTTCCTGTCGCCGGCGGAGTTCAGGAGGCAACGGCCGCCTGCTGGCTGCCATTTCCAGATCCCGCAGGCGTTCGTACTCATCTACGTTGATCAGGACAGCCATAGGCCGCCCTCGTCGCTCCAAGATGAAACGCTCTCTGCGGTATGCCACCCGTCCGACCAGTTCGGCAAGCCTACTCTTAGCCTGTGCCATACCAACTGAGTTGTCCATTACCCACCTCCAACAGGTCAGGATGACCCGATTATACCACGAATTAGCCAATTGAGGTACACAGGCGCTGATGACGTGGCGGGATGGCTTGCCATTGACATAGTCACCGCCTTTCTTTGTCCGATAGCAGGATGTGCGGTATAATCTATCGAGAGTTGAAAGAGGGAGTCTAACTAATCATGATGAGATTAGATCGTTTCACCGAGCGTGCACAAGACGCCGCCCAACGGGCGGTCGAAGTCATGACACGCTACGGACATACGCAAGTGGACATTGAGCACCTCCTGCTGGCACTGCTGGAACAGCCCGAGGGGGTGATTCCGCAGATCCTGGAACGGTTGGGGGTGGAAGTCGAGCAGGTACAACAGCGCCTCGACGCCGTGCTGAGAGCCAGCCCCAAGGCCGGCATCTACGGCGGGGGCGGCGTGGGGCAGGTCTTTATCACTCCGCGCGTCAGGAGCGTGCTCGACCAGGCCAACGACGAAGCGAACCGGCTCAAGGACGACTATATCTCGACGGAACACCTCTTCCTGGCCGTTGCCAATGAACGCAACACGCCCGCGGCCCGTATCCTGCGCGAAAGTGGCGTGACCAAAGAACGCATCTACGACACCATCAAAGACGTGCGCGGCGGACAGCGCGTGACCGACCGCCGGGCAGAGACACGCTACCGCCTGCTGGAGAAATTCAGCCGTGACCTGACCCAGATGGCCCGCGAGGGCAAATTGGACCCGGTCATCGGACGGGACGACGAGATCCTACGCCTGATCCAGGTTCTCAGCCGCCGCACGAAGAACAACCCGGTCCTCATCGGCGAGGCCGGGGTCGGCAAAACCGCCATCGTCGAAGGGCTGGCGCAAAATATCGCCGGCGACGACGTGCCCGAGATCCTGAAAGGGAAGCGGGTCGTCCAACTCGACCTGGCGGCCATGGTCGCCGGCTCCCGCTTCCGCGGCGAGTTCGAGGAGCGCCTGAAGGGGGTCATCGAGGAAATCCAACGCGCCGAGGGGGAGATCATCCTCTTCATTGACGAACTGCACAACGTCGTCGGCGCAGGCTCTGGCATGGGTGCCCTCGACGCCTCCAGCATGATGAAACCTGCCCTGGCCCGGGGCGAGTTACAGTGCATCGGTGCCACGACCCTGGATGATTATCGCCAGTACATCGAGCGCGATGGGGCCCTGGAGCGGCGCTTCGCCCCCGTGTTCGTCGAAGAACCGACGGTTGATGAGACCATCGAAATGCTGCGAGGGCTACGCGATCGGTACGAGGCCTACCACAAGGTGCGCATCTCCGACAAAGCCTTCGTGGCTGCGGCACACCTCTCGCATCGCTACGTCACCGATCGGCACTTGCCCGATAAGGCGATTGACCTGATGGACGAGGCGGCCGCCAAACTGCGGGTGGCGCTCTTTACGCTGCCCCCCGAGTTGAAGGCGATGCAGTTAGAACTGCAACGCCTCCAGACTGAGATTGATGCCGCCAGCGCCGTGGAGGACTATAAGCGGGCCGCCGAACTGAAAACGGAGCGCATCAACGTCCAGGCAGAATTCAACCTCCAACGCGAGATATGGCAGCGGGAACATCAGATTGACGAGACCGTCGGGGAAGAGGACATCGCCGAGGTGGTGGCGAGTTGGACCGGTATCCCGGTCGCCCAGATGCTGGAGACCGAAGCGGAAAAACTGCTGCGCATGGAAGAAGCGCTCCACCAGCGCATCATCGGCCAGGACGAGCCTGTGGCGGCCGTCTCCGACGCCATCCGCCGTGCTCGCTCAGGCCTCAAGGACCCCAGCCGCCCGATCGGCAGTTTCATCTTCCTGGGTTCCTCGGGGGTGGGCAAGACCGAACTGGCGAAGGCGCTGGCCTGGTTCCTGTTCGACGACGAAGACGCCCTGCTACGCATTGACATGAGCGAGTACCGGGAATACCACACCGTCAGCCGCCTGTTCGGCGCGCCTCCCGGCTACATCGGCTACGAACAGGGCGGCCAGTTGACGGAGGCCGTGCGGCGGCGGCCCTACCGCGTCATCCTGTTCGACGAGATCGAAAAGGCCCACCCAGACGTGTGGAATGCCATGTTGCAGATCCTGGACGATGGGCGACTGACCGACGGGCAAGGCCACGTGGTGGACTTTCGCAACACGGTCGTGATCATGACGTCGAACGTGGGGACTCAGTACGCGCGCAAGGGTGGAGCGCTCGGCTTCCTGCGGGCCGGCGAGAACGGCCAAGACGAGGATGAGGCCCACCGCGACATTGAGAAGGCGCTCAAGCAGACCTTCCGGCCCGAGTTCCTCAACCGCGTGGATGAGATCATCATCTTCAACGACCTCACGGTGGCAGACGTGGAACACATTGTGGGCCTGCAGATGCAAGAGATAGGCAGCCGGCTGGCCGAGCAGGGGCTGCAAGTCGAGTTGACAGATGCGGCCCGCAGTTGGCTGGCCCGCCAGGGGTTCGACCCGCAGTTCGGGGCCCGGCCGTTGCGCCGTGCGTTACAGCGCTACGTGGAAAGCCCGCTGAGCGTAAGACTCCTGCGCGGCGATTTCGAGCGGGGCGACCTGGTCATCGTGGATGCGGGAGAGCAAGGGCTCGTTTTTGAGCGGCGGCCAGGACTGAGCAGCGAGGGTCTCACCGTGGTGACCGTGCCGACCGAGGAAGCGGTAGTCGCGCCAGGCCTTGCAGATTAAACGGGGAAGAAACTCACACCGACCGTTCCCGGCCCGGAATGGACGGCGAGGGCCGGTGAAAGTTCGGTCACGAGCGTCTCCACGCACTCGAAACTGGCACAGACCAGCTCGCGCAGTCTCTCCAACTGCTCCAGCGCCGCGACGTGCGTAAACGCGACCTTGATGCGTGTTCCCCTTCCAACCCGCTCCTGCATCAACTCGACCATCCGTTGATACGCCTTGAGCCGGCTGCGGGCTGTACCCAGGGCCACGATGACCCCGTCCTGCATCCCAATCAGCGGTTTGATCTTGAGGAGCGAACCGACCAGATGCTGAGCCTTGCCAATGCGCCCCCCCATGTAAAGGTAACGCAACGTATCCGCCGTCTGGATCATCGTGCTCTTGCGGGCCACTTCGCGGGCCCTCTGGACGACCCCGTCAAAGTTCATACCATCTGCGGCGCTGCGAGCGGATTCAATGGCGACCCACCCTTGTGACATCGCCACCTGCTGTGTATCCACTACCTCCACCTGGACTGCGGGACACTGCTCCTTGAACAGGTCCACCGCGGCCCGGCACGATTGGTACGCGCCGCTCCCCTTCGAAGTCATCGTCAGCGCCACGATCCCCTTCACCCGCTCCGCCAGGTTCCTCAAGCCGATCAAATAGTCGCCGGGGCCTGGATTAGACGTCGTGGGCAACTTGGCGGCTTTTTCCAGCCATTCAGCGAACTCCCTCGGCTTGACGTCCACCATGTCGCGCAGAGTCTCCAGCCCACGATGGATATAGTACGGCACCGTCTCAATGCCCAACTTACGGACCAACTCGTCGGGGATACTCGCCGTTGTATCTGTGAGAACACCAACCATCTGGACATCCTCCTTTCTCTAAACCGCTCTGACTCATTATAAACCAATCATCCACCATATCCAGTGCGTGCCCACACGCTGAACACGTACACGCGGCGAGTGGGTTCAGGGCGCCACACTCTACACGCGTGGGGTGTGGATTCCCTCTCATCTCATCCACCACCTTGACCCAGATTGTCCAACCTGCGACGTGGCCACAGGATATGGTAATAGAAGCCGTTCATACACACGTGCTCCACCGGCTGATAATTCTGCCCGATGGCGTCCAGCACTGGCTGAGGGTAAAATTGGGCACGGAAGATGACCACGCCAAATTCCTGCCGATTGATGCGCTCGACGATCTCTGTCGTATCGAGCAGGCCGTTCTTGTATAGATTCAGCAGTTGCGTCGGGTTGGTCACCACAGGCTCGCCGGCCAACAGGCTGAACATCGCTTCCTCACTGAAGGCCGGGCTACCGGCCGTACGGACGTAGTTCAAGATCTCCTCGCCTGCTGCATAGTCGTCGGCTGTGAGAAGATGCCCCAGTTGTGTGTAGCCCATGCGGTCGTGATACTGGAACGTCGCGCAATCTCCCTGGACCAGCGCACCAGACACCCCGAACACACGGGCCAGCGGGCCGAAGATCGGGCCAGAAGTCGGCATGTGGAGCATACGCGGAGCCTGCAACAGGTAGAGCAGCGGGATGACGATCGTCAGGAGTGAGTGAATGGAGAATGAAGAATGGAGATTGGAGACTGGAGGTTGGAGGTTGGAGGTTGGAAGTTGGAGATTGGAGGATTCCTCTTGCAGCCCGCCTCCTGCTTCCTGATCCCTGATCACCGATCCCCGATCCCTACCCCACAAACGCCCCAACGCCAGTCCGGAGGTCAAACATGCGGCAGCGACAGCGGTGGTGAAATAGCCGAATCCCGCTCCCCATTTGCCGCTCAGCGCCCCTGTCCCCAGCGAGAAGAGAAACCACAGCGAATAGGCCGAAAGCCGGCCCCAGAACAATTCGTACGCCAGGTATCCCACGGCCAGCAAGATGAACAGCGTATGCAGGCGGAACCATTGCCCAAACAGAAAACCGGTCTGGCGGTAATCGAATTCGTTGACGTTGGCCTGGATGACGTTGATCCACCATTGGCCCCTGGTCGCCACGTTCAACAGCCAAAAGATCGCTCCGGCGACGGCGGCCAGCACCAGCCCTGAGAGAATGGCTTTCTTGACGTTGCGCAGGAAGACGTAGGAGAGAGCTGCGACGACAGTGAACACCGCCATCTGCTTGGTGTACCCGGCGCACAGCAGCATCAAAAGGCCCAGGGCGAGGTTACGCCGGCCGTGCCGGGGATGCTCAAACTCGGCGATGAACGCGACGGCCAGCGTTTCGAACATGACCATCGTCAAGTGCATCCGGCTCAGCGGCCCGATCTGGTAGACGTAGTTGGAAGCAAGGAATGCCAGCCCCGAGATGAGCGGGATGAACCAGCCGCCCACCCTGCGCCGCACGACGACAGAAATAGTCCCTGCCGTGACGAGGGTCGCAGCAAAGGAGACCAGCCGGCCGGCCACGACCCGCGGCCCCAAGATCGCCAGCAGCGGAACGACGAGGAGATGAAATAGAGGTGGATAGTTGGAGGCGTAGAACGGATAGGCCGCGTTGTCCCGATACGGCCATTCCCCTCGGCCGTACAGGATGGCGTCGTACAGTTCAAAGCCCTCCCCTTGATCGTAGTCGAAAGGCCAGCGGAAGAGGTTCCATGCGTAGGCGGCGTAGACGGCCAGATACCCGAGGTAGGCCAGCACGGCCAGCGCGATCAGCACTGCGCCAAGGAGTTTGAGAACGCGGGATGGAATCATAGTGGTTCGACGTTAGTCAGGCAGGACGGTTGCCCAGGCAAACCAGGATCAGGCCCACGGCCAGGCTGGCAAGCCCCGCCCCGATCCCGACCCATTGCAACGGGCCAAACCCACCCCACTTACCGGCTCCGACGAGGTCTACCCCAACGGTGCCGAGCAGGACAAGTGAACCGCACACGACGACAAAGATACCGAGCTGTCGCTTGGTCACCATCGGGCGCACATTATAGCACAGCAAGGTGAAGGCGCAACCCTGGGAGGAGGAGTGCGTATTGTGAGATAGATCGTAGCACTGTTGGAATGGAGGTAACGCCGTGACCCACGGACGAGACCCTTTTGTGGCTTTGTTGCTGGAAATGGCGGGCGGATTCTTCGGCTTCCTGGGCATCGGCTGGATCTACGCCGGCCGCCCGGTGCTGGGGGTACTGCTTCTGCTCGGCTATTGGCTGCTGGACTGGATCATCGGCCTGGCGCTGGCCGTCGGCACCCTGGGTGCGTGGTGCTGCATCTGGCCCGCCCAGAACCTGGTCTTTGGCGCGATTTCAGGGTACCTGGCCTACCGCTGGCTGGAACGACATCCCTAGTCCCGCACCGCCCAAGAGGCAAGCCCCGCCCTTCGCGGCGGGGCTTGACGTTCACCCTGGGTGTGGCCGGGATCGTATGCTACTTGTCCGACGGCCGTTCGCCCCCCCTGGCCGACACGACACAGCGAAAGCCGACGTTGTTGAAGAACAGGAAATCCCCGTCGAGACGGGCAGTGCAGCGCGCACGATCCAGGTCGTTCCGCCAGGAACCACCGCGCAGAACACGCCAGCCCTCTGACTCCTGGCTCTCCCGCCCATCGTCGGCATCGTATGGATAGGGACGAAACAGGCTGCTGGTCCATTCCCACACGTTGCCCACCATGTCCCCCACCCCATCCGGGCTCTCGTCCCGTGGAGAGTACTGGCCTACAGGAACGGTGCCGTTGGCGCCGCTTTCCCTGGTATTGCAGCGCCCCTGGACAAAGTCGTCCCCCCATGGCCAGCGCCGCCCATCGGCACCCCGCGCTGCCCGCTCCCATTCCGCCTCGGTCGGCAACCGCTTGCCCGCCCAGGTGGCGTAGGCCTGCGCATCTTCCCAACTCACCAGCACGACCGGGTGTCTTTCTTTGCCCTTGGGCGGCGTGCGCTTCTGCGGGTCCCAGTTATATCCGTACGGCTCGGCCCACTCTACGTCGTAGCAGGGCACCGGGTGCCCGGTGGCATCCACGAACCGTTTGTACTCCTCGTGGGTTACCGGGTAACGGTCTATGTAGAAAGCATTCACGTGGACGGTATGAGCGGGTCCCTCATTTCCCCGGCTCTCGTCGCTGCCCATCAGAAAACTCCCCGCCGGGATGTGCACCATCTCCTTGCCGTCGGCTTCCCAGATAATGGCCCTGGTTGACACTTCTCCTCCCCTATCCTCGTCCCCTAAACCTCTACGTCGTAGGCCAGGACACATCCGCCCAGCCATAGGTGATCGCCTGGGTTTAGCAGGCCACACTCGCCGATCTTGATACGCACACCATTCAGTCTGGTGCCACTCGCACTACCCAGGTCCTCCACGTAGTGACAGCCATCGCGAACTATGATCTTGACGTGGCGGCGGGCCACTACCTGGGCCGCATACGCCTCCCTGCTCAAGTCAATGTCGGGCACAAAGCCTACCGCGTGATCGCTGCGGCCGATGATACCTTCGCCCTGTGAGAACAAGGGAAACCGATGTCCGGTGAACGTCACCCACAGGTAAGCCTGGGGCAGCGCATCGTACGGTGAGGCTCGCGGAAGAGGGGCATAGACAAACGTACAGTGCCCCAGGGTCACCCGGTCGCCTGGCCACAATTGTACCTTCTCGCCAAGCCTGAGCCTCTTGCCATTGACTCGCGTACCGTTGGTACTGCCCAGGTCCTCGATCTCGTGCTGGCCGTCGTGGCCGGCCATGCGGGCGTGGCGGCGGGAGATGAGGCGATGCTCCCTGTCATCGTAACTCAGGTCTACGTCGGGAGTCACGTTGGTCATGGGGTCGAAACGGCCCAGCACAATCTCCCCATCTGCCGGTACGGCAATACGATGCTGGCTGTCTTGCAGAGCGAGGCAGTAACATGGTGGTACCCTGGGTACCTGCTCCCCCTGGCGAAGAAACAAGCAGTTCACCTGCAGCCTTTCCCATATCTGCTGCGTGTCCCTCCCCGCCTCAAAAACCTGCACCATGATCAACTTGACGCCAGAGGATGTGCTGCACTCCTGGATGCAGCGGCCACGGATCTCCGCAGGGCAGTCGTGACAATTGGGCTTCAACGATCGCCTCCCAGTCTAGAATGTCGGCAGACGAAGGAAAGTATGCGCCCCGCTTCGCCAGGTTGAGAGCCTATGCGATTGATGTGGTGATCATTATACCACAGAACAGTAGACCGCGCGACGATCCGGTACTTGGCGCGTACCTGTACATGTGTTATAATCTGCCATCATCACGTGCCTGCGAAACGGAGGGGGTCCTTTGCGGCGTAGAACTGGATATGTCGCCTGGCTGATTATCATCGCCGCCGTGGCCACACTGTTCTTTGCCTGGCAGTACTTTGGTTTTCGCCTGGCCCGTCGCACCCTGCCTGCCGGAATGACGATCGCGGGCCTGCCCGTAGAGGGGATGACGCGCGAACAGGCCCTGAACGCCCTTGAGGTCGCCTTTGCTACGCCCCTGGAGGTCACGTACCAGGAGCAGCATCTATCGCTAACCCCTGACAGCGTCGAATTGCGCTACGACAACGCCGCAACTGCGGCCAGCCTGGATGCGATCCTGAACACACGCACGGGGCTCGATGGCTTCATCGCCCACGTCCTGCGCCACCAACCCGAGCCAGTGGACGTGCCCGCCGTGGTCAGTTATTCCGAGAAGCGGCTCGATGGTTTCCTGGCCCGGGTAGCCAAACAGTATGACCGGCCGCCCCAGGAATCCGCTCCCCTCCCGGACGGCCTGACCTTCCGCCCGGCCCAGCCAGGCTACGAACTGGATGCTGAGGCATCCCGTGACCGGCTCGCCGCTGCACTGGTATTGGCCATCCGCCAGCCGGTCGAGTTGATCGTACGAACGGAAGCACCGACTTCCCTGGGCCTGGACGCACTGGGCCAGTTGCTTCAACCTCTCATTGGCGGTCACCAGGGCCTGATCGCGGGCATCTTTGTCAAAAACCTGCAGTCCGGGGACGAACTGAGGATCAACGCCGACGTCGCCTTTACTGGACTGAGCGTGCTCAAGATTGCCATTCTGGAAGAGACCTACCGGCTGCTGGATCTTCCTCTCGACGTCGAGACCGCTGGCTGGCTGAGCGACACTATGGGCGTCACCGACAGCAATTCCTATGCCAACCTCCTGCTGCGCGACGTCATCGGCAACGGCGACGGATACCAGGGAGCCGAGAACCTTTCTACCTCAATGCGCTATCTGGGACTGATCAACACCTTTATGGCCACCCCTTACGACGAGGACACCATTCCACCGACCATCGTCACGCCCGCCAATTCCCGCACCGACGTCACCACGGCCCCGGATGCCCGCAGGCAGACGACGCCACTCGACGTTGGGCTGTTGCTGGAGATGATCTATCAGTGCCGTCAAGGTGGTGGTGCACTGATGGTCGCTTACCCCGGTGACTTGACCGTGGATGAATGCGGCCAGATGATCGAGTGGATGAGCGCAAATCGCATTGATAGCCTCACTGAGGCCGGAGTTCCCGTGGGGACCAGGGTGGCGCACAAACAAGGATTCACCGGCGACACCCACGCTGACGCGGCACTCGTGTTCAGTCCAGGTGGTGACTTTGTGCTCGTCGCCTTCCTGCACCGCCCGCAATGGCTGGCGTGGGAGGAAAGCGCGCCCCTGATTACCGAAATCACTACCGCAACCTACAATTACTTCAACCCAGCACCATAGCCGCCCCATAGCCATTTGTCCCCTCATGCTCCCCTCGCCGACCCAATGCAGCATCCGCTCCATGAGCCGGATTGCGCGTTTACTCATTTGGCTCTATAATAGCAATATCTGAGGCGGGACCACACAGCCACTACGGTTATGATGTGCGACAAGCAGAACGGCGGAGAAGTAAACTGCAAGATTGCGCATGAAGTCTTTTGAGGCTTACCACACCAAGAAGACAGATTCTTCTTCCAGCGAACTTCTCGGAAAGCCGGAGCCTGCAGAGAGGCCGCCTGTGGCAGTCCCTCCCGAACAGTTGGGCACGCGGCAGATCGCCTCTGCATCCCAGCCTCCCAAGCGCGTCGAGGGCCAACTGCCCGATGGCCATCTGCTTCAGAACCGCTACCGTATTCTGGGGTTACTCGGAGCAGGCGGGATGAGCACCGTTTACAGGACTCAGGACCTGCGCTTCTCCCAAGTCACCCGCTTGTGCGTCGCCAAGGAGATGCTCAATACCGCCACCGATCCCCAGGTGCAGGCCATGATCAAGAGCAACTTTGAGCGTGAAGCCAACATCCTGGCCACCCTCAGCCATCCGAACATCGTCCAAGTCTACGACTACTTTAGCGAGAGCAATCGCAGTTACCTCGTCCTCGAATATGTGGACGGCAAGGACCTGGATGCGATTCTGGCAGAGACGGAGGGCTTCCTGCCTGAAACACAGGTAGTACTGTGGGCCATCCAGGTCTGCGAAGTGCTGAGCTATCTGCATGGCCACCAGCCCAGGCCCATTATCTTCCGCGACGTCAAGCCCTCCAACATCATGCTGGACAGTCAGGGTCGCATTCGATTGGTGGACTTTGGCATTGCCAGGATCTTCTACAGCGGCCAGAAAGGCACAATGATCGGCACGGAAGGCTACTCACCGCCAGAGCAGTACCAGGGCATTGCCGAACCCCGGGTGGACATCTACGCCTTAGGAGCGACGATGCACCACTTGCTGAGCAAGCAGGACCCCCGGCTGGAGCCACCGTTCTCGTTCCAGGACCGTCCAATCTACAAGACCAATCCCACCGTTGATCGTGAACTAACGGAAATCATCAACCGGGCACTGGAATATGACCCCAACAAGCGCTACGGCTCGGCCGAGGAGATGCAGCGCGCGCTGGGGAGCCTGCGGTCAGCCCGTGGCCTGGGTAAAACGACACCCTTTGGCGCCCCGGCTCTGATCAGCAGTACTTGTATGGCCGTGTGGCGTTTCCGCTGCGAGGATGGGATTCGCTCCTCACCCGCAGTGCACCAAAGCATCGTGTACATCGGCGCCTACGACAATAATCTCTATGCCATCAGCGCTGCCGACGGAAAATTCCTGTGGAAGTACGCCACAGAAGGGGGTATCGCCTCGTCCGCCTGCGTGTATGGAGGACTCGTGTGCTTTGGCTCTGCCGACCGGCTGCTGTACGCGCTCAACGCCGAAACGGGGCGTATCTCCTGGACCTGCCCAACCCGGGGCAGCGTGTGGTCGTCGCCGCGCGCAGCCTTCGACCACGCGTTCTTCGGCTCCGACGACCGTCACATCTATGCCGCCCACGTACACAGCGGCCGCGTGGACTGGAAGTTCGAGGCGGAAGGGCCGGTGCGCTCATCGCCGGCCATCGGAAACGACGCGCTCTACGTCGGCTGTGAGGGGGGGATGGTCTACGCCTTGGACATCAGCGGCCAGGCCCGCTGGCGCTTTCGCGCGCGGCGTGGTATAACTTCCTCTCCTGCCATCACCGAAGAGGCGGTCTACGTGGGTTGCCAGGACTGGTGCGTCTACAGCCTGGACATCCGCTCGGGGTGGTCCATCTGGCGCTATCGCACCGGCGGGCCAAGCGTGTCTTCCCCCGCCGTCAGCGAGGGCCTGATCTTCATCGGCTCGGCGGATGGCAACCTGTATGCCCTGGACGCTGAAAGCGGCCGCCTCGTGTGGCGTTACGCGACGGACAATCAGGTAACCTCTTCGCCAGCCGTGGCCGAAGGGGCCGTATATTTTGGTTCAGTGGACGAGGCTGTCTATAGCCTGGATGCGAAGACGGGTAGCCTGCGGTGGCGTTTCCAGACGGACGGGCCAGTGACCTCCTCGCCCAAAGTGGTGGATGGGGTAGTCTACGTCGGATCAGATGATCATTATCTGTACGCGCTTCCGGCCTGAGTCGCATTGCCTGGTGAAAGGGATAGTTGACATTATGCGGTTCCTGCGTAACCTCCTGGGATTGGCGAAACCTTCTGGCTCCGCTCCGATTTCACCTGCTCTACCCACGGCTCCATCCCCCAGGCCCAGACTCGAGGTCGGATGGGCCACCGACGTCGGTGAGGTGCGCCACCACAACGAGGATGCAGCGCTGGTCATCACAGCCGAACACGGCGATGACGGCGCAGCACCCGGGCTCGGGATCTTGATCCTGGCCGATGGTATGGGCGGGCAGCAGGCGGGGGAGGTCGCCAGTTCCATCGCAGCACGCATCGTGGCCTATACCATCGTGCGCCAGTTCTACCTGCCGCTCCTGACCGGTCAGGAGCGTCTCGCCGATCAGCCGGCGCTGAACGAAGTGCTCGTCAACGCAGTGCAGGCTGCCAACAATGCGGTGGCCGGCCAGGTGCCTGGTGGAGGAACGACGTTGACCTGCGCGTTGGTGCTGGGATCGCGAGCCTACGTCGCCCACGTGGGTGATAGCCGGGCCTACATCGTTTCAGGCGAGGGACTCAGCCAGATCACTCACGACCACTCGCTGGTAGACCGGCTGGTCGAGTTGGGCCAATTGACGCGCGACGAAGCGACGATCCATCCGCAGAAGAACGTGCTATACCGCGCCGTCGGCCAAAGCGGCACGCTGGAGGTAGATACCTCTATGCACGTGATCCCTCAAGGAGGGCGCTTGCTGCTGTGCAGTGACGGACTGTGGACTATGGTAAGCGAGGCGGAAATGGCCTACATCATCGCGACCGCGCCCTCGCTTCAGGAGGCGTGCAACGGACTGATCGCCGCTGCCAATCGGGCCGGCGGTCCTGACAACATCACCGTCATCCTGGTAGAACCGCCTGCGGGGTAGGTGGGTTTGTAGAGTAACAGGCTGTATGGGCCATGGACACCAAGCAAGAAGCGGCACTCGCCTGGGAAATCCTGCAGAGCCAGACCCAACTCTGTTCCCTGTACGAGGAGCAGGTGCTTTATCTGCTGGTCGAAATACGGCCGGCGGTCGCCGTGCGAGGCAGACACCTGCCGCTCAACCTGTGCCTGGTAGTGGACCACAGCACTTCCATGCAGGGAGCGCGGCTGGAACACGTGAAAGAAGCGGCGCATCGGATCATTGATGAGCTGCACGAGGATGATGCCCTGGCGGTGGTCTTGTTCAATGACCGGGCCGACGTCCTGTTGCCCAGCCAGGTGGATGTTAATCGTCCTTATGCCAGGGCCAAGATTTCCACCATGCTGGCCAGCGGCGGAACCGAAATCCTGCAAGGGATGCAGGCTGGGCTGGCGGAGATTGAAAAACACCGCAGCGAGCACGTCATCAGTCACCTGATCCTCCTCACCGATGGCCAGACTTATGGTGATGAAGAGGACTGCCGAGCCGCGGCACGACTGGCAGGCGAGCACCGCATCGGCATCACGGCTGTGGGCATAGGCGAGGACTGGAACGATACCCTGCTCGACGAGATTGCCACTCACAGTGGAGGGACTTCAGATTACATTGCGTCGCCCGGCCAGGTGCTGGCCCTCTTACAGCAGAGGGTACGGGGCCTGGGAAGTGTGTTTGCCCAGGGGTTGACCCTGGCATTCCAGTGCGCCGATGGCGTCCAGGTGGAGACGATGTTTCGTGCCTCACCCTATCTCGAATCCCTCACCTCGACCGGCGGCGCGATTAACCTGAGTGCATTGCAGGCCGACGTACCGGTGGCCGTCATGTTGGAGGTAGGCGTGGCCAAACGGCTACCTGGAGAACATAGTCTGTTGAGGCTCATGCTCACGGGGGAAATTCCATCCCTGGGACGTCGGGCGGAGAAACTCGACTATGACGTTCAGTGCATCTTCGCCCCCGCCGAACTGCCGGCTGAACCGGTGCCACCGGCCATCCGCAGTACGTTGAGCAAGATCACTATCTTTCGTATGCAAGAGCGAGTGTGGGATGCTCTAGACAAAGGGGACGCCAACATAGCAACACGCCAATTAGAGATCATCGCCACACGGTTGTTCGATTTGGGAGAGGCCCAGTTGGCGCGGGCTGCCATGTTGGAAGCGGGACGCATCGCCCAGGGTGGTCTCCCAACAGCCAAAGGGCGCAAAGAACTGAAATATGGTACACGTGGTTTGAGTATCGCGTCACGGAGAGGATCTTATGATTGAATGTCCTTCTTGCGGGCGTAAACATCGTCCTGGCACATTGTTCTGTAGTGAGTGTGGGGTATACCTGCCCACCGGTGGCCCGCTGCGAACCGAGCCGCTACCAGAAGAGGAACTGCCGATCTCGCGCGCGAATCCCTGGGCCAGTGAGTCGGTCGAGGAACCTAGCGAGGTACCGACTGTCCCCCTGATCATCGAGGTACTGGCCACTGGCCGCCAGATCCAATTGCCGTCCACGCCCGAGGTCCACATCGGACGCCTCGACGCGGCCCACGGCATCTTCCCTGATCTGGACCTCTCACCCGATGGGGGACTGGAGGGTGGTGTCTCACGCCACCACTGCAAGGTTCACCAGCGAGGATCGGCCTATCTGGTTGAGGACGTCGGCAGCGCCAACGGCACCTTCCTCGCCGGCCAGCGCCTGACCCCCTACCTGCCTCACGTGCTCAACGATGGGGATGAACTTCAGTTAGGGCGCACCAAACTGAAAGTCATCATCAAAGGGTGAACCTGAGCAAGGGGGAACCGCAGAGGGAGGATAACGTATGCCCTACACTGTATTGATCCATCTGCTGAACGAGGATGCCGTGGTGGGTGAGATAGACCACATTCCAGAGTCCACTGACCAGGTGCTGATTGCCAGCAACCTTCGGCTGCGCGATGGCCGCAACGTTTCCTACCTCCTGCCTGAAACCGACACGGTGATCTATCCCTGGACGCGTATCCACTGTGTGGAGATTCTGCCCGGCGAAGAGGAAGAAAAGATCGTCAGCTTCGTCCGCGAGTGATGTGCGCCGAGGGTCTGATGCCTGCCCGCCACGAGCAAATCCTGGTCGTAGATGACGAACCTCGCATGACCCGGTTCATCCGCATGAACCTGGAACTGGAGGGATACCGGGTTTTAGAAGCCCATAATGGGCTGGATGCGCTGGATAAAGCCCGCACGAGCCTCCCCGATTTGGTCATCCTCGACGTGATGATGCCTGAATTGGATGGTTTTGAAACGCTGGAGATGCTGCGCGAGGTCTCCAGCGTTCCGGTCATCATGCTCACAGTCAGGTCCGATGAAGAGGACAAGGTGCGGGGGCTGGAACTGGGGGCGGATGATTACGTGACCAAACCCTTCGGCACCCGCGAACTGGTGAGCCGCGTCAAAGCGGTGCTGCGCCGTACTCAGGGCCCGCTCACGTCAGAACAACCCATCCTCCACATTGACGATCGCTTGAGCATAGACCTCAACAGCCGCGAGGTCATCGTCGAGGGTCAGCGCATCAAGTTACGTCCCACCGAATTCCGCATGCTGTATCACCTGATCGAAAACGCAGGCTGGGTAGTGCCTCACGAGACGCTGCTGGCCAAAGTCTGGGGCTACGAATATCGTGAGGAAATCCAGTACCTGCGCTTGTACGTCACCTACCTGCGGCAGAAGATCGAACCCGATCCCGTGCACCCCCGCTACATCCTGACCGAGCGCGGGGTGGGGTATCGCTTTGTAGACTTCCGCAAGAAAGAATCCTCTGCAACGCACCAGCAAAAATCCTCTGAAAGCGATCAGGACGAGAACGCATAAATAGGGAACGACCGAGCGCACGCTGTCGCCCCTGCCCCCAGTTGTGGCAGGGGCGTTCTGTTTTCTAACGCATCTCTAAGAGGCCGAATTTGAAGACGGCATTCTGACGCTGAAACTGCCGAAGGCCGAGGAAGTCAAGCCCAAGGTCATCAAGGTCAAGGGCAAGTAAGCCGACAGAGCAGATGCCAAACGGGGCAAGGCTTCGTCGCCTTGCCCCATCCGTTAATCCTGCTGATCCGTGTTCTATGGTCAGCCCATCCGATGCGCAATCTCTCTGGCGACAGCCTCCGCCAGTTGCAGCGCGCGCAGGCCATCCTTGCCGGGCACCTGATTGGTGCAGTTCCCACGTACGCAATCCACAAAGTGGCGCAACTCTAACATCAGAGGCTCGGCCATGGGAACGTAGATGCGCTCGATCACGCTCTCCTGGCGATACTTGGTCACGTGATGGTTGTCCAGATACTGAGGGAAGGTCCGCCGGTGCACCAGGATAGACTTGTTCAACAGGTCAGCCTCGACGTAGGCTCCCTCGGCGATGACTTCGATGGCCCTGACCTTCTGTTCCGTGACCCGTGAAGCGAACAGGGTGACGATGGGGCCATTTTTGAACGAGAGGTTGGCCACGGCGTGGTCTATGGTGCCGGTGGTGATCGAACGCCCCCAGGCATTGATCCCTTCGATGTCCAGGCCGACCACGTTCACCGCCAGGTCCAGATCGTGGATCATCAGGTCGCGGATGACGTCCACGTCGGTATTGCTGGTGTCGAAGGGGCTGAGCCGGCGCATGTTGATACTGATGAGCCTCATGTCTTCGGTGACGTGTTTCAGTTCGATAAAGGCCGGGTTGAAACGCTCGATGTGCCCGACCTGCAACACCCGCCCTCGCTCTTCGGCCATCTGTACCAGTCGCTGAGCCTGGTCAATCGTCTCGGTGATTGGTTTTTCGACCATGACGTGCAGCCCCTGCTCCAGGCATTCGGCGGTCAGGGCATAGTGAGCGGGCGTAGACGCGGCGATGGTGACCGCATCCACCTGCGAAAGCAAGGCCCGGTGGTCGGGAAAGTACATCGTCTCGTAACTGCTGGCGACCTGCCGTCCACGCTCCTCGTTCTGATCCGCCACGCCCACCAGTTCTACATGGGGCAGGTTGGCACACACGCGGCAGTGTCGCTCCCCCATCACACCGGCACCGATGACGCCTATGCGTACAGTCTCCATAAGTCCCCCTTTGTGTCACATAGATGAAAGCACGAACAAGCCTCTGTCATTCTGAGCGTAGCGAAGAATCCCCTGGAGCGGCAAAGCCATTGACAGCCGCCACGATCCGACCCAGGTCGGATGGGGAGAGTGCCTGGTGGATGGGCAACGAGAGCACCTCTCGGCTGGCTGCTTCCGCCTGGGGCAGCACGTCGCGGTACCCCAGCGATTGGTAAAGCGGCTGCTGGTGAATCGGGTACGGATAGTGGACCGCCGTGCCAATGCCCTGCTCCTTGAGGTGGTTCAGAAGCACATCCCGATTGCCGGAGACCCGCACCGTGTACTGGTGGAAGACGTGACGGCGGTTGGAACGCACGATGGGAGCCTGCACCCCCTTCAGCCGTTCGCTCAGGTAACGGGCATTGGCGATGCGCTTTTCGTTCCAGGCCGCCAACTTCTCTATCTGCGCCAGGCCGATGGCAGCCTGCATGTCCGTGGTACGAAAGTGGTACCCCAGGACGTCGTGCCGGTAGCGTTGCGATTGGCCGTGGTTGCGCAACAGGCGCAGCCGCTCGGCCAGCGCATCGTCGTTGGTCGTCACCATGCCCCCTTCGCCAGTCGTCATGTTCTTGGTCGGATAAAAAGAAAAACAGCCGGTGCCGAAACTGCCCACCGGCCGGCCCTCGAATGCCGCGCCGTGGGCCTGGCAGGCGTCCTCGATGACGACCAGGTTGTGGCGGCCGGCAATGTCCATGATCGTTGCCATGTCGCACGGCTGGCCGTAGAGGTGCACGGGCAGAATCGCCCGGGTGCGCTCCGTAATCCGCGACTCGATGGCGCCAGCGTCCATCAGGCAGGTCTCGGGTTCGATGTCCACGAACACCGGCCGCGCGCCAACGAACAGCGCACAGTTGGACGAAGCGATGAAACTGAAGGGGGTGGTGATCACTTCGGCGCCAGGGCCGATCTCGTAGGCTAGCAGCGTCACCCACAGCGCCGCCGTGCCGGAGGCCACCGCCACGGCATGCTTGACGCCGCACAACTCGGCGAAACGGGCCTCGAACTCGGCCACGCGCGGTCCCTGCACCACCATGCCCGAGTCGAGCACACGCATCACCGCTGCTTTCTCCTCCTCCCCCAGTTCCGGTTTGGCGATGGGGATGAAGGGCAGCTCAGAAGGTGTAGCACTCATTGCAGACCTCGCATTTCCATTGATGGCTTCCTAGTTCGTTCAGAGGCCGCCCGCAGCGGCAGACGTAGCCGTGGGGGCGGGCCGGATTCCCGTAGACCAGGCCGTGGGCCGGCACGTCGCGGGTGACGACCGCCCCTGCACCCACCATGGCAAACTCCCCCACCGTCACACCCGGCAGGACCACCGCACCCGCGCCGACTGACGCACCACGCCGGATTACTGTGGGGCTCACTTCCCAGTCGGCATCAGCCTTGAGCGTCCCGTCAGGATTGATGGCACGCGGCAACTTGTCGTTGGTCAGGATGACGCCAGGACCCAGGAAGACGCCATCCTCGACCGTGACACCATGGTACACGTAGACGCCGTTCTGGATCTTGACGTCGTCGCCGATGATGACGTTCAGGTCTACGTAAGCGCCTTTGCCGACGATACAGCGGGCACCGATGCGGGCTCCCTCCCGCACCTGCGCCTGGTGCCAGATGCGGGTACGCGGCCCGATCATAGCCCTATCAGAAACGTCAGCAGTCGGATGGATGAAGGCTAGATCATTACTCATAGGCTCTACTCCTGAATTGAGAATATGCTGTGTGGATGAGTACATCCAAAGTCGTGTGGCCTGTACAGTAAGGGGTAGTGGTAACTTGCCGTCCCACTACCCCCTCGAACACGGCTACTCTAGTTATCCTATCTGGAGACTAGAGGCAAGCAAGTGTAGTAGTTGAAAACGGTAGGCTGATAGTCCCGCCCGTCGGGCACACCGTCGTCGTCGGAGTCAGGGTCCAGCGGATCGGCCCCTTTCTGGATCTCGTCACCGTCGTTGAGACCGTCGTTGTCCGTGTCAGGATCGAGTGGGTCGGTACCCTCGCTGATCTCGTCACCGTCGTTGAGACCGTCGTTGTCCGTGTCAGGATCGAGTGGGTCGGTACCCTCGCTGATCTCGTCACCGTCGTTGAGACCGTCGTTGTCCGTGTCGGGATCGAGTGGATCCGTACCGCCCCGTATCTCGTCGCCATCGTCTATACCGTCGTCGTCGGAGTCAGCGTCGTATGGGTCGGTGCCGTTCCGCACCTCGTCCCTGTCGCTGATCCCATCGCCATCCGAGTCAAGGTCCAGATAATTCGGGATGCCATCACCGTCGGTGTCGGCAGGATGGTCCGGGTCGTCCCCCACCTCGACGGTATTGGGAATGCCATCGTTGTCCAGGTCTTGGTCGAAGTAGATGGCCACGTCGTCTATGTACCACCCATCCAGATTGGTGGCCGCGTCCGAGTCGAGCCGGAACCGCACGCGCAGCGTCTGGGCAGCGCCGGTCACACCCAGGTCCACCGTTTCACCGCCCCATTCCCTCGTCTTGCCCGTATACGAGAACACTGAGGTCCACGTCACACCTCCGTCCGTGGACACCTCCACGTACCCGAAATCGTAGTCGGTTTCCAGGCGATAGCAAGTCTGAAACTCCAACGTCGGCCTGGCAAACCCATCCAGGGGTATGGGCACCGTCGCCAGTGACACATCAACCCTGTCACCATAGTTCCCTGCAGGGCTGTCCGTCCAGGCGTGGGTTGGGGTGCGATATTGGGTGTTGATGAGGCCCCAGGGCGACTCTGGCACCCAGTTACCTGCACCGTGCTCCATGGTATCTTCCAGGAGAACTGCGTAGTCTGCAGGAAATACCACGTACGGCAACCACTCGAACCGATCGTGCGTGTAGGCCGAGGAGGTGGTGTACGCCACGTTCTCCTCGTCGAGCACCTGGTACCCGCTGCCCCTGAGCAGTTTCAGCGCCGTGAGGGTGAAAGGCCCATCCGTGCTGTGGGCGCCGATGGCCAGGCCACTGTACTCCAGGGGCAGGTTGTGCGTGCCCACGGTGAGGGTGACGGGAGCACTGCTGGCCCAGGCGATCAAAGCACCGCCCGCCTTTCCCAGCCACCCTTCCACCCGATACTGGCCGGCCGCATCTATCACCACCGGGACGTTGATCCTCAGCAAGTCGTACAGCCCGTCGCTGTCCAGGTCCACCCCGGAATCGGAGTACGTGCCCGATATGACGCTCAGCAGTCCGACCTCGCCCGCGTCAGCGCCGCCGCCGAGGCGAGTGACCTCTTCCGCCTGGACCACCTGCTGCGTGACGTACGCCTCCGAGATCGAGCCAATCATCTCACCCGCGCCGTTGAGCAGCACGACCTCCTTCAGCGCGTACGGCCCTGTCGTGCCCGCCAGCCCTTCGAAGTGCAGCGCAGCCATCGCGCCGCTCCCGGTCCAGGCAGTGTGCGCCACGAAGCGCTGCTGGCCGTCGTACAGGTCGCCCTGCACCGTGTACGTCCCCGGCCTGAACAGGTCGAGGCCCACGTTCAGCGTCAGCCCTTCGTAGCGCGCGTCACCGTCTACGTCGAGCCCCTGCTCGGTGACCTCGCCGGAGAGCGCCGCCCCCAGGTTCTGAAAGTCACGCACCCGGTAGGCGGCCGTCACGTACGGGGCTGGCCACTCGACCAGCGTGCTGTTGGCAAAGTCCTCGCGCCCCGGACGCTCCTCCGTGGTCATAGATAGGTACGTCAGCAGGTAGGGGCCGTCTGCCCCGGCCGCCGAGATACGCAGGCCGTCGAACGGGAGCCGGATCGTATTGATGCCTGCTGCCAGGTCGGCGCGCAGGACCGCCGTGGCCACCAGGCCACCACTCCCCGGCACGGCCTGCGCAGGGTCGCCCACGCTCAGCTCCCCCTCGACCCAGTAGGGACCCGCCTGGGCAGCCGTGACTTGGACCTCCACCACCAGTTGGTCGAAATCGCCGTCGCCGTCCAGGTCCACTCCATAGTCGGCCACTCCGCGCGCCGTCAGGCCACCAGACCCATCGCCGGCCACCTCGCCCAAGTGCGCAGCGGACGTGACCAGGGCCAAACCGGGGACTCTCGTCTGGCTGGAAGCCTGGGCCGCCTGCACGTGCAGTACCACCGTCGTCTGGCGATGCAGCGGGCCACTATCCCCGCTGATCGTCAGGGTATAGTCGCCCTCTGGCGTCTCAGGCATGGTCGAGATGGTGAGCGTGCTATCGTCGTTTTGCGGGGGCGGGGGTGGCGTGAGGGGGTTGCGGCCAAACACGGGCGTTGCACCGGCTGGCAAACCGGTGACCGAGAGATTTACAGGATTACTGAAGCCGTTGAGAAACTCCGCATGCACGTCGTAGACAGCCGAAGCGCCTGGCGCAACCGTCTGCGGGGAGGGCGTGGCCGTGATGGTAAAGTCCGCCGGAGGGGTGACGACCAGTTCGACGGCCGTTTCGCGCACCAACCCCCCGCTCTCTCCCCTCATCGTCAGCACACGGGTACCGGTCGGCGTGCCAGGGGTCGTGGTGACGGTCAGCCGGCTCGTACAGTTCGGCACGCAGAACAGGGGTGTAAACCCGGCCGTCGTGTTGGCCGGCAGCCCGCTCACGGCCAAGTCCACCCGGTTGCTAAAGCCGTCCAGCGTGTTGAGAGAGACAGTATAGTCCGTCAATGACCCCTGCCCGACCGACCGGCTGGCCGGCGAGGCGCTCGTCGTAAAGTCGGTGATCGCCGGCCAGGCGTTCGGCGGGCTGCCGGTGACCCGCGGCTCCTGGGTCCACCCCCAAGACACCCAGTATGGAGCGAACAACGTGTCCACCCCAGTCCGCTTCACGATGGCATCCCAGTCCCAACTCGGCCAGCGATATTCGTCCCCGCTGCCCAAGCCCACCGGCCACCGATCGTTGGCCGTGGCGATCACCGTGCCGATGCCACCGCCGCCGGAGTGAAAGGGCCTGTACCGCCTGCGGCCCCAGGCCTCCCGCGTCATCAGCTCCCGGTAGCCCCCTTCGCAGTTCGGCAGGCATCCCGCAGGTTCCACCTGGTAGTAACCGCGCCCGGCATACCAGGCCCCGTTCGCCCACACCTCGTTGGCGTGGTCGAACGAGGAATGGATCCAGTCCACGAACATGGGGCGCGCAGGGATGCCCGCCCCCCGCATAAAGGCGGTGGTCAGACCGGAGATGTTGGAGCACTGGTTGCTGTCGTCCGCGCCTGGGTTCAGCACGCGCCAGGAGTCGGTGAGCGGCCGAGGATAGTTGAAGCGAGTGTACTTGTCCACCCGTGCCAGCAACCGGTCGGCGGCATCCCATTGCGTGGTCGTGCCATTGATGGCCTTGATCACGTGGTCCACGAAGACGAATGGTTCGAATTGCTGGAGTTGAAACTCGTAAAAGGTGCCGCCGTTCACCCACGCCCCTTCCGGTATGTACTGCGGATATTGGTCGTGGCTATATTCCCACGGGTCTGACGAGTCCAGCAGCATGCCCACTTCGTCGTACCGCACGGTATAATCGTCATCGTACAGAAACATGTTGATCATCTGCTGGGTGAAGCCGGTGGTCGGCGCAGGCAACTCGAAGATGACGTACAGGTTCAGGCTCTTGCTCCAACTCCCTTCTCGCAGCGTGATGCGATACTCGCCCACCGTGCCATCCGGCGGGATCAGGATTTGCCAGCGCGAGGCGCAGCCGTCTCGCAGCGGCGTGAGGGTGGTCAGAGAGGTGAGCGTCTTGGTAACTTCGATCGTCGCCTCAGCCGGGCCGCCCACGTAGAAGGCCGACGCTCTGCGCACAACGACGGCACCGAAACTGATCCATTGATCGCCGTACCGTTGCCAGCCCCACGGCTGAACAGAGTGCGGATCCCTGGCAAAGTACTCGCGCGTCTTCAGGTGGTCCTCATACTCCACGTATATGCCGGGGCTGTGACCGTCCAGCGGGTTCGTGTCGTACAGTTTCTCCTTGCCATCCGTCAACCCATCGTCATCAGAATCGAGATTGAGCGGATCGGTCGTGAAGAAGCCCGCCGCGTTCCACCAGCCGTTCGTCTCCACGTCGTCCGTCAATCCATCGTAGTCGCGATCGGGCGACGTGGACGCCACGGCCTCCTGTACCCGGGAAGCCGGGCGGGCGGGCGGCCCATCGGGATCATACCACGGACCAAGAGGCATAGAGGTGAACGGTTCAGCCTCTGGTGCAGCAATGACGGTCGCGGTCTCATTCGTGGCGTAGGATCCGAATCCGGACGCCAGCCACAAGAGCAGTATACTGATAGAAATCACTCGCCTTTTCATAGACCTGTCCTCCTTCTCTCCATAGGAAACCAATACACAACTCGTACCCACATCAGCGCCTCAGGACCCTCTTCTGGAACAAATCGAACGTCAGCAGACTCCACAGAAAGTGGTCCGGGGTTTCCACCAACCGCTCAAAATCTGCCCTGCTCAGGAAGCCTGGACGATCTATATCCCGAACCATTTCGTGCAGTGGGCCAACACGCATCCAGGTGTATAGATCGTCAGTAAAGACCGAGCCGCCCTTTGGCCTGCGCGCAATGGCAGACAACCTTCGTTGTTCCAGAATGCTCTTTAAAAGAGGCTTAGTACGCAGACCTTTGATGAACCTGGCCTCTGGCGGAAAGGCAAAACTGATGCGTATGATGTCATCATCCATAAAGGGATAAACCTGCTCCTTGCCGTGAGCGAGAAACAGTTGGCCACTTTGGACTATAATCTCGTACGAGTCACTCAGCAAATCTACAACGTGGACTTTCTCTACGTAATGGGTGGTATTCAGGTACTCCGTCTCCAGGCTACGCCTGTACTCCAGCACTCTGCTGATGGCTGCGTCGCCAAAAGAGCGACGGGCCATGTCAAGGTTGGAGTAAACGGCGATCGTGTTGATTGGAGCGACGAACAGGTACGGATCGTTGGAAGAGGACAGTATCTCAGCCCCCTTCAACAGCGTCTGACTTTTCTTCGTGAAGGGCCTGAGCAGCCTTCCGGCCGTTGCCAGGGCCAACCTGGAACCAGGGACCTTCCCCAGGCATCGTAGCACCTTTATCTTTGGGGCTATATCCAATCCAAAGAGCGTATCAGCGCCTTGTGCAACGAGAAAGAAGCGCACGTCACCCACTTGTGCTGTCAGGAACGCTGCCAGGGCCAGCTTGCAGGGTTCTACGTCGGAGAGCACCGGTTGCCCCAATATCTCCACCGAACGGGCCACCAGGTCTGGATAGTCTTCTGGCGCAAAGTTCGCGAAGGTGTGCTGGGTGTTCAGGAGTTTGCTGGCTTGCCTGGCGTACTCGATTTCAAAGTCGAAACTGGGCGTTCTGACGGGAGCGAAACTGAACGACCTGGCTGGCGTTGACCGTCGCTCGTTGATGGTCAATTGCAGGACGGACGAATCTACGCCGCCCGACAACAGGTTCCCCACACAATTGCCCGAGCTCTCGATGTCGTCTATATATGCCCCCACGACGTCCTTCAGCTCCTGGTAAACAGCCATCGCGGACTGAGAATCCGCCCGCTGGTGTACCCGCTCCAGGTCCGGGAACCGCAGGTCCTGCACGTGGCGGACCTCCAGATTCCCTTCTCGCCACGTCAAGAGTTGCCCAGGAAAGAGGCGCTGCACGTTCCGAAAATAGGTCAGCGTCCCCGGCACGTGGCGGAACATAAAGTGATACGGGAGCATCTCCTCGTTCAACTCAACTCGCTCCAGCACCTCCACTAAGCACCTCAGATTGTCTGAGCCGATCAATTCACTGCCCGACGCCCAATAGTACAGTTGCGACACGGACAAGAGGTTCTTGTAGGCGGCGAACCTCGCCTCCGTCTTGCTGAAACAAGCGACCAGGGCATTGCCGCGCCAGGCATCGGCATCAATGCCCTCAGGTGTGGCGATCTTGTGCTCGAGCAGTTGCCGGGCCGAAAGGGGCGATTTCGCCGGAGAGCGGACGAACCCCAACTTGAGCGCCAGTGCCAGTTCCGTCTCTGCGACCTCTCCATCACCCGTGTGGAGAAAGAACCGGCCGGCATTACCGAAATCTATCGTCCGGGGTACTATGCCCAGCCGGTCGGACAACCGGCGCTTCAACAGGTCTTCAGGCTCTTGGGTGAAACCGAAAACCGTAAAGGCCCCCAACTGCTCCTTGATACTTCTTTGCATTGCCTGCATTGCCTGCATCTCCTTTGCACCACCCTCCACCTGGAACCCGGCCATCCTGGCCGGCCCTTGAGGTAAGATCCATGTCACGGTTGCTTGCCGATCTCAGAAATGGCATAGCGGTACTTGCCCGAATCCAGTGTCGGGATGTCGTCGGGGAACTCGAACCTGACCTCGACGTCGTCACCCAGGGCGATCTTGACCGTCCGTTCAATCGTGTCTAACTGGGCCTGATTCAACTCCCCCTCCTTCACGATGCGGGCGACGACCAGGTCCAGCGACTTCTGCACCAGCTGAAAGCGCTTGACCCCCTCCATGCCAAACAAGGGACTGGCAAATCCCCCCCACACCGCGCGACCATCGCTGGCCTTGAACATGTCTATGCGGCGTCCCTGGACCAGGTCCATCAAGGGCAACTCCCGGCCACACGGACAGCGCTCGAGCGCGCTCCAGGCCCCCATATCTTCGATGCAATAACGGATGAAGGGCATGCCATAGTTGTTCAGGTTGGTCACGACAATGTGGCCGGTTTCACCCGGCCGGGCAGGTTCGCCACCGTCGAGGTCGCGCAGGATTTCGATATAGTTATTGTCAATGCTGGCGTGCAACCCCGTGTGGGCCCCACACTCACAACTGATGCCCCCCAGTTCCCGCGTGCCATACCGGTTAAACATCTTGCCGCCAAAGACCTGTTCGATGTACTGGCGCTGCACCGGGTAGAGTACCTCGGCCGAAGCAAAGATCCCGTCGAACTTGATGTCGTCCCAGTGGCGTTCGCGCACGAACTCGGCGAAGCGATACACGCTGGAGGGATAGCCAAACAGGATGCGCGGGCGGCGGCGCCTGATCTCAGCAGCGAACGCCCCCATGCTCTCTTCTGAAAGGACGTAAGCATTGGTGACGAAGCGGTTGAGGGCCCAGTTCATCCACCGGGTGCGGCGGGCCTGGGACGTCTCTACCTCAAAGTTGGCCCCCCAGATGTAGGCGTGGACCTGCCCCAGTTTCCAGCCCGCCCATCCCAGGTGGCGGTGGATGTCGGCGGTGACGTAGTCGCGAAAGTTCGAGTCCTGCATAAAGACCAGCGGGTGCCCGGTCGAGCCCCCCGTGGTGAGACGGCTCAGGTCCGCACGCCGCCTGGGCTCAGTGGTGAGCATGTCGTCAAACTGCTCGTGGATGATAGCCTTGGTGAGCACCGGCAACTTGCGCATACTGCCCAGGTCGGCAAGTACGCTATCCGGTTGAAAGCCCACCTGGTCGAACAGTCGTCCGTAATAGGGCACGTTCTGGTAGGCGTAGGCTAGCACACGATGCAGTTTCTGTCGTTGCAGGGCCAGCAGATCCTCCCTGCTGAGCCATTGCGTTCGATTCAGTTCGTCCAACCGCGTCAGAAAACGACGGCCGCTGACGATCTGATAGGCCACGAGAAACGGTCGGCGAGATAAACCGCTCATTGTAAATCTCCTCCGGGATTCTTCGCTGCGCTCAGAATGACAGTCACCTGGGGCTGACGGTTGGCCTGCAGTACCTGGCGGGCGCTGTCTGCGACGTAGCGGACCCGGCCTTCCGTCAACCCCGCATACGCAGGCAAGTTCACCACCTCTCGACCCGCCTGCTCTGCCATAGGATAGATGCCCCGCGCATAGGGGCTGTACTTGATCAGATTGGGCAATGCATTTCGAAACATGCGGCTGGTTTCAATCCCTCTGGCCTGCATGCGCTGGCAAAAGCCAATGGCGTCTCGATCCTGGACCCGCACGGTATAGAGCGCATAAGAGGCGCCATCCTTGAGCGGAGCGGGTGTGAGTCCGGGAATGTCGCGTAAGGCCTCACCGTACAGTTCCGCCAACACACGGCGTCGAGCCAGGATGCGGTCCGCCTTGCGTAGTTGGGCCAGCCCCATGCGCGCCTGAAAGTCGGCGTAACGGGTAGCGTAATCACCCGGCAGCGACGAGGTAGAGAATTGTTCATCGTTCTGCACAGGGCGCACCCGTGAAGCCAGGCCCGAGATGGTGTCCTTTGACAGGCGCAAGCGCCGGGTCAGGCCGTAGATCAAGCCGTTCGACAAAAGGTAGTGAATCATCAACAGCGCCCAGCGCCTGGCCAATTCTCCGGTCGGCAGATGGCCCATCTCCCTGTCGCGATATGCTTTCAGTTTGTCGTACAGTCCGGCATCGCCGGTGACCACCACACCGCCGCGCATGGTAAACAGCGGCTTGCCCGGCCCAAAACTGAACAGCCCCACGTCCCCCCGCAGCCCACCCGAACCGGGAAACGTCATGGCTGCGTCTTCCAGGATGACGATACGTTCGTCGTGGGCGATCTGGCGAACCGCGTCTACGTCGGTACGATAGCCAAACATGTGGGTGGCCACGATGACCCTCGTCTTGTTCGTGATGGCGGACTTGAGCGCGCGCATTTCCATGTTATAGTCAGCCGGGTCTATGTCCACGAACACCGGGACGTTGCCCGTGGCTACGATCACCTCCGGCATGATGCTGCACGTATAGGCCGTGAGGATCACTTCCGCCTGGGTCAGATTCAAGGCTCTCAACAAGGCGTAAAAGCCCGCGTGCCCGTAGGCAAAGGCCAGGCCATAGCGGGTGCCGGCTTTCGCAGCGACCGCGGCTTCGAAATCGCTCCGCGTGCCGCGAAGGCGCAGTATGGACCAGAACTCTGCCAGGCTGAGAGCGGGTCGTGTTCTTGGTATCATAGCATTCGGTTCACAAGGTCGCTCGTGGCTCTTCCAGGAATTGCTGCCGGAATGCCCTCATCCCTTCCGCCAGGGGGTCGGCCAGCAGGAACTGCAGACCCGTTTCCCGAAAGGCGAACTTGCGGTCCCGATCCTTGTCCAGGAGCCTAGAAACCCCCTGCCGCACTGCCGTTTTCGGATGAACGTACCGCACCAGTTCATAGTCCGGCATGGGGAATGAAACGTCGAGCGCCGCCAGGCAAGCCAGGTAGGGGAAACTGACCCCTGCGATCAGCGAGCCTCGCAAACTGCCCCAGAAACGCGCGTTGATCTCCAGGATCTTGAGTTGATGGTCCTGGTCGTCGTACAGGGTGTCCACGTTGGCGAACCCACTCCAGGCGAGAGCTGACACCAATCGCTGGGCTGCCGTCGCAAATCTACCGTCCTTGACAAACTGGATTGCCCCTGCTGCGGCATACTTTTGCGTGTTGGGGATGATGCCCCGCTGCATCGTCGTGGCCAGCGTCTTGCCGTGGCTGGCGAGGACGTTCACCCCTACCACGAACCCGGATAGAAAACTCTGCACGATGAACCGCCCCCGCACCTTCTCCGGGTCGCGTCGCTCCAGATACTGCCTCAGTTCAGGCAGGCTCTCGAACCGCTCAATGCCCTCCCCCCCCCAGGCCACCGCCGGCTTGAGCAACGCGGGGAACTCGACTTCTTGCAGCCTCTGGTCGAAGGCCTCGTCGCAGGTGACCAGGATCGTTGGAGGACAAGGAATCCCGCGTTCCATCAGGAACTGGGCCAGCAGCCACTTGTTATTGGCGACCTGAAAGGTGGCGGGGTCTGGCACAGGGGCTACTGCTACGAACGACGCAAGCGTTTCTCGATGGGCGACGACGAACGAGATCCATTCCGTCTCCGTCGGCAACAAGACGTCTATCTTGTGCTTCTTGACGATCTGCTCGACCGCCTCGAGGCGCGATTCGTCGCCCGCTCCGTACTGCCGGAACGTATAGGAACGGCAATAGCGGGAGAAACGGACCGGCGCCCAGCGCTCTCCCGCCAGAACGTGGAGCCTGACCTGAGGAAAATGGGCCAGGCAATGCGCCACGAAAAGCGCGAACTCGCTTTCCCCATCAGGAATCAGCACAGAGAAAGGTTTTCCGATTGCGCCCATACTCCGTCACACCATCCGATTCAGAAGATAGCGCCAGCACTGAGCGGCAGTGGAATCACCACGCCGGGATCGCGCCCGTCCGCGGCTCCCTCAGCGAAATAACTCACCGGCCGCACGATCAGGTCGCTCAACCCTGGTGTCACGTAGCGGTCTTCCCACTCCTGCCTGGTCTCAGGGGGCACGTTGTGCGGGTCATCCACGACGATCAGCCCGTGCAGGCTTCCACTGTTGTCCACGACGACACAGGGGTTCTCTTTCAGGAACTGGGACGTCGCAGGGGTGTCACGCTGCACTTGGATCCAGATGCGCCTGTGCAGATGCGATGGCACGCCCACCGTCGTCCCCCACTTCCGCTTATGTTGAAACCAACCCGTCTTCAGATAAGGATCCGTGCCCAGGAAGTTGACGGCCTTGTACCCCCGTTGATTGGCCCAGTGGGTGGTCGCATAATAGATCGCCATGATCGCTCCCTCGTGCACCAACCGTGCATTGGCCTCCTTCACCCCCAGGATGTGAGCAATGAGCACGTCTTGCCGCAGGCTGCAGATCACACCCGACACCCAATCGCCATCTCGCCTGATCCGAAACAACCACCCACACCGAAAATGCTGGTAAGCGTCCGCCCTGGACATCGGAGAGGACAGTTTGCCGTGCCGGCCGTTCATCGTCGGCAGGTACATGTGGCGATAGAACCACTCGAAATCCTGCACGTCGTGGGTCACGTCGTATTCGTAGCCATACTTGCGGACCAGCCGCAGCTCGTTCTTGCGGACCGTCTTGCGAAAACGCTTCTGCACGTCCTCCCAGTCCCCTCGCACGTCCAGCACGTGGTGCACAAACTGCGGCAGCACGATGGCCCGTCGGCCGGGCAGCCTGTTGACCACGCACGTAGGAGCCTCGACCACGACCAGGTCAGCCCAGGATAGGTCTGCCACTTCACCACACCGCCAGAAGGGGACCCGCCCGACCCGCCGCTCGAGCGGGTCCTCTGGGAAAATCAGGTCCATCAAAGCGGGCTTGGCGAACTCCCAACCCACGTACGCGACCGTCAGCGGGCCGCCCTGTCCCACGCCCTGTGCCTGGGTTACCGGTAGATAGGGCCTGGCCAGCAGGCGCGCCATCTCCTTCGCTCCGTGCAGGCGACGGATTACGGCACGCTGCACCCAGGGAGGTGACTTGAGTTCAGCCCTGATCCACAGATTGCGAATCCATTCCAGTGCCTTGTTCACCATCCACTCCTGGTACGCCGGTCAATCATCGTCCATTTCCATCCTGGTACCGGCTGGAAGCGGGACAACGCGATCGGGAACTTGCACAGCCCCTGGCTCTCCCGTGAAAGTACCGACCGCACGCACGATGAGGCTGGTCAGACCCGGTGTTCCATAGGCTTTCTCCCACTCCTGCTCGATTTCGGGAGACACTTGGTACGGATCATCCACGATGACCAGCCCGTGGAGCCTGCCATCCTCGCCGACGGTGACGAGCGGGGTCTCCTTCAAGAACTGAGCCACGGCCGGAGTGCTGCGCCGTACACTGAGCCAGATCAATCTATGCAGATAGGGCGAGAGGATGATCGTGCCGCCCCACCTCCGTTTATGCTGAAACAGCCCCCCCTGCAAGACCGGGCCACTCCCCAGGAAGTTGACGCCTGTATATCCGCGCTGGTTGGCCAACTGCAGCGAATAGTAATAGATGGCCACCACTGCCCCTTCGTGGGTCAACTGCGCATCCGCATCTCTCACTCCCGACATGTCGGCGATGAGCACGTCTTGTCGGGAATGCATGAGCGCCGCCGCGACCCATTCGCCATCCCGCTTGACCCGCAACAACCAGCCACACCGAAAGTACTGATAGGCTTCCCCCATGGAGATTGGCATCGAGCGCTTGTCGTGCCTCTCCTCCGTGGTGGGCGCATACATGCGCTGATAGAACTCCTCAAAGTCCCGGCGGTCAGTGCTCACGTCGTAGTCGTGACCATACTTGCGCACCAATTTCAGGCTCATGCGACGGACAGTTCTGTGAAAGCGGCTCTGCACATCTTCCCAGTCCCCTCGCACATCCGCCACGTGTTCGACGTGTTGGGGGAAGATGATGGCACGCTGATCAGGCAGCCTGTGTATCAGGCGGCTGGCCGCTTCGACGATGACGACGTCGCTCGACGACAGGTCCGCCGTCTCACCGAGACGCCAGAAGGGAATCCGCCCGAGCGCCTGCTCTAGCGGATCTTGATCCTTATCAAAAAGGATGCCCTTCAAAAACGTCGTCGAGTAGCCCAGGCCCACGTACGTGGCCGTCAGCAACCCTCCAGACCTGTGACCCTGCCATTGGCAGGCCGGCATACAAGGCTGGGTCAGGAGCCGGGCGACTTCTTTCGCTTCGTGCAGGCGAGGCAGTATCGTACCCTGTACGACAGGAGGGAACTTGATCTGCGCTCTGATCCACAAGTTACGAACCCAGTCTAGCGTACCATTCATCGTCAACCCTCTTGCAACACGAAGAGTTTGGCATCTCCTATTCGAGGATCCGCACTTCGGGAAGTCTGCACAGCAGTTATGCCCGACCACTCGATCACCCTACTGCCGGGTCCGAAAAACCCTCCCTCTGCGCAAGAAATCACTACTGCTGCGTCGGAAGAACCCGCCCTCTTCGCGAGGAGTCACTGCTCAGGCCCAAGTGCCTGATATGACTATTATGTAAGCCGGGGGTGATGAAGGGGTATCAAACAGGTTAAGAATGCAAGAAACGACCTGCTGGTCACAGCCACCGGCGCAGCAAGCGGTATCCCTGCTCGCTCAACCATAGCCTGCGAGGCGCGTGGGCGCAGACGTTGCGGCCAAAGGAGACCAATTCGCCCCCAAACTTGGCCTTAAAGTCGCGCACGCCGTATTCCTCGTCCGGCTTGCCCGCGCCGCCAAAGTCGTACACGCGATAGCCGCTGGCAGCCCCCCACTCGAGAATGTGCCACATCACCAACTCGTTGGGCACATAAGCGCTGTAGGCCCGATCTACCCCGCCGTACCAGCCGTACACGACGTCCTTGTAGAGCAGCTCGACCGATACCGCGACGGGGGCCTGCCCCACGTGGGCCAGCGTGAAGCGCACCATGCCTTTCGGATGCAACACGTCGAAGGCGGATTCGAAGAGAGAGCGATCGGCCAGCGGGACCTCGGCCGCCTGGTAGGTCTGGCTCAGGATCTCGTAGCAGGCATTCACCTGCTCCCGCTCCTTGACCTCTTCGATGGCAACCTCGCCGTGCTTGAGCCCGCGCCGGATGTTCTTGCGCGTCCGGCTGCCGATGCTCTGAAAGATGGCCTCCGGCGCACGGTCCAGGTCAATCAGGTAATTCAGGTGTTCTTGGTAGCGAAAGCCGTGCTCGCGCAGGATCGGCTGTAGCGTGTCCACGTTCACCAGGTTGCGCAACTCGGTAAACAGCAGCGCTCGATCCACCTTCTGCGCGTAGGTGCGGAGCAACACCGCCAGTCCCTCCTGCCCATCGTCGCCAGGCGCACACAGCACACTCCCACAGACGACCGCCCGCGTGGTGAGATAACGGAGCAGCCCATCGAACAACCTGATCTGCACAGGCAACAGCAAAGCCAGCACGCGCCCATCCCTGGTGG